>Ga0308157_10004128_pt1 | contig 19710 bp, 15 predicted proteins | sample PhyBR1_FD_201035 | JGI IMG/M metagenome (GOLD analysis project Ga0308157, IMG submission 201035) | Phyllosphere microbial communities from UC Gill Tract Community Farm, Albany, California, United States - DLSLB.R1 | ecosystem: Host-associated > Plants > Phyllosphere > Unclassified | place: USA...
CGTTCTACTTCTATCCGGTGCACGCCTGCCAGATCATGAACGAGGGATGGGCCTCATACTGGCACGCCCGCCTGCTGCGCGAAGCGGACTTCCTGCCGCACGCCCTCTACCTGCAGGCCGTCAAGGCGCATTCGGACGTGGTACGGCCCTACGCCGGGGAGCATCAGTTGGCGCTGGCGGTCAATCCCTACCATCTGGGCTACAGCATGTGGGAACGCATCATCGAACAGCAAGGCATCGACGCGGCGCGCCGCATCTGCAGCGAGGAGGATGACTTCGGCTTCATCCGCAACTACCTGGATGCGGACCTGGCCGCGGAGTTGGGCTTGTTCAGCTATCAGGCGCGCAAGGATGGCGAGACCCGTATGCTCAGCCGCGATCTGCACGACGTGAGAGAGGCGATCCTGGGGCCGAAATACAATTATGGCGCGCCGCGTATCGCCGTCGAACGGGTGCAGGAGGACCGCTCACTGATCTTGCGGCACGACCATGCGAGCGACGGCCGGGGACTGGATCTGACGGCGGCGGAACAAGTGCTCAACTATGTGGCACGCGTCTGGCGCAAACCCGTCACCTTGCATACGGTAGATTTCCGGGGCCTGCCACGGCTGTTGACGGTCAACGCTCCAGGTACTGCACATACCACCGCAAAGCCTGCCTGAGCCCACGCTGCAGATCGTGGGTGGGCGCGTAGCCCAGCAAGTCCCTGGCCTTGGAGATATCGGCCTGCGAATGGCGGACATCGCCGGCGCGGAACTCGCCGTAGTCCGGCTGGTAGTCGCGCAAATGCGGATATCGCTCCACCAGCAAGCCGTGCAGCATCAAGTACAACTCGTTCAGGCTGGTGCGCTTGTTGAGCGCGACGTTGTAGACCTGGTTGACGGCGTCCTTACGGTCGGTCATGGCGGCCAGAAGGTTGGCCTGCACGGCATTGGCGACATAACAGAAGTCGCGGCTGCTTTCGCCGTCGCCGTTGATCACCAGCCGGCGCCGGCCCATCATTGCCGCTATCCATTGCGGAATGACCGCGGCATAGGCGCCGGACGGATCCTGGCGCGGGCCGAAGACATTGAAGTACCGCAAACCGATGGTTTCCGCGCCATAGCATCGGGCGTACAGGTCGGCATACAGTTCGTTAACGCACTTGGTCAACGCGTACGGCGACAAGGCCTTGCCGATATGCGCTTCTTGCTTGGGCAAGGCCGGATGATCGCCGTAACTGGCGCTCGACGCGGCATAGACGACGCGCCGCACGCCCGCCAGCCGGGCCGCCTCCAGCACGTTGAGGTGGCCGCCGATATTGATATCGTTGCATAGCAGCGGTTCGCGCAGCGAGCGGATCACGGAGCCCAGAGCAGCCTGGTGCAGTACGAAATCGGCACCGTCGCAGGCCCGGTTGCACGTGGCTGCATCGCGTATATCGCCCTCGACCAGTTCGAAGCGGTGCCATGCGTCCTGCCCCACCGCGTCCCGCACCTGCTCCAGATTGTGGCGATAGCCCGTCAGAAAATTGTCGACGCCAACCACGCGTTGGCCCAGCTCCAACAGCGCTTGCAACAGGTTGGAACCGATGAACCCGGCCGCGCCGGTAATGACCCAGCGATATTGCTGCTGCAACAGATGTTCGCGCACGTCCTGGTAGCTGGTGCTGGTGGGCGTGCCGTCCTCGTAGTCGGCCATCACAGCCTCCAAACGCTGAGGCCGCTTTGACGCAGCGCCTGTTCGTCGAACTGGGATTTGAGGTCGATGAAGCAGCCGTCCTGCACGATCTTGGCCCGGATCTGCTGCAAGGGGCGCTCGGCCAACTCGCGATGGGCCACCGCGCTGATCAGCGCTTCCGCGCATGGCAAATCGTCCCACTGTTCCAACTGTACGCCATATTCGTGCTGCGCCTCGTCCGGATCCGCCACCGGGTCATGGACGTGCACTTGCAAGCCGTAGGACTGCAGCTCCGCGATCAGGTCGGCGACCTTGGAGTTGCGCAGGTCGGGGCAGTTTTCCTTGAATGTCAGGCCCAGCACGTTGACCCGGCATCCCTTGAGCCGGAACCCGGCGCGCACCATTTCCTTCACGGTCTTCTCGGCGACGAACTTGGCCATGCCATCGTTGATGCGGCGCCCGGCCAGGATCACGTGCGGATGATAGCCGAGCATTTCCGCCTTGTGCGTCAGGTAGTAGGGATCGACGCCGATGCAATGGCCACCGACCAGCCCCGGCCGGAACGGCAGGAAATTCCATTTGGTGCCAGCCGCCTGCAGGACTTCCAGCGTGTCGATATCGAGCCGGTCGAAGATGATCGCCAACTCGTTCATCAGCGCGATATTGAGGTCGCGCTGGGTGTTTTCTATCACCTTGGCGGCCTCCGCGACCATGATGCTGGATGCCCGGTGGACCCCGGCACCCACCACTTCCTCGTACAGCGCCGCCACGCGCCGCAAGGTCGGTTCATCGTCGCCCGCGACAATCTTGCGCACGGTTGCCAGCGTGTGCTCGCTGTCGCCGGGATTGATGCGTTCCGGCGAAAAGCCGATATGGAAATCGCGTTGCCATTTCAGGCCGGAGCACTGCTCCAGCACGGGCACGCAGACTTCCTCGGTGGCGCCGGGATAGACGGTGGATTCAAAGATCACAACCGCGCCGACTTTCATATAGCGGCCGACGGATTGGCTGGCGCCGATCAGCGCTGAAAAATCCGGATTGTGGGCGCTGTCGACCGGCGTCGGCACGGCGACCACGATATAGTCCGCCTCGCTAAGAACGGCGGGGTCGCAGCCCATCTCCAGCCAGCGGGCCGCCGCAAATTGCTCGGCCGTCACCTCGCAGCCCGGATCGATTCCGCGCCGGTAACTGGCGACCTTGCGCGCCGACAGGTCGACGCCGATGGTGCGTCGGCGCGACCCGAACGCCACCGCCAGCGACAAGCCCACATATCCCAATCCCACCACGGCGACCACTTCCATAGCACACCTCGCGTAACAGCGTTAGACACACGTCTGGGCCGATTCTACGGAGCGGGTCCGGGCTGCTGTTGAGATGCCGCAAACCGATGACGAATGCGCGACAAGGCGCGTCCGTTTGCGGCCGATCAAGGGGGCATGCGATGAGAGTTCCTACTCTATCCCTACCGTTCGGCGGGGAGATCCTCATGTTGTGCGCACGCCTGCTTTCGTGGGCATTCTTTGGCGGTCTGTTGTTGGCGCTTGCCGTCTATCCGCTGGACGACAGCTGGCTGGCCGCCGTCCTGCTGGCGTATGGCGCGCTGCTCTGGTGGCGCCCTGTGCTGTGGTTGCTGGCCCTGCCCGCCTTGCTTCCGGTGTTGGACCTCGCACCGCATACCGGCTGGTTCTTCGTCGAGGAAATCGACCTGCTGCTCCTGTTGACCGCAGGCTTCTGCTATTGGCACCTCAACACCCACGGCCCCCGGCCCCGCTTTCCGCCGGTGTTCGGGATCAGCCTGGCAATGCTCGCGTGTGCCGGCGGGATAGCCCTGTGGCGCGGACTGCAGCCACTGCCGCCCATCGACATCAACTCCTTCAACAGTTATCTCAGCCCCTATAACGCGCTACGCGTTGGCAAGGCTTGGTTCTGGGCATTCGTCCTGTTGCCGCCCCTGAAGCAAGCCGCCGGCCCGAACTTGGCGGGCTTGCAGCGCTTCCTGCTGCCCGGAATGTTGATCGGATTGGGACTGGCCGCAGGTGCCGCCACGCTGGAGCGTTGGCAGTTTCCCGGCTTGCTCAATTTCGCCAGCGACTATCGCATCACCGCACCCTTTGCCGCCATGCATACGGGCGGCGCGGCGCTGGATGGCTACCTGGCGATGAGCGCCCCACTGCTCGCGGCGTGGTTGTTCGGCAGGCGATCTCCGGCGCGCCAGGCAGGCGCGCTGCTGCTGTTGCCACTGGCGCTGTATGCCGGACTGAGCACATTCTCCCGCGGCCTGTATCTGGCCTACGCCGCCGCCGGGCTCATGCTGCTGGCAATGTGGAACGGCGGCCTGCAGCGCCGCTGGCGCGTGGCGCTGGCTGTCGCGATAGGCATTGCGATGCTCGCCTACGTGCTCAACGCGGCCTTTGAAAGCAGCGGCTATCGCGGATTCTATGCGGCCTTGGTCCTGCTGGCGGCGGCGTGGATAATGGCGGCACACACATTGAAGCCGCTAGTTGTCACGAGCGGCCTGATCTGCGGAATGCTCGTCGCAGGCGCGCTGGCTTGGATGTTGCCGGTGGGCGAGCCGCCATGGGCGGTGTTAAAGACGCCGTATCTGCTCTTCCTGGGCTCATCGCTGACTTTCGGCTTGAGCGTCCGACACCCGGTTCGCCTGCTGCCGCTATCCACGTTGGCATTGGCGGGGCTGTCGGTCAACATGGTCTGGATCGCCTATCATCACGCGGGCCCGGCAACCTTGACCTTAAGCGCAGGCATGGTGCTGCTTGCCATGTCGCCACTGGCCATCAACTTGTTGCTGCGCCGCCCCTTGTGGAACCTGGCTCCGCATGGTCTGACCGCGCTGATCGCTGGCGTCCTGGTGCTGGCGACCGTCATTCCCGTCTACAACGGCTATTTTGTCGGCGAGCGTTTTGCCCATACCGGAGGCGACCTGTCCACGCGGATACAGCACTGGAAGCAGACACTCCAGCTGATGGACGACGATTGGAGCAGCACGCTGTTGGGAGCGGGCTTGGGCAAATTTCCATCGATGTATTTTTGGCGCAACCAGCAACATGAGGTCCCGCCAACTTATCGCTACATGGACCAGGACGGCAACCGCTACCTTCGGCTGACCGCGGGCGAATATCCGGCGGGCTACGGGGAAATGCTGCGTATGCTGCAAATCGTCGATGTCCAGCCCGATACCTCCTACCTGCTGGCACTGGACGTCCGAAACAACGGCGCTCCTGCTTTTCTGCACGTGAATTTATGCGAACGCCAATTGCTCTACCCACAAGGCTGTATCGCCCTGCCCCTGCACCAGGTTCCATCGGCGCCGGCTTGGCAGCGGTATCAATTCAAGTTGTCCTCCGGCGTACTTGGCCAGTCGGGCCGCCGGGTGCAACTGGAGCTCGCCATCGAGGGTGATCGGGCCATGCTGGACCTGGACAACATCAGCCTGCACAGGCAGGCCGATCAACACGAGCTGGTGCGCAATGGCGCATTTTCAGCGGTGAACGACTATTGGTTCTTCAGCAGCGATCGTTATCATTTACCCTGGCATATCAAGAACCTCGGTCTGAACCTGTATTTCGAAATGGGCTGGCCTGGCCTGCTGGCCTACGCCGGCCTGCTCGGCAGCGCGGGGGCGGAATTGCTGCGTCGCTCATCCGCCGACAACGAGCGGGCCATGGCGCTGGGCCTGCTTGCAGCGCTGGTCGCGTTTCAAGTGGTGGGCCTGTTCGACAGCCTGTTTGACGTCCCCCGCATCACGTTGCTCTTCATGTTGCTGCTGTGCGCTTCCGCGCTTCGAGCGGCGCCATCCGCCATGCCTGCCAGGAGTTCCCCATGCTGAAACGTCTCCACCATGCCATGCTGCTGGCCTTGTTCCTGGCGATGCCTGCCCCCGCCGACGAGCTCAGCCGTACCATCGAACTGGTGAAACCCTCGGTGGTCGGCATCGGCAGCTTTCAGAAAACCCGCAGCCCGGCCTTGTCGTTTATCGGCTCCGGCTTCGCGATCGACGACGGACTGACCGTCGTCACCGCAGCCCATGTGGTCAGCGAGTTGCTCCGCACTGACCAGGGCGACATGTTGGGCGTCCTCGTGCGGCAGGGCGAAAGTTCGCAATTCCGCGCCGCCACGGTCACGATGCTCGACAAGGAGCACGACCTCGCCCGTCTGCGCGTGCGTGGCGCCCCCATCCCCGCGCTCAAGCTGGGCGATTCCGCCAAAGTCCACGAAGGAAAGTCACTGGCCTTCATGGGATTTCCACTTGGCATGGTACTGGGGCTGCGCCAGGTGACCCATCGCTGCACGGTCTCAGCCATCACCCCTGTGGCCATGCCTTCGCTCAGTTCGAGCAAGCTCGACGGCAAGCTGCTGAACCAGCTGCAAAAGTCCCCCTATCTGGTGTTCCAGCTCGATGGCACAGCCTACCCCGGCAACAGCGGCAGTCCTCTGTTTGATCCCGACACCGGCGAGGTGATCGGCGTCGTCAACATGGTGTTCGTGAAAGGGCTCAAGGAAACGGCGATCAGCGCGCCCAGCGGCATCGCTTACGCGATACCAACCAGTTTCCTTGAGGCGCCGCCCCCGCGGTAGCTAACTTTTCCCGTTGATCAGGCGTCCGGTGATACCCGGCTCGTCCCAGGTCGGGAAGAAGTATGGGTAGAACGAGCGCTCCGTGGTCTGCTGCTCCATCAGGCCGCCGAACTTTCGGATCTGTTCGCCCATATAGTCCAGTTCCAGGCGCAACAGCACGGCCGGCGCGCCGACCCGCGTGCACGGCCGCTCGCCGCCGAAATCCCGGAAACCCAACATGCGCTTGTAGAACATGACGTGCCGCGGATTCACCTCGATCACATAATCGGTATAGCCGTGGATATTATGTGCATAGATATAGGAAATATGGATCAGCGCCGCGAACACGCGCTTGGACACGCCTTTGTCGATCGCCAGCCGCGACGGTTCGCACAGGCGGCGGTGCTGGGCACGCAGATCGTCAAGCTTGTCCCGGAAGTTTTCATCGGCAGGCAAGCCGATTTCATCGTTATCCAGGCACAGCGACATGGTGCCCACGGTGTGGCCGCCCGTTTCGGCAAACAGCGTGATCTTGTTGAGCGCATGGGGCGCGTTGGGGTCGACCGAGTAGCCACGCCACCCGTACATCTTTTTGAGCAACAGGCTGGCCGCTTCCCGGCGGCCTTGCGAGTTTGCCATACGGATATGGAAAATCTGCTGGTCTATCGTATGGTCCAATTCCTTGTTGGTGTTGCCTTCGCCGACCACGAGGTCGCGCAGGCCTGGACCGGCTTCAAATGAAACTATCGCGTCGTCATATTGCACGGTGGGGATCCTGTCAGGTCTGTCGGCCAGTTGCCAAATTTGGACAAACTGGGGCTCATGCTCTTCAGACCTGCCTTTTTGATGGAAAGTTCCCCAACTATCAAAATATATTTTTACGTTTCAGAACCAGCTTTCCGGGATGACCAACACGTCTCCGGGCTGCACCGCCACATTGGCAGAAATGTCGCCGTCACGCAATAGGTCCTGCAGGCGTACTGGCAAGCTCTGCCGGTTGCCATGCACCGTCCGGATGATCTGCGCCTTGTTGCCGGCCGCGAAGTCGGTGATGCCCCCCACCGCGATCAGCACGTCCATCAGCGACATGCCCTGCCGGTAGGCCAGCGCCTGCGGCTTGGCCGCCTGGCCGATCACCCGGATCTGCTGGTTGTACGGGCCGACAAAGCTGGTCACGATCACGGTCGCCATCGGCTGCTGGATGTATTTTTCCAGCGCCTTCTCGATATCGCGCGCCAGCTGGGTCGATGTCTTGCCGGCCGCCTGCAAGTCCTCGACCAGCGGCGTGGTGATCTTCCCGTCCGGCCGCACTGGCACGCTCACGGAAACCTCGGGATTGCGCCAGACATTGATGTTGACCACGTCGCCGGCGCCGATCAGATAGTCGCCCAGCGGCGCGGACAGTTCTTCCTGCGGCAGCGCGGCGCGGTGCGCGCAGCCCGCCAGCAACACCAGTGAAAGCCAGGCTGTGGCGGCAATACGCAGTAGTGGATGCATGACGAATCTCGCTTCAATGGTCCAGCTTTCATGATTCAGAAAAGCCGCCGGTCGCTGCTTGATCTGTCTCAATCACTGAGCAATTAGGAAAACATCCCGGATAACGAGCCATATAATTTAGCTTCACCTTCCCCAAGCCAACGGAGCAAACGCAACATGGAGCAGATGATTAGCCAGCTGTTAATCAGTTTGCAGGGGATATGGAAATATCGTTGGTATGCGATCGCCGTCATGTGGCTGGTGGCGCTGGCGGGCTGGACCAAGGTGGCGCTGCTGCCCGACGATTATCAAACCTCGGCGCGGATCTTTGTGGACACCCAGAGCATCCTCAAGCCGCTGCTGGCGGGCATGACCAGCGTGCCCAATGTCGAGCAACAGGTCTCCATCATGAGCCGCACCTTGCTCAGCCGTCCGAACATCGAGCGCGTGATACGCACGGTGGACCTGGACCTGAACACCAAGACCGCGCGCGACCACGAGCAACAGCTGGAAGAGCTGATGAGCAAGATCAAGATCGGCAGCACCGGCACCAACGACATCTACACCATCACGTACAACGGCCGCAGTCCCAAGCTGGTGCACGACGTCGTGCAATCCCTGCTGACCATCTTTGTCGAAGGCAGTTTCAAGGGCAAGAATGGCGAAACCAAAAAGGCGGTGCAGTTCATTGACGACCAGATCAAGGCGTATGAAGACAAGCTGATCAGTGCGGAAAACGCCGTCAAGGAATTCAAACTGAAAAACAACGGCCTGTTGCCGCGCCAGGGCGTCGACTACAGCAACCAGCTGATGCAGTCGGCGGACACGCTCAACACCGCCCGCCTGGAGCTGGTGGAAGCCGAACAGGCGCGCAACGCCATCCGCAGCCAGATCAGCGGCGACGAGCCCGTGTTGGGCGCGGACCTGAATCCGGCCAGCATCGACAGCCCCGAGCTTGACGGCCGCATCGCCGCCCTGAACAAGAACCTCGACGCCTTGCGCATGCAATACACCGAACTTCATCCGGACATCATCGCCGCCAAGCGCCTGGTGGCGCAGCTGGAGGCGCGCAAGGTGGAGGAAAGCAAGCTCAAGCCTGCGGGCGACCCGGGCAAGAACTACAGCCCGATGCTGCAGCAGCTCAAGGTCGCGCAAACCGAGGCCGACGCCAAGGTGGCCGCCATCAGCGCCCGCGTACAGGAGTACGCCGCGCGCCACCAGCGTCTGCTGGCCCAGGCCAACGCGGTGCCGGAAATCGAATCCGAGCTGGCCCAGCTGAACCGCGACTACCTGATCAACAAGGACAATTACGAAAAGCTGATCGGCCGGCGCGAGGCGGCCAAGCTGTCCGGCGAACTGAGCTCCAACACCGACATGATGACCTTCAAGATCATCGACGCGCCGATCGTACCGTTATTGCCGGTCGGCCCCAACCGCGTACTGCTGGCCAGCCTGGTGCTGGGCGGCGCGCTGCTCACCGGCTTGGCGGCGGCCTTGCTGATCAGCCAGGTGCGCCCGACCTTCCTCAGCCCCAGCGAGCTGCGCGAACGCACCGGCCTGCCGGTGTTGGGCACGGTGTCGATGACCTGGACCGTGGGCCAGCAAATCAAACGCAAACGGGATCGCTACGCCTTCGGCACCGCACTGTCCTGTCTGTTTGTGGCCTATGGCGCCGTCCTGGCGGCGACGGCCCTTCGATACTAGGAGTAGCACATGGAGCAGCACACCGAGCATGCGCCCCGTCCGGGCGGCGCCCCGCGGCATGTCGAGATCAATCTTGAACGGTTGAGCCAGCTGGGCATGGTGACCCATGACGGCGGCCGCACCGCCGTGGCCGAGGATTTCCGCATCATCAAGCGCCCACTGCTGCGCAACGCCCGCGGCGACCGTGATGTCCCGCCGCTACGGCACGGCAACCTGATCGTCGTGACCAGCGCCCTGCCCGGCGAAGGCAAGACCTTTTGCGCCGTCAACCTGGCGATGAGCATTGCGATGGAGATGGACATCACGGTGCTGCTGGTCGACGCCGATGTCGCGCGGCCGTCGGTCCTCAAGGTCTTGGGCCTGCCCGCCGAGCCCGGCTTGATGGACATCCTGCTGCGCGAACGCACGGAACTCTCCGATGTGATCCTCAAGACCAACGTCGCCACGCTCAGCATCCTGCCTGCCGGCCGTGCCAACAAGCACGCCACCGAGCTGTTGGCCAGCCGCAGCATGAGCCGCCTGCTGACCGAGATCGCCGAGCGCTACGCCGACCGCATCGTCATCTTCGACTCGCCGCCGCTGCTGATGACCACGGAAGCGAGCGTGCTGGCCGCCCAGATGGGCCAGATCGTCATGGTGGTCGAGTCCGAGACCACCAGCCAGCATGCGGTCAAGGAGGCGCTGCGCCATATCGAGCAATGCCCGCATGTCAGCCTGATCTACAACAAAAGCAAGGCCTTCCCCGGCGGCGAATACTATGGTTATTATGATTAACCTGGCTCCGCGCGGCGCCCCGTATCAACTGAGCATGCTGGTATTGCTGTCGCTGCCGGCCTGCGTCATTCCGGCCGAGTGGACCGTCGTCCCCTCGCTGCGCATGCGGGAATCCTACACCGACAATATGAACCTGGCCCCGCCCGGCCAGGCGCAAGGCGAGTTCACCACCGAGCTGGCGCCCGGGATCGCCGTCAGCACCGACGGCCCCAACCTCAAGCTGGCGCTGGACTATTCCCTGCAGAAGATCCACTACACGCACCGCGCGGACCGCGGCACCCAGCAGCTCGACGCCCAGGGCCATGCCGACCTGATGCGCGACTGGCTATACCTGGACGCCCGCTCCAGTATCAGCCAACAAAACATTTCGGCCTTCGGTCCCCAAGTGCTGGAGCCCACGCAGGTCACCGGCAACAGCAGCACGGTGCGCGCGACCAGTATCAGCCCTTATCTGCGGCACCATTTCCACGGCCTGGCCACCGCCCAGCTACGCTACGACTACCAGCGCGTCACCGGCGGCGGACTGCTCGGCGTGCGCAGCGACGACACCAACCTGCGCCTGACCGGCGACAACGACGGCCAGGGCTGGAACTGGGACATGCGCGCGGACCGCAAGCACATCGCCGACAACGCGCTGCCGCCGGTCATCATGAATGACACCGCGCTGACGCTGAGCTATCCACTCAACAGCCGGCTGTCGCTGTCGGCCACTGGCGGTTACGAAAAGAGCGACTACCATACCGGCGGCGCGCAGCCGCAGGGCCGCTACTGGTCGGCCGGCGGCAACTGGACGCCGTCGCCGCGCACCAAGGTCGCCGCCAGCGTCGGCCGCCGCTATTTCGGCAACACCTACAGCCTGGACGCCGAATACCGGATGCACAGCATGTTCTGGTCGCTCAATTACAACGAGGACATCACCACCACGCACGGCGAGTTCCTGCGCATACAGCCAACCGGCCTCAGCGATTTCCTCTACCAGCTGTGGGCCACCCGCATCCCCGATCCGCAAACCCGCCTGCAGACCATCAAGGTCTTCCTGCTGATTTCCCAGATGCTCGGCCCGGACGGCAACGTCAACTTCTTCAGCCATCGCTACTTCCTGCAGAAAGACTGGAAACTGGCCACCGTCTACACCAGCCCGCGCAGCGCCCTGGCGCTCAGCCTGACAACCACGCGCCGCACCGCGCAAAGCAGCAGCGCCATCGACAGCCCCTTGTTGAAGCCCGACGAACTGGCGCTGGAGGACCGCACCCGCCAGAGCGCCGCCCAGGCCGGCTGGAACTGGCGCATGTCGCCGCGCAGCAGCGTCACCGTGGGCGCCAGCCACAGCAGGGCCGAATCGCTGAGCACCGGACGCAGCGACCGCAACAGCGTGCTGACGCTGGCCCTGACCCATCAGCTGCAGCCCAAGGTCAGCGCCAGCGTCGACCTGCGGCATGTCCGCCACACCAGCAACGCGGGCGGCGATTATCGTGAAAACGGTATCGGCGCCGCGCTCACTGTCGCTTTCTGAACGGAGTCCAAGATGTCCACGCCCTACCGCATCGCCTGCGTCGTCGCCGCCCGCCCGAACCTGATGAAAATGGCGCCCATCCTGCGCGCGCTGGCCGCCTGTGCCACGCCGATCGAATCCATCCTGGTCCACACCGGCCAGCACTACGACGCCGACATGGACGGCGACTTCTTCACCACGTTGGACATGCGCGCGCCGGACATCCAGCTGCAGGTCGGCTCCGGCAGCCACGCGGCACAAACCGCGCTGGTCATGGAGCGCTTCGAGCCGGTGCTGGAATCGACCGCGCCGGCCGCCGTGCTGGTGGTCGGCGACGTCAACTCCACCCTGGCGTGCGCGTTGACCGCGGCCAAGATGCAAGTTCCGGTGCTGCACGTGGAGGCCGGCCTGCGCAGCTACGACCGCGCGATGCCGGAAGAGATCAACCGCGTCCTCACCGACCAGCTGTCGACGCTGCTGTTCACCAGCGAGGCCAGCGGCATGAACAACCTGCTGCGCGAAGGCATCCCGGCGGCGCGCATCCACTTTGTCGGCAACGTCATGATCGACACGCTGCAGCGCGAACTGGCGCGGGCCACGCCGGTGCTGGACGTGCTGCGCCAGGTCAACCTCGCCGGCTTCCTCCAGCACGACACGCGCTACGCGCTGCTGACCCTGCACCGCCCGTCCAACGTCGACGATCCGCGCCGGCTGCGCATGCTGATGGAGGCCATCGTCAAGCTCAGCGAGGACGTGCCGGTGCTGTTTCCCCTGCATCCCCGCACCCGCGCGATGCTGCAACGTTACGAACTCGGCAAACTGCTCGACACCCCGCGCGTCGCCTGCCTGCCGCCGCAAGCCTACCGCGCCATGCTGGGCCTGATGAAGCAGGCCAGCCTGGTGCTGACCGACTCCGGCGGCGTGCAGGAGGAAACCACCGCGCTCGGCATCCCCTGCCTGACCCTGCGCGACAGCACCGAACGCCCGGTCACCGTCAGCGAAGGCAGCAACGCCATCGCCGGCCGCGACGCCTCGGTCATCCTGGCCCTGAGCCGCGACATCCTGCGCTACGGCGGCAAGGCCGGACGCATCCCCGCCCTCTGGGACGGGCATGCAGCCGAGCGCATCGCCGGGCATGTCGGACGCTGGCTCAGCATCAACGGAGAGCCGGGCTGATGCGCAATGCGCTGACGATCGACGTCGAGGATTATTTCCAGGTCTCGGCCTTCGCTGCCCACATCAAGCGCGCGGACTGGGCAACGCTGCCATGCCGCGTCGAACGCAACGTCGACCTGATCCTCGGCCTGCTCGACCAGCGGCGCACCCAGGCGACCTTCTTCACGCTGGGCTGGATCGCCGAGCGCTACCCGGCGCTGGTGCGGCGGATCGCCGACGGCGGCCATGAGCTCGCCAGCCACGGCTACGCCCACCTGCGCGCCAGCGAACAGACGCCCGCGCAATTCAGCGACGACATCCGGCGCAGCAAACACCTGCTGGAGCAGCTGACCGGCAAAGCCGTGCTTGGCTATCGGGCGCCCAGCTTCTCCATCGGCGCCCGCAACCTGCAGGCGCTGGACAGCCTGCTCGATGCCGGCTACCGCTACAGCTCCAGCATCTATCCCATCCAGCACGACCACTACGGCATGCCCGACGGCGCCCGTTTCGCCTGGCGTCCGAGGGGTGAGGCCGGCGTGCTCGAGCTGCCCATCAGCACGCTCCACATCGCCGGCCGCAACTGGCCTGCCGGGGGCGGCGGCTACTTCCGCCTGTTGCCCTACGCCGTCTCGCGCTGGGCCTTGCGGCGCATCAATTCAATCGACGGCCAAGCTGGCATATTCTATTTTCATCCGTGGGAACTCGATCCCGGCCAGCCCAGGCAGCGCGGCGTTGGCTTCAAGACCAGGTTCCGCCACTACCTCAATCTGCACCGCACAGAGGGGCGCATCGTCCGCCTGCTGCGCGATTTCGAATGGGGCCGGATCGACCACATCTTTCTTGGGAATGCATGATGCAGTGGAGCGTAGGACAAATGGGGTCGCATGACCGCGCGCGTTGGGATGCCTTCGTCCAACGCTGCCCCGACGCCACGTTCTTCCACCGCGCCGGTTGGCAACGGATCATGGAAGACGTCTTCGGCCATCCCACCTGGTATTTATATGCCGAGTCGTCCGGCCAGATCCAGGCCGTGCTGCCGCTGGCCCAGATCAACAGCAGGCTGTTCGGCAACACGCTGTGTTCGCTGCCGTTCTGCGTCTACGGCGGCATCGCCGCCGAGCGGGAAGAAGCTGCCGCCGCGCTCGACCAGGCCGCCCAGCAGCTCGCCAGCCGCCTGCGGGTCGACCATCTGGAATACCGCCACCTGCAAACGCGGCACGCGGACTGGCTGCACAAGGACCTGTACGCCACCTTCCGCAAGCCGCTGGCCGCCGACAACGAGCGGAATCTGCTGGCCATCCCGCGCAAGCAGCGCGCCATGGTGCGCAAGGGCATGGCCGCCGGCCTGCGCGCCACGATCGACACCGACAGCGACCGGCTCTACACCAACTACGCCACCAGCGTGCACCGGCTCGGCACGCCGGTATTCAGCCGGCGCTACTTCCGCGCCCTGCAACACACCTTCGGCGACGATTGCGAAATCCTCAGCGTGCAACAGGGAAACAGCGCGATCTGTTCGGTGCTGAGCTTCCATTTTCGCGACGAAATCCTGCCCTACTACAGCGGCGGAGGCGACGCCGCCCGCGCCTGCGCCGGCAACGACTTCATGTACTGGGAAGTGATGCGCCGCGCCGCCGACCGCGGCCGCAAGCTGTTCGACTTCGGCCGCAGCAAATACGGCACCGGCGCCTTCCACTTCAAAAAGAACTGGGGCTTCGAGCCGCAGCCGCTGCGCTACGACTACCAGCTGCATCGCGGCAAGCGGCTCACGGACATGCAGCCCTTGAATCCGCGCCTGCGGTTGCTGATACGCGCCTGGCGGCTGCTGCCGCTGTCGCTGGCGAACGCGATCGGGCCGCACATCGTGCGGCAATTGGGGTAGAGCCATGCGCGACCTGCTGTACTTGACGCATCGCATCCCCTTCCCGCCCAACAAGGGCGACAAGATACGCGCCTACAACGTGCTGCGCTACCTGCAACGCCACTTCCGCGTTCATCTGGGCACCTTCATCGACGATCCGGCCGACCTGCAATACGCCAGGCAGCTGGCCGCCGGTTGCGCCAGCGCCTTTTTCATCCGCCTGCATCCGCGCCTGGCGCGGCTGTCCAGCGTCCCGGCGCTGTGGCGCGGCGAGTCGCTCAGCGTCGCCTACTATCGCCACCCGGCCATGCGCGACTGGGTGCGCGACACGCTGGCGCAACACCGCATCGACACCGCCCTGGCTTTTTCCGGCCCCATGGCGCAATACCTGCCGGCCCGCACCGCGCGCGGCCCCTTGCACCGCGTGCTGGACCTGGTCGATGTCGATTCCGAAAAATGGCAGAACTACGCCGACCACCGGCGTTGGCCGATGTCATCGCTGTTCCGGCGCGAAGGCCGCAACCTGCTGGAATTCGAACGGGCCGCCGCCCGCGGCTACGACCAGGTCCTGCTGGTCTCCCGCGCTGAGGCCGAGCTGTTCCGGCTGCGCGCGCCCGAATCCGGACACAAGACCGGATATTTCAGCAACGGCGTCGACACCGCCTACTTCGCGCCGCGGCCCGGCGTGCCGGACCCCTACCACGGCGCCCGCGCGCTGGTGTTCACCGGGGCCATGGACTACCCGCCCAATATCGAAGCCGTGGTCTGGATGGCGGAGCGGGTCATGCCGGCCCTGCGGCTGCGCTTCCCCGACCTGCAATTCCACATCGTCGGCGCACGGCCCGATCCCCAAGTAAGGATGTTGGCGCGGCTGCCGGGCATCCACGTCAGCGGCACGGTGCCCGATATCCGGCCCTACCTGCAACACGCGGCCTTGGCCGTGGCGCCGCTGCGGATCGCGCGCGGCATCCAGAACAAGATCCTGGAAGCCATGGCCATGGCAAAGACCGTCGTGGCGACGCCGCAAGCGTTGGAAGGACTGTCGGCCGTGCCCGGGCAAGACCTGATCTGCGCCGCCACCGCCATCGAATTTATCCAGCACATCGGCGAGCAACTGCAAGCACCGCAGCCGCTCGGAACGGCCGCCCGTGATCGCGTGCTGCATGATTATCAGTGGGAACGCAACCTGGAGCGGCTCGGCGACGTGCTCTACGTCTCCGCGACGGCCAGTCCGCAGCCGGAGCCTGCGCCATGAGCGCCGCGCTGTCCCCCCTGCCGCTGCCGGCGGCCGAGCCACAAGCCACCCCGACCGGGCGCTGGGCCTATGCCTGCCTGCTGTTGGCGCTGGCTGGCCTGCTGGCCTTGCACTGGCCCACTGTCGCGGCGATGGCCGGCCTGTGGTGGCACTCGCAAACCTTCGCCCACGGCCTGGTGGTGGCGCCCGTCAGCGTCTGGTTGGTGTGGCGGCAGCGCGCCCGGCTGGCCGGGTGTACGCTCCGTCCCACGCCGTTCATGTTGCTGCCGCTGGCGGCGTTGGGCCTGCTGTGGCTGCTAGCCGCCGTGGCCAACGTCCCCGTCCTGCAGCAGTACAGCCTGGTGCTGATGGTGGCGGCGCTGGTCGCCCTGGTGCTGGGCTGGTCCTACGCGCGCGCCATCACCTTCGCGCTGGCCTACCTGCTGCTTGCCGTCCCGTTCGGCGAAGTGTTCATTTCGCCATTGATCGACTTCACTTCCAGCTTCACGGTCGGCGCCTTGCAGCTGGCCGGCATCCCCGTGTTCCGCGATAACAATCTTTTGTCCCTTCCCAGCGGCAACTGGTCGGTGGAGGAAGCGTGCAGCGGCCTGCGCTACCTGATCGCCTCGTTCGCGCTGGGCACGCTCTACGCCCACCTGAGCTATCACAGCCGCGCTCGCCAGGCCGCGTTCGTTGCGGTATCGCTGATCCTGCCCATCATCGCCAACGGCGCGCGCGCCTTCATGATCGTGCTGATCGGGCACTACAGCAACATGACCCTGGCGGTCGGCATCGACCACCTGATCTATGGCTGGCTGTTCTTCGGCCTGGTCGCGACCTTGATGTTCTGGGTCGGCGCGCGCTGGCGCGACGCGTGCCCCGCGAAACAAGCCACGCCGGCTTCCCGCGCGCCGGCCGCGCCCCCGATCGCCTTCACCAGAGCGGCGCTGACCGGCCTGGTCACCCTGGCCGTCTGGCCGGCGCTGGCCTATCTCGCACTGCGGACGCCAACCGAGACCGCGCCCCCGGAAACGCCACTCACGCTCGCGGCCCCGCCCGGACCATGGCGCGCCAGCGACCTGCGCGACAGCGACTGGCACGTCCGCCACGCGGGCACGCCGCAGCGCTGGGCCGCCAACTATCACGACGGTGCACATCAAGTCTCGCTACAACTGACCTGGTACCGCCACCAATCCAAGGGCAACGAATTGTCGGCCCAGGTCTGGAACGCCCCGCAAACCGGACTGCCATGGAAGGAAATAGCGGACGCGAGCCGCCGCATACATTACGGCCAGCACAGCATTGAAATCACGCAGTCCACCGTCCAGGCCGGCGACACCAAGCTGCTGGTCTGGCGCTGGTACCGGCAGGCGGAACACGACACCAGCAGCCCGCTGCTGCTCAAGCTGCTGCTGGCCCGCGACAAGCTGCTGGGCATGGACGACAGCGGCGCCGAGATCGTCCTGGCCAGCCGCTACGACGAGCGCCCCGAGCAGGCGGCCGACGCCATGCAAAGCCTGCTGTCAGCCATGCTGCCCGCCATTGAACAAGGACTCGCCCATGTCGCCGGACAATGAACCGCCCGCCACGCCGTTGATCGTGCACCTGATCCATCGCCTTGACGTGGGCGGCCTGGAAAACGGCCTGATCAACCTGATCAACCACCTGCCGCCGGACCGCTACCGGCACGCCATCGTCTGCCTGCGCGACTACAGCGACTACCACCTGCGCATCCAGCGGCCCGGCGTGGAAATCATCAGCATCAACAAGCGCGAGGGCAAGGATTGGGCACACTACCTGCGGCTATTCCAGACCCTGAAGCGCCTGCATCCGCTCATGATCCACACCCGCAACCTGTCCGGCATCGAGGGCCAGTTGCTGGCGGCGGTGGCCGGCGTGCGCCTGCGCGTGCACGGCGAACACGGGCGCGACATGAACGACCTCCACGGCCTGAGCCGCAAATACCGCCTGCTGCGCAAGCTGCTGCGTCCGCTGATCGGCCACTTCATCGCCGTCAGCAAGGACCTCGAGACGTGGCTGATCGGCACCATCGGCGCGCGCCCGCAACGCGTCACCCAGATCTGCAACGGCGTCGACAGCCTGCAGTTCCACCCGCGCCTCGGCCCGCCGGCCGCCATCGGCCCCGCCGGCTTCCTGTGCGAGGACGCCTTCGTCATCGGCAGCGTGGGCCGCATGGCCGAGGTCAAGGACCATCTGACGCTGGTGCAGGCCTTCATCCTGCTGGTCGCCGAGCACGCGCTGCCGCGCGACCGCGTGCGCCTGCTGATCGCCGGCGACGGTCCTTGCCGCCAGGCCTGCCTGGACCTGCTGCGCCAGGCCGGCATGGAAGAACTGGCCTGGCTGCCCGGCAACCGCGACGACATCCCGCAACTGATGCGCGCGATGGACGTGTTCGTCCAGCCGTCGCTGGCCGAGGGCATGTCCAACACCATCCTGGAAGCGATGGCCACCGGCCTGCCGGTGGTGGCGACGGCGGTCGGCGGCAATCCCGACCTGGTCCGCGGCGGCTGGACCGGCACGCTGGTGCCCCCAAGCGCGCCCGCCATGCTGGCCGACGCCCTCAACGACTACTACCGCCTGCCCGCGCTGGCCGTCAGCCACGGCCAGCGCGGCCGGCGCCGGGTGCTGGCCGAATACAGCCTGAACGCGATGGCCGACGCCTACCTGGCCGTGTACGACGCCCTCGCCGCCCCAACGCGACCGATGAAAGGATAGCCATGTGCGCCATCGCCGGAATCTTCGACCTCCACCGCCATGCCGACATCGACGCCGGCCTGCTGCAAGCCATGACCGACCGCCAATTCCACCGCGGCCCGGACCAGGGCGGCACCCACCTCGAACCGGGCCTGGGGCTGGGCCACCGCCGCCTGTCCATCATCGACCTGGGCGGCGGCCAGCAACCGTTGTTCAACGAGGACCGCAGCGTGGTGGTGGTCTACAACGGCGAGATCTACAACTACCCGGCGCTGATGCGCGAGTTGCAGCAGTTCGGCCACACCTTCCGCACCCACTGCGACACCGAGGTCATCGTCCACGCATGGGAGCAATGGGGCGAGCGCTGCGTCGAGCACTTTCGCGGCATGTTCGCCTTCGCGCTGTGGGACCGGCGCCAGCAGTCGCTGCTGCTGGCCCGCGACCGGCTCGGCATCAAGCCGCTGCACTACGCGCTGCTTGACGACGGCCAGCTGCTGTTCGCCTCGGAAATGAAGGCGCTGCTGGTGCACGAAGGCCTGCGGCGCGATCTGGACCCGCTGGCCGTCGAGGACTACTTCGCCTACGGCTACATCCCCGAACCGCGCACCATCTTCCGCGAGGTCCGCAAACTGCCGCCCGGACACACGCTGCTGCTGCGCAACGGCCTGGCGCCGTCGGCGCCGCGCCAGTACTGGGACATCCCGTTCGCCGTCCGCGCCCCCATCAGCGAGGCCCAGGCCGCCGACGAGCTGCTGGCGCGCCTGCGCGAGGCGGTCCGCATCCGCCTGGTGGCCGAGGTGCCGCTGGGCGCCTTCCTGTCCGGCGGCGTCGATTCCAGCGCCGTGGTGGCCATGATGGCGCAGGAATCGAAGGCCGCCGTCAACACCTGTTCGATAGCCTTCGGCGACCCGCAATTCGACGAATCGCCCTACGCGCGCATGGTGGCCGAGCGTTACGGCACCCACCACCACGCGCAAAGCGTCGAGCAGCACGACATCAGCCTGGTCGACCGCCTTGCCGGCCTGTACGACGAACCCTACGCCGACAGTTCCGCCCTGCCAACCTACC
>Ga0308157_10004131_pt1 | contig 19700 bp, 19 predicted proteins | sample PhyBR1_FD_201035 | JGI IMG/M metagenome (GOLD analysis project Ga0308157, IMG submission 201035) | Phyllosphere microbial communities from UC Gill Tract Community Farm, Albany, California, United States - DLSLB.R1 | ecosystem: Host-associated > Plants > Phyllosphere > Unclassified | place: USA...
GGATGAAAGCTACACCACCACCAGCAACAATACCTTCTTCTACAGCCGCACGGGTTGCATGTAAAGCATCATCAACACGGTCTTTTTTCTCTTTCATTTCAACCTCACTTGCTGCACCAACGTAAAGGACTGCAACACCGCCTGCTAATTTAGCCAAACGCTCTTGTAATTTTTCCTTATCGTAGTCAGAAGTGGTAGTTTCGATCTGTGCTTTAATCTGATTAACACGTGCTTTAATATCGTCAGTGTTACCTGCACCGTTAATTACAGTTGTGTTGTCTTTATCAACAACAACTTTCTCTGCGGAACCTAAATAAGTTAAATCAGCATTTTCTAATTTATAACCTCTTTCTTCCGAAATAACAGTACCGCCAGTTAAAATAGCAATGTCTTCTAACATAGCTTTTCTTCTGTCGCCGAAACCAGGAGCTTTAACCGCTACAACTTTTAGTGAACCACGGATTTTATTTACTACTAAAGTAGCTAAAGCTTCGCCATCTAAATCTTCAGAAATGATTACCAATGGTTTACCCGTTTGAACCGTTTTTTCTAAAACAGGCAACAATTCTTTCATGTTGCTGATTTTTTTATCATAGATTAAAATGTAAGGGCTGTCTAATTCAGCTTCCATTTTATCTGCATTGGTAACGAAGTATGGAGATAAATAACCTCTGTCAAACTGCATACCTTCTACTGTTTTTACTTCAGTTTCAGTACCTTTTGCTTCTTCAACAGTAATTACACCATCTTTACCAACTTTGCTCATGGCTTCAGCAATTAACGCACCGATTACCTCGTCGTTGTTAGCCGAAATAGAAGCCACTTGTTTAATTTTATTGTTGTCCTCGCCAACAGTTTGCGATTGAGTTTTTAAATTCTCAACAACAGCAGCAACCGCTTTATCAATACCACGTTTTAAATCCATTGGATTTGCACCGGCAGCAACGTTTTTAATACCTGTAGTAATAATAGCCTGAGCCAAAACAGTAGCAGTAGTAGTACCATCACCAGCAATATCAGCGGTTTTAGACGCTACTTCTTTAACCATTTGAGCACCCATGTTCTCAACTGCATCTTTCAATTCGATTTCTTTAGCAACAGTAACACCATCTTTGGTAATTGCTGGTGAACCGAATTTTTTATCGATAATTACGTTACGTCCTTTTGGACCTAAGGTTACTTTTACTGCGTTAGCCAGAATATCAACACCTCTTTTCAGCGCGTCGCGTGCTTCTACGTTATATTTTACTTGTTTAGACATTTTTAAGAATATTTTAAAGTTTTAATGCTGGAAGTTTGAAACCGCTCAATCCTCCGATTTATATAAACATTACAACATTTTAATGTTGCAACATTCCAATTTTTACCCTACAACAGCGTAGATATCAGTTTCACGCATAATCAGGTAATCTTTACCTTCATAAGGAAACTCAGTGCCACCGTATTTACCATAAATTACAACATCGCCAACTTTTACGCTAGCTTTTTTACCTTCAGCATCTTCTTCAGAAACAGAAACTACAGTTCCTTTAGATGGTTTTTCTTTAGCAGTATCAGGAATATACAAACCTGATGCAGTTTTTTCTTCTGCTGCAGCAGGTTCAACTATTACTCTGTTCGAACTGCCAGCAATTGGTTTAAGGTTTAACGCCATAACTTTTATTATTTTTTATTTTGATTTGTTTTTTAACTAGGCATATAATTAACACTTTTTATGCCAATAGGTTTAGAGGGACAAATTTTCACCAAACTGTCAATCTTTTCATGCTAATTGATTGTGGGTGTGTCAGCATGGCAGTAAGTTTTGATCTTTTTAAGGCCCGTGATTAAAATTTGACTGGCCAATTCGGGAGTTTCACAGGTTACTCATAAGTTTTCTCGGTTAAATACTTCCAATATCTTTTAGGCACATGCTGTACATGTAATTTGGTGTTTTTTCTGGCCACAATATTCGCGCTTTTAAAATAATCCTTCCAAAGAGCAGCATAAAGGGTTTCATTTTTGTCCATAAGTTCCGGTGCAGGTTTTTGTTTGTTAATACCTTCGGTAAAACCAATCGTTATTTCTGATACCATATCTAAATTATAATGCAAGCCATATTTTCGTTTTAAATCATATATTACCCATTGCTGATCGGCATAACGGTTTTTAAAATGGCTGGAAATTAGGGGCAGCACATTAAAATCTGGATCAATGCTGGCATAAAATAAACCATCACCTGTTTTTTGGAAACGGATAAAAGCCTCCATACGATGCTTTTCTCGCTCTACACTTTTGGCATACTTAGAAAGGGCAATCACATGCGCATTACCGTAATTATCAGCTGCACCGGCAACATGATTAAAAATGTAGATCGAAAAGTGAAAGAGATGATTATAGGCTTCCGGAATTTCTGATAAATAGCTGCAGTAAAATTTACGCAGCCATGCTTTTGGCAGTTTCTTTTGAAGTCCCAGCCAGACACGGTCGGCTTTTGACGGATCCGTGTTAACCATGAAACTTTCGGCAAAGGCTTCGGGCTGAAAGATTTCCATTGATTTGAGGACCACTTTGCCAGGTTTTCGCTCAAACCATTCAAAAATTGCTGTTAAAAGTCCCGGAAGGGAACCGTCAAAAATGTAGATCATGGGCCTATTTATTTAAATTGTCAATCTTTGCGGCATCCAGAATGACAGCACAATTAGAACAAAAGCATCTGGTGGTTATCTGTTTTTAAATATTTGCTTTTGCTTTCAGCCAGAATAAAGGCTTTAATCTGGGTACCCAGATAATCCCTTAACTGGTAAGGGCTGTCGGCACAAATAATAAAATGTTTGGCTTTATTGTAAGCAATGCCTATTTTCTTCAACTGATCTATTCTCAATTTGCCAAATTTGCGGGCCTGTACAATTTTTTGGGCCGACATTACCCCGATACCCGGAATACGCAAAATCATTTTATAGTCGGCTTGGTTAATATCAACCGGAAAGTGCTGCATATTGCGGATGGCCCAGCTCAGCTTTGGGTCAATATCTACATCCAGGTTTGGATTGGCATCATCTAAAATTTCCTGAACTTTAAAGCCATAGAAACGCATCAGCCAATCGGTTTGGTAAAGACGGTTTTCTCTTAGTAGTGGCGGTTGTGTGCCTAAAACAGGCATGCGGCTGTCGTTGCTAATGGGGATATAACCTGAATAATACACTCTTTTTAACGAGAAGTTTTGATAAAAAGCATTTGCAGTGTACATGATATCCTTATCACTCTCAGGTGTTGCGCCAATAACCATTTGAGTGCTTTGCCCCGCCGGTACAAATTTTGGAATGTGCTTAATCAGTTTTTTATCGTCAGAAAATTGCTTAATCTGCTCTTTTACAAATCCGAGAGGTTTAATCACATCGGCATGATTTTTTTCTGGTGCCAAAAGTTTCAAGCCGGCTTCTGTAGGCATTTCTAAATTGATGCTCATCCTGTCGGCATATAATCCGGCTTCTTTAATTAACTCATCACTGGCCCCTGGAATGGTTTTGAGGTGGATATAACCATTGTAGTTTTTTTCTAAACGCAATTTTTTTACGACCAGTAACAGGCGCTCCATGGTAAAGTCGGCATTTTTAAAAATCCCTGAGCTTAAAAATAGTCCTTCAATGTAATTGCGCCGGTAAAAATTCATAGTCAGGTCTACCACCTCATCCACGGTAAAGGCGGCGCGTTTAATGTCATTACTTTTACGCGAAACGCAGAACAGACAATCGTAAATGCAGTGATTGGTAAGCAGGATTTTTAGCAGCGATACACACCTCCCGTCTTCGGTATAGGTATGACAAATGCCCGAAATGTGGCTGTTGCCAATGCCTTTATTATTATTTTTTCTTGTGCCGCCGCTTGATGAACAAGAAACATCGTATTTAGCGGCGTCAGCAAGAATATTTAGTTTTTCACGAATCCGGTCAGACATAGGGAAGATGTTTAATGCTAACAAAGATAGTTAAAAACTAAAAATATTAGTATTTTTAAGCGGTAATAATCCTATTCTGTTTTGGAATAATCGGGACCGGTTAAAAGCTGTTAGAGGGTTGTAATTTACCTGATATGGGTAACTGACTGTTGATGTGATAATTTTCCTGGTAATGTTCCAGCTCTGAAAAAAAACGATCGGCTTCAGCTTCAAGATCTTTTACAGGGTTGAAATTAGCCACAAAGTTTGGACTTTTGAACTCGATCTGGTAATAATAACCACCATTGTTGTTATCGAATATTTCAGTTACACGGCTAACGTTTTCCCAGCCCGAAAAGAAATCAGTCCGGCGGTACAATAAGGAAGTACTTTTTAATTTAAAGCCCACACCATCGTCTCCAATTAATACCTTGCTGTGTACAAAAATCTGTGTTTTGGCTACCCAAAACAGCATCAGAGCCATCGAGATAATAGATAGCGAAACCAACATTAACATCATCGCCTCCGAAAGTGAAGTAAATAACCCAAAAATGCAATACATCACTAATGACAGGAATAGCAATGGGAAGCCAATCATCGCGATCAGCATCACATTATTTTGGTGATATCTAAGCTTGTAGGCATGCATGGCATTAATTTTTGTAAAGTTAAGCCCGTATGTAAGCCTTTAAAATACTTAATTCTAGGTATTTTTTGTTAAAAGACTACTTCCCGGACCACTCTTTATAAAAATGATCTAAATAAAGCAGCATAAAATTGTGCCTTTCGGTGGCCATAATCTTTCCGGTTTCTGTATTCATGAGATCTTTTAACAGCAATAGCTTTTCGTAAAAATGGTTGATGGTTGGCGCAGTCGTATTTTTGTAACTTTCTTTGGTTAAGTGCTCTTCTGGGGCAATTGCCGGGTCGTAAAGTACCCTGTTTTTAAAACCTCCGTAAGTGAATGCCCTGGCAATGCCAATAGCGCCAATAGCGTCTAAGCGGTCGGCATCCTGTACAATCTCCATTTCCTTTGAGGTAAAACCGGTAGTGTCAAAACTGTTTTTGAACGACATGTTTTGGATAATCAGTTTAACGTGAGTAATAATTTCAGGATCAACAGCGATGGACTCGAGAAATGATGCTGCGATATTGGGACCCAGTTCTTCATTGCCATGGTTAAATTTAGGGTCGGCAATATCATGGAGCAAAGCCGCAAAAGCTACAACAAGTTCGTTGCCTTTTTCCTGCTTGTTGATGGTTTTTGCGGTTTCAAAAACCCTTTCAATGTGAAACCAGTCATGACCAGCCTCGGCATTTGCCAGCGTTTTTTTTACAAAATTGATGGTTTTTTGGATAGATTCATGCATTATGCTAAATTTTTCCAAAGGTATTGGAATTATTTGGCGGGAAAAATAAATGATATCAACACGGCCATATTAGCTAACTTGCCGTGGCCGCTCTACGTTCGTCGTCAGCAATAATTTTGATCAGATCGTTATGATTAAGCGTTAACAGGTGCGACACTTCCACTTCTAAAATTGCTGCTATCTGAAAAAGACGGTCGATAGTAAGTTTACTATAGCCAAGTTCAATTTTACTATAAGCGTTTTGGGATATTTTGAGTTTTGCTGCAAGATAATCTTGCGTATAATCTCTGTATTCTCTGATTTTTCTAATATTCCCGGCAACATTCTTTGTTTTTAATGCCAATGTATTTTCCATAAAAAGGTGTTAAATTTTTAACGTTTCTCTTCTCATTTACGAAAGTTGTAGACCAATAGTTTTTAAAAAATTATTTTTTAGCACTATTAGGAATTACGTGAAGTGGAGAGGTAACTTACTACTAGCAACAATTAGATTAGGAAAAAGTTTGCGTTGCTATCGTTGTTGGTAATTGAAGATTACGATTTTTGTATAGCTGTTTGAGGCGTTATGGGATTTAGATTTTGATAGAGCGATAAAAGTGATCCGGATTTAATCAGTATCAGAGAGAGGAAAGGAATTAATTTTATAATTTAATATAAGCCCCAGTCATCTTCAAATTCGTCTTTTTCGAAGTATTTAACCCATTCGATGAACAATAGGCGGAATTTTTCGATTTCGGCCAGAACGATGTCCTTGTATTCGGGGGTACAAATCCCAAACATGTCTGCAGCCCTTACCTGGGTTTCGAGTTCGCGGCAGTTAGTTCTGATAATAGAGGCATTTTCCATCCTTAAAATATACATATCTGCACCTTCGGCACCAACAATTTTGGGACAGAGCATTAGTGCGTTCTGCATAATTAAATTGGCAGTCATCTCAGCCATTTCGCCATCCAGTGTTTCGCAAAACAAGGCAGCATATTTATATACTGCCCGGGCCTGGTTATATAAGTTCTTAGCCCTGGATACTTTTAATCTCACTTTTTCGGCATCATCAGACGATAAGTTTTCTTCATCCTCATCATCCCGGCCAAAGCGGCTAAAATGCTCCCATTCGGGCATATGATCCATGTCATCAAACTCCATATTCTTCAAAATTGGTTACGTTATGGAACGTAAGAGCGTGTAATATATTAATTTTCAGGGAAAAAGACTAGTCTTCTGTTTTTGGAGCCCTTTTCGAGCCATCATACAATTCGTATTCCAACAATCTACAGTCTAATTTACCATTATAGAATTCAATCTTTTTAGCAGCCTTTAGGCCTATTTTTTTAGCCAGGTCCGGGTTTCCGGTGAAAATATAGCCTGAATAGCCCTTACATTTCGTCTTCATAAAATCACCCATGCGCTTATAGGTAAGTTCTAATTTACTATGCACGCCTAAACGCTCACCATATTCAGGATTAAAAACGACTACACCTTTACCTTCTTCAGGTACGGGAGTAAGCTCAAAATCACATACCTGGAATTCAATTAAGGTGTCTACACCAGCTGTTTTTGCATTTCTTCGCGTTACATCAACTGCATCTTCAGACAGATCGGAAGCTACAATTTTAAGATCAATATTTTTAATCACCTGTTCTTTTAATAACCTGCGTTCGGCAAAAAATACTTCTTCGTTGTAACCCAAAATGTGCATAAAGGCATAATTCATTCGGTACAATCCCGGGGCTCGGTTTGTGGCAATTAACGCAGCTTCAATGGCCAAAGTTCCCGAACCGCACATGGGGTTGATAAAAGGTGATTTTTTATCCCAGTTGGTGGCATAGATCACGCCTGATGCCAGAGCTTCAAGCATGGGGGCTTTTCCAGGTATTTTTCGGTAACCATGTTTGGCGAGGGTTTCGCCTGAAGTATCGATAAAAACATTGGCCTCCGCATCTTTCCAGTATAAATGCACTACAGCTTTGTTTACATCAGATCCGGAATTGGGGCGAATGCCTTTTTTCTCTTTCAGTCGATCTACAATAGCATCCTTTACTTTCAGATTGGCAAAAAGCGGTGTAGTAATATTAGGGTTATCCACATTTGACGTAACGGAAAAGTAGCCAGAAAAATCGATCAGTTCTTCCCATTCAATGGCTTTAATTTCGTTATATAAATCATCAGGCGTAACAGCCTTGAAATTTTTGATCGAATATAAGATCTGACTGGCACAACGCAAGTTCAAATTTAGCTTTATACACTCTGTAACGGTAATATTGAGCTCTACGCCGGTAGCGAAAGTTCTTTCGATAGTGTAGCCTAAAGCCTTAACTTCTTCTTGTAAATAAGGCGAAAGGCGCTTGTTGCAGGTAATAATTACCTTGCTTTTATTGTGGAAAACTTGCATCATAATATATGCGAAGTTATCAATAAAATTATAGAGATTTGATGTTTATAGTACATTAAGTAGTATTAGTTATGGAAATTAAAGGAAAAGTACACGAAGTAGGTGCCACACAACAAGTAAGTGAAACGTTTAAAAAACGTGATTTAATAGTAGAATACGCAGAGAATCCAACATACCCAGAATATATCCGTTTTGAGGCTTTACAAGATAAAACTGCATTATTAGATACATTTAAAACTGGCGATGAGGTTGAGGTTTTCTTTAATTTACGTGGTCGTCCATGGACAGATAAAACAGGTAAGACATCATATTTTAACAGTTTGGTAATTTGGCGTATCAATGCCGTTGCGGCGGGTGCCCCGGCAGCAAGTACACCAGCTTATGCAGCCCCGGTTGATGTAAGCAATGCACCAGGTGAGGACGATGATTTACCTTTCTAAATAAAGAATCTTTTTTAAGCAAACAATTTTGAACCAATGCCGGGGCCTTTGCTCCGGCATTTTTTTATTCCGTCCACTCCGGTTTTCCAGACTTTGAGGGTTAGAACCATAGAAACTTCGAAATTATGGTTTGCCCCGCTGTTAAAATATGTTAAAAACGAGCATTTAGCCCTGTTAATCAGTATTTTTGAGAAACAGATGGGTTTAAACAACCTGTTTTTGTTTTTTAGTCCCGGTTACGAAACTTATTCATGAAGAAAAGAAGTTTTTGGTTAATTACTGTTTTAATGACAGTGGCGCTCCTCGGTGTGTTTGTAATGCAGTTGTATTACATACGGGAATCGTATAAACTTAAATCCCAGCTTTTTGATGAACAGGTAAACCAGACGCTTTCTACCGTTGTGAATAAAATTCAGCGCCGAAATGTTGCCGATCATTTAACCCGGAAAGATGCTGAAAATAAGCTTAAGCAAATTCAGGATTCCAGGCAGCGCGCGCTTGATATTAAAGACCTGAGGCAACAATATGTGCAGGAAGCAGAATTACGGCAAGCCGAAAGAGAGAGCCAGATTGAGGCTTATCTGAACCAGCAGGATAGTATTATCAGGGTATCTTACCGTGCACCGAATGTAATTTCGGAAAGAGAATATACCTCTTTAACATCGAAAAACGGGGATAAGCTGGATTTGCAGATGGATGCATTTATTGATATCAAAAGTTTAATATTAAAGGGCTATAGCATGCGTAGCAAGCCTTTTTCTGCTCCACCAAAGACATTTGAATTTAAAAGTTTGCAAAATTTACCCGATACCTTACGGTATTTGGTCTTTGATCCAAGGGATGGTAGTCCAGGTTTTGCCAATGTACCAAAAATTCCCACTGATTTAGATAAGAAATTTAAGCGTGATGATGAGATTGCAAGGAAAAAGCTGGAATTAAAAATTGCTGCCTTAGGAAAAGATACCTTTTCTTACAACCGTTTGAGCATGGTAGAAGATGTATCGAAAGAATTGCAGGAGACCAATGTTCCCATTTATAAACGCATTAATTTCGATTCGCTGGGTAGCATACTCCGGGCAGAACTGCTGGCCAATAACATCACTTTGGTGCCGTCTTACCGTGTTTCTTTAGCCAAAAAAGACTCAACTATCTTTATGACGGCTGCCAATGTAAAGGGAGAGTTTTCTCCTGGAAATACCTACAAAGTACCTTTATTCGGAAATGACATTTTTCGCGATCCGGGAATGCTCTTTGTTAGCTTCCCCGATAAAAACTCGGCCATCGTTGCTAATTTAAGTGCAACCCTGGCTTCGTCGGTAGGCTTGCTGCTGGTATTGGTTTTTATCTTTTCTTATACGCTGTATGCCATTTTACGGCAGAAGAAAATATCAGAGATGAAAACAGATTTCATCAATAACATGACCCATGAGTTCAAAACACCGGTAGCTACAATTATGATTGCCAGCGAGGCCCTAAGAGATCCTGAGGTAACAGCAGATAAAGCAAGACTAAAAAGGCTCGCAGGAATTATATACGATGAGAATGTTAGGTTAGGTAGCCATATTGAGCGGGTATTAAGCATTGCCAGGCTAGAAAAAGGTGAGCTTAACATGGAAAACACAGCGGTAGATATGAACGACCTGATCATGATTGTTTTGGACAGCATGGAGTTGCAGCTACAGAAAAGAAATGCTGTAATAACAGTAAATACCGATGCTGAAAACGCTGTTGTTTTTGGCGATGAGTTGCATTTGTCAAATGTGATTTACAACCTCATTGATAATGCAAATAAATATAGTACCGATGCACCTGATATAACCATTACAACGCGGAATGCCAACAAGCATTTGATTGTCGAAATTACCGATAAAGGCATTGGAATGACTAAAGAGCAGGCCAAGCGGATTTTTGATCAGTTTTACAGGGTACCAACCGGTAACCTGCACGATGTTAAAGGCTTTGGCCTCGGGCTAAATTACGTTCAGGATATTATTAAAAAATTAAACGGAAACGTTAAAGTAAGTAGCGAAAAAGATAAAGGAACTACTTTCGAAATATCTTTACCTTTATAAAGCGAATTAACCATCGGTACAAAAGCTTGCTTTATCGATACATTAAAATTGAACCGGTTTAATATGTTTACTATAGTAGCGTATTAATTTAAAGTTACGTATAAATTAAACCGTTATGCAGATTTCGAATCAAACTTTCAATGTAGGTAATGCTACATATGTGAATAAAATTAAGAAAATGAAGAAAATACTTCTGGTAGAAGACGATCCAAACTTAGGTTTATTATTGCAGGACTATTTACAGCTAAAAGGTAAATTTGATGTAGTACTATGCACTGATGGTGAAGAAGGGCTGCGGGCTTTTAGCAAGCAGAATTTCGATTTATGCATTCTGGATGTAATGATGCCTAAAAAAGATGGCTTTACCTTAGGTAAGGATATCAGAAAGGCCAATGCGCATGTGCCAATTATTTTTGCAACTGCTAAAACCATGTTGGAAGATAAGGCTGCTGCATACGACTTGGGCGGTGATGATTACATTACCAAACCATTCCGTATTGAGGAGCTTTTGCTGCGTATAAATGCTATGTTTAAACGTGTGGCCAATAAAACAGATAGTAGCGATGAATCTGCAGAAACTCAGTTTTCTATCGGTCAGTACCATTTCGACTATACCACACAGATTATTACCAATAACGACCTTCAGCAAAAACTTTCTACCAAAGAAGCGGAGTTGTTGCGTTTACTGTGTTTGAAAAAAAACACCGTATTAACCCGAGAAGAAGCTTTATTAAGCATCTGGCACGATGATAACTATTTTAACGGCCGTAGTATGGATGTGTTTTTAAGCAAATTGCGTAAATACCTGCGTGCTGATCCGGCTGTTGAAATTATCAATGTGCACGGAAAAGGTTATAAGTTATTGGTGAATTAAACTAAATTTAATGCTTTGATCCTGAAAGATTGAATATTCAGCTGAAATGTTCTAACCTTTCAACTTTCCAATCTACAAGTATAAATTTTTTTCAATTGCCGGAATAATACCCCTTTCCTGAGCCAGGTTAAACAGGGTGTCAACTGCTTTACGGCCTTCTTCGCCCAGGTTAATGCTATATTTGTTTACGTAAAGTTCAATGTGTTTGTACATTACGCTTTCATCCATGGCCTGAGCGTGCTCGCGAATAAAATCAATGCTGGATTTTGGATGTGCAAAAGCATATTCTACCGACTGCCTGATTAAGCGGTTTACTTTTAACTGTATATCACGCTCAATGTTGCGGTTAATTACAATACCGCCCAATGGAATGGCGCAACCGGTTAGTTTTTCCCAGTAATCGCCGAGGTCTACAATTTTACTTAAACCTTTATCCTGATAGGTGAACCTGTTTTCGTGTATAATCAGGCCCAAATCAATCTTTTCATCTAATAAAGCCGATTCGATTTCAGAGAATACCAATTCCTGTTTGTTTTGTAATTCGGGGTAGGCGATGCCCAACAGAAAATTTGCGGTGGTATATTTGCCCGGTATACCCACTTTCAGTCCGGCATTAGGGGTTCGAAGAGCAGGGTCATTTTCGCCTTCAAAATGATTTTTACTGATCAATAGCGGACCAACACCGAAACCCAGGGCACTGCCTGCATCGAGCAAAGCATACTGGTTGGCTACATAGGCAAAAGCATGAAAACTTAATTTGGTAATGTTTAACTCGCCCCTTAATGCTTTCTGGTTCAATGTTTCTACGTCATCGTAGTAAACCTCAAATTCTAAACCTTCGGTATCAATTTTATGGTGAATTAATGCGTCGAAAATAAAGGTGTCGTTAGGGCAGGGCGAAAAGCCAAGAGTAAGTTTCATGGGCCAAAATTAACTACTGTAGTAAACTAATCCGTCATGCTCAGTTCATTTCTCCAATAAAAGCAATGGCCCAATCGTTCAGGTTTTTAATAGAAAGCCCTATTTTCCAGTTATCTTTATTCCGTGGTTCTACATAGTTAGAGATACTTCTGATTTGCAGGCAATCGATATTGAATTGTTTACAGGCATAAAAAACAGCCGCACCTTCCATACTTTCGGTTGTAGGATTAAGCCTCTTAATCAGATTTTTAATGCTTTTTTCGCTTCCGGTTACGCAATTCATGGTAATCCCCTTGGCCAGGGGTAAATCTACTTTGTGCTGGCTGCGTGAGGTATAATGATTATCGCCAAAGCCAAGGTCGGTAATGGTTAAAAAATCATCGCCGTTCTCGGCTCCCAATTCGGCAAAAGTATCTTCCGTAATATTTAATACTGTACCCAGGGCAATATTGCGGTCGAAGCAGCCTGCAATACCAAAATTTATTACCAGGTTATATTTGTGTGAGAGGTGTCTCCCCAGGGCAAAAGCTGTTGCCACCATGCCCACTCCGGTAATCAGCAGATCAAAATTTTTGCTTTCCACAAAATCGCCTTCCTGCAAATTAAAATGCTGGTAAAAGAAGGAAAGTTCGGCCTTTGTGGCTGCAACAACTAAAGTTTTCATAGTGTAAATTTAATGGTTTGTTTTGATAAACTTTGGTTTCTTTAAGCTTTGGTGTTTAGGCTTAAAGCTTTATCAGTATATTTGCGGTTTATTTTATAGTAATGATTTACATAACGAGAAAAGCATCATTTAACGCAGCACATAAGCTGGCCAGAACCGATTGGGATGATGATAAAAATAGTGAGGTTTATGGCAAGTGTGCTAATCCAAACTGGCACGGCCATAACTATTGGTTATACGTTACCGTTAAAGGCGAAGTTAACCCCGAAACAGGTTTCCTTGTCGACCTGAAATGGCTAAAAGATGTAATGAATAATTATGTTGTAGATAAGGTAGATCATAAAAATTTAAACCTTGATGTTGATTTTATGAAAGGCAAGCTAGCCTCGACCGAAAATCTGGCTATCGAAATCTGGAAACAGTTGTGGGCACCGATTGCAGAAAGCGGGGCAGTTTTACATTGCGTGAAAATCTACGAAACTGAAAATAATTATGTTGAATATTTTGGCTAAAATCTACATTAATGAGCGATAAAGACGTATTAAAAGGCGAATCGATAGATGGATATGTAAAAATAGACCGTTATAACGACGATAAAATTGAAGCCGTAGCTACACATTATAAAGATATTCTGGGACATTTAGGCGAAAACCCTGAACGCGAAGGCTTATTAAAAACACCTGAACGCGTGGCGAAGGCATTGCAATATTTAACACACGGCTATGATTTAAAACCCGACGAAATTCTAAAATCGGCCATGTTTGAAGAAGATTACAGCCAAATGGTTGTAGTAAAGGATATTGAAGTATACTCGATGTGCGAACATCATATGCTGCCATTTTTTGGTAAGGCCCATATTGCCTATATCCCGAACGGGCACATTGTGGGTTTAAGCAAAATTCCACGTGTGGTGGATGCTTTTGCACGTCGCTTACAGGTACAGGAACGTTTAACCAACGAAATCAGAGATTGTATTCAAAATACTTTAAGCCCGATGGGAGTTGCTGTAGTAATGGAGTGCAGGCACTTGTGTATGGCTATGCGCGGTGTGCAAAAACAGAATTCGGTAACCACTACCTCAGCATTTACCGGTACCTTTTTAAGCAACGATAAAACAAGGGCCGAGTTTTTGAGGTTAATTACTGCAAGTTTAGATTAAACCACCACTCCTGATAGGATACGGATTTAACGATATATATTAATTTAAAATTTAATTTTCCCTTTAGGGATTAAGGCTATGAAAGCATATATTTTTCCCGGACAGGGAGCACAGTTTGTAGGCATGGGTAAAGACCTTTATGAAAACCCGGAAGCTGCAGCATTATTTGAAAAAGCTAACGAAATTATCGGTTTCCGCATTAGTGATATCATGTTTGGCGGAACCGACGAAGAACTTAAACAAACAAAGGTAACGCAGCCGGCAATTTTTTTGCACTCGGTTATTTTAGCCAAGGTTTTAGGCGCCGATTTTAAACCGGATATGGTTGCGGGTCACTCTTTGGGTGAATTTTCGGCTTTAGTAGCTGCGGATGCACTTAGTTTCGAAGATGGTTTAAAACTTGTTATTGCCCGTGCAAATGCGATGCAAAAAGCTTGTGAAGCACAACCATCAACCATGGCTGCTATTTTAGGCTTAGCTGATGAGGTTGTGGAGCAAATTTGTGCAGATATTGATGCTGTTGTGGTACCTGCAAATTACAATTGCCCGGGGCAACTGGTAATTTCGGGTAGTATTGAAGGTATTGATTTGGCTTGTGCGAAATTAACGGAAGCCGGAGCAAAAAGGGCATTAAAATTAAATGTAGGTGGTGCTTTCCACTCCCCATTAATGGAGCCGGCAAAGATTGAATTGCAAGCAGCTATTGAGGCGACCAATATTGCCGCACCAGTTTGTCCTGTGTATCAAAATGTTGATGCTAAACCTTATACCGACCCTGTTGAAATTAAAGCCAACTTAATTAAACAATTAACCGGTGCTGTACGTTGGACACAAACAGTGGGTAATATGCTTGCCGATGGTGCAACAGAATTTGTTGAGGTTGGCCCGGGTAATGTATTGCAGGGATTGGTTAAAAAAGTAAGTCGCGATGTGCAAACCAGCAGTGCTGTAATTGCTTGATTTTAATTTACTAAATATAATATCAGCGCCATAAACCAACTGTTTATGGCGTTGTTTTTTAGCAATATTTAATATCTTTATTCTTAGATGAAAATAAGCTTTGGTGTAAAAATAAGATTTCTATTGCTTGTTTTGGGCTGTTGCCTCATAGCAACTTCTATTTCTTTAAGCCGTTTTACCACCAAAAGCGAATTGCTTGATCATGATGCCAACCAGATACAGCAAAACCTTTTGGCTAAAGAAAGATCGGTCGAAAATTTTTTGGCCAATAAGCAAGAAGTTGCCAAAGCCAAACAATTTCATTTAAATCCTCAGTATGCCATCGATTTTATCGAATTGTACCGTAGGCAGAACGGTATTAATTTACTTACTTATCAAAATAACAAGCTTAAATTCTGGAGTACCTATAAAGTTTCGGAAATAGACCCTGAGGCCATAAAGGAAGGAAGTTCTGTATTATTCTTTTCAAACGGGTGGTACGAAGTAATTAAAAGTGTTCAGGGTGATTTTAACTTCATTTTTCTCATTTCCATTCAATCTCAGTATCCTTTTAAAGAGACACAATACTTTAAAAACGATATAGACCCGCTGCTATCCAATACCAAGATTTTAACTTTTGCTTCTTTTACAGATAAAGATGTTTACACTATAAAGAGCCTAGATAATAAATTTTTATTCGGACTAAAAATTAAACCCGGCTATGCCGATACCTATTATTCGGGTACCCAGCTTTGGCTTTTTTTAGCCGGGATGTTGTGTATCTGCATGTTTTTTAACTCGCTTTGCTCGTTTATTGCACGACGTGGCCATATCGCCTGGGCTACCTTTTTATTACTGTTTTTCTTTTTGACCTTTCGTTTAACGGATTTGTATTTCGGCTGGTTCAACCATCGCTTTGCTTTAGATCTTTTTGATCCAAAAATATATGCGGATAGTTTTTTAATGCCCTCGCTAGGTGATTTTCTGCTCAATGTAATTGCCATTACCTGGTTGCTTTTGTTTATGTACAATCACAAAGCGCAATATCAGTTTTCAGGATGGATTAAACGGAATAAAGTTATTGGTTTGCTTATCCACGCAGCCTTATTGACGTTTATCGGTAAAATTGTTTGGGATACTGATGATATTTTCTTTGGACTGATTTTTAATTCCCGCATTAACTTTGATATTGTCAATATCTTAAAGCTCGGGGGGACAAGCTGGGTAGGGATTGTGATTTTATGCCTGGCCTGGTTCCAGATCTACCTCATTACTGTAATATCGGCCACGGTAAGCAGCACCTTAAACGTTACAAACAGAGAGCGGATTATTATTTTTCTGATTGGATTTGCCGGAGTATTTGTCTATAAGTTATTTGTTGATTTCAATGCTTTTTTTATCGTTTTTGCACTTGTTTTGTTTATTGTAGCTAAGGCAGTTTATTTAAAAGAACGCAATTTTTCGATCGGCATGTTTGCCATTGTTTTTTTCTGCCTGGCCTTTAATACTTCAATTAAATACACCCGCTTTAAAGATATTAAAGAAAGGAACCTGCGCGAGCCAATGGCGCGTAAAATACAATCATCAGAAGATTTGAATGCCATTATAGCACTGGGTACCCTGGGCAATGAAATTGTGAAAGATGATTTTTTGGCCAGGTATTTTAATCAAAATAAAAATACCAATTATGCTGTGCTTAAAAATCACCTTAAAGATTACCTGGATGGCTACCTAAGCCGTTACGATTCCCAAATTTATCCCTACGATAGATTGGGCACTGCAATGGGAAATGCCGATAGCCCCCCAATTGATAAATATAAAAATCTGGTTGAGGCTGGGTCTGTAAAAATTGATGGCTCTAATTTCTTTTATCAGGTAAACAACACTTTTGGCTATCAGGATTACTTTGGAATTATTTCGGTGGTTGATAATGGAAATTTATTAGGTACCCTGATTATTGAGCTCCGCTCTAAACCGTACAATTACAACAACAGGTTACCCGACCTTTTAGGTGATCAGAAACAGGTAAAAGAAGAGGATTTTAGAGGTTATTCCATTGCTTTTTACAGTAATAATAAACTGCTTAACCAGTCTGGTAATTATACATTTCCTTTAGATGGGAGTATATTTAAGGGCAGGCAGGATGATTTTGTTACGCTTAGCGATGATAGTTTGCACTATAGTCATTTAATTTATAAGCCTTCAGCAAGTAAAATGGTTATTATCAGTAAGGCAAAGGTTGATTACTTAGAGCGTTTAGCGGCCTTATCTTTCTTTTTTCTCGTATTTATCATTTTCTCTTTACTGCTTTACGGGTTAATATGGCTGATTAAGAACCTTGATGATGATAAAGTGGGCTGGTTCAGTATCAACCGGTCATTGATGATCAATGCCAACAAAATTTTATATAAAACGCGCATCCAGGTAGTCATTGTATTATCTGTTGTGGCTACTTTGGTTATTGTAGGCTGGGTAACCTATTATTACATGAATAACGAATACCGTGGCCAGCAGGATGCGATATTGAAAGACAAGATCAGAAAGGTTCAGCAGAATTTTGAAAAGCAGGTTTTTAACAATGGTATGATCTCTAATGATGAAAATGCAGCAGCAGATTTTAACAACTTTGCAGACATTAACAATGCCGATCTGAATTTGTATGATCTGAGTGGTAGCCTGATCATGACGACTTATCCAAAGCTGTACAACTATAAAATTATTGGCCGGAAAATGGGCCCACTGGCTTATATCTCTTTAAATGGCCTGCACCGCTCAGAATTCATCAACCTCGAAGAGAAAATAGGAAATCTAACTTATGCAGCGGCTTATGCACCGGTTAGGAATGCACAAAATAAAACAATAGCATACTTAAGCCTGCCTAATTATTCGAACGAAGAAGAATATAGCGATAAAATAGCGCTTTTTGTAAGTAACCTGATCAATATTTATGCCCTCGTTTTTGTAGCTATTGGTGTATTAGCAATCTTTTTGGCCAACCAGATTACCAGTCCTTTAACGTTTATTCAGGAAAGTATCAGCAGAACTAAAATAGGACAGCGTAACGAGCCGATTGTGTGGCGCCGGCATGATGAAATTGGCTCGTTGATTAAAGAATACAATAATATGATTGCAGCTTTAGAAGATAGCGCCCTTAAGCTGGCCCGTTCGGAGCGGGAGAGTGCCTGGCGTGAAATGGCCAAGCAGGTTGCGCATGAAATTAAAAATCCGTTAACACCGCTCAAATTGGGAGTTCAGTTACTCGAAAAATCGTGGAAAGAAAAAGATCCGAACTTTGAACTAAAGTTTAATAAATTCAGTAAATCATTCATCGAACAGATTGATAGTCTTTCTAAAATTGCTTCGGAGTTCTCTAACTTCGCTAAAATGCCCGATACTAATTTAGAGCGTCTTTTGTTACTGCCCATCATAGAACAGGCCAGGGAAGTGTTTAAAAGTACGGAGAACGTAACCATTGATGTAATAAACAAAAGCGATAAAGATATCGAAATCATGGCCGATCATGATCAGTTACTGCGTACATTCAACAACCTGCTTAAAAATGCCATTGAAGCCATTGATGAAGATACATTGTGCTGCATAACCATAGTCGTTTACATGGATGCGAAAGATGCTTATATCGAAATTAAAGATAACGGAAAGGGCATACCCCCATCCTTGCAGGATAAGATCTTTGTGCCCAATTTTACCACTAAATCATCGGGGACAGGATTAGGTTTGGCTTTTGTTAAACAGGCCGTTGAAAACGCGGGCGGTACGATTAAATTTACTTCAGTAAGCGGTATTGGAACGACGTTTTTTTTGAATTTTCCTTTGGCTTAGTTGAGTTGCGAGAAGAAGCGTTGATTTGATTTTACCGAAGTTCTACCTGGGCTTTCCCCATGGTATTGCCATCTGCATATAAGATTACGGTATAAATACCTTTAATAAAGGGCTTTGGGTTTGCCCAGTCGATAACATAAGTACTGTCATCATTATTGTAATTGATAAAAATAGAGTGGCTGTACTGCATATCTTGTCCGTCGGCTTCAAAGTGATTGCCTTCATCAGCTAAAAGATTTCCCGCCGGATCGAATACCCTGAGATAAATGTTATGATGGCCTTTTTCTGCCAGTTGGTTTGGAATAATGGTAAAACGAACACTTAATTTTTCAGCGGTAGATGATTTGGTTACCTCTACTTTTTTTCCACTCGATTTGGTTCTGAATGCTACAATTTCAGCCGATTGAAGTTTTAGCACTGCCGCAGTTTTAACTTTAGCATTGAGGTTGCTGTTCTCGTTTTCCAGATTCGATGCTTTGCTGCTAATGTTTCTTAAGGTGTTCTCCAGGCTATCGCGGCTGTTCTTTAAAAAAATATTGTCTTTCTGCAGCTGGATAATCTGGTCGTTGTAATTCTTAACAAAAGTTTTTAGCTCGTTAATTTGGGCATTTGCCTTATCCAGTTCAATTTGTGTAAGCTGATTTTTTTCTAAGGCAACTTTAAGCGCGTCGATTTTTTGGCGTGCTATTTTCTGCTCTTCAACCAGCTTTTCGTTTAAATCTAAATTAAGGGCATTAACCTTGTCAAGCTCAACCTCAATTTTTTCGACCTCGAGCCGCAGTTTATCCTTCTCCGTACTTACAGTAACAAACCTTTCGCTCTGCTTTCGGTCCTTAAGAAACAAATAAGCATTTGTACCAATTAAAGCCGCTATAACAATTACCAGAAAGTAAATTTTGTTCCTATCACCTTTATTAACTTTTTGTGATTCCATTTTTAATAACGCTGTATCTTCTTAAATTAATATACTTTTGTTCTCCATAGGTAAATGGGGTACACAATTAATTTTTAGGAGGCGCAAATTAAAATTTTTAATAAACTTATAAGAGTTTTTAAAAAAAATCGTTTACTTGCTAATGTTCATTTGTACTCAAATCAACACAAACACACAACCTG
>Ga0308157_10004132_pt1 | contig 19690 bp, 18 predicted proteins | sample PhyBR1_FD_201035 | JGI IMG/M metagenome (GOLD analysis project Ga0308157, IMG submission 201035) | Phyllosphere microbial communities from UC Gill Tract Community Farm, Albany, California, United States - DLSLB.R1 | ecosystem: Host-associated > Plants > Phyllosphere > Unclassified | place: USA...
GCCGGTCAAGACTCTCGGTGATCACGACGGATGGGCTCAGCCTGATCAACGATCTGCAGGAAAGCATTCACCGCTCCCAGGAGCTGCTGATCGAACCGCTGTCGCCCGAAGATCGCGCCGAGTTCATGAGGCTTCTGGCACAGCTCGTCGATGCGCATGAGAAGAAGGAAAAGATGGAAAAAGAAACTGGAGCCGGCTGATCGGAGGATCCGCACGCGACTTGTTTTCACCGAGTAATTTGGAACTGCTTTTGAAGGCAGCAATGAGATGAGCTATACCGCCCCCCTCAAGGACATGCTGTTCGACATCGAACACCTGGCCCGCATCGAAGAGATCGCCAAGCTGCCCGGCTTCGAGGATGCGGGCCTCGACACCGCACAGGCGGTGCTCGAGGAATGCGCGCGCTTCAACCAGGACGTGGTGGCGCCGCTCAACGTGGCGGGCGACCGCGAGCCGTCGAGCTTCAAGGACGGCAAGGTCACGACCACGCCGGGCTTCAAGGAAGCCTTCGCGCAGTACGCCGCGGGCGGCTGGCAGGGCCTGCAGCACCCGGTCGACTTTGGCGGCCAGGGGCTGCCCAAGACGATCGGTGCGGCCTGCGGCGAGATGCTGAACTCGGCCAACATGAGCTTCGCGCTGTGCCCGCTGCTGAGCGACGGCGCCATCGAAGCGCTGCTGACAGCCGGCTCCGACGAGCTGAAGTCGACGTACCTTGAGAAGCTGGTGAGCGGCCAGTGGACAGGCACCATGAACCTCACCGAGCCGCAGGCCGGCAGCGATCTGTCGCTGGTGCGCAGCCGTGCCGAGCCGCAGCCCGATGGCACGTACAAGGTCTTCGGCACCAAGATCTACATCACCTACGGCGAGCACGACATGGCCGAGAACATCGTGCACCTCGTGCTGGCCCGTGTGACCGGCGCGCCCGAGGGCGTGAAGGGCATCAGCCTGTTCGTGGTGCCGAAGTTCATGGTCGGCCAAGACGGTGCGCTGGGTGCGCGCAACGACGTGCATTGCGTGAGCATCGAGCACAAGATGGGCATCAAGGCATCGCCTACCGCCGTGCTGCAGTACGGCGACCACGGTGGCGCGGTGGGTTACATCGTCGGCCAGGAGAACCGCGGCCTCGAGTACATGTTCATCATGATGAACTCGGCCCGCTACGCAGTCGGGATGCAGGGCATCGCGATCGCCGAGCGCGCGTACCAGCATGCGGTGGCCTATGCGAAGGACCGTGTGCAGAGCCGCCCGGTCGACGGCTCGATGAACGCCAGCGCGCCGATCATCCATCACCCTGACGTCAAGCGCATGCTGATGACGATGCGTGCCTACACCGAGGGCTGCCGTGCGATGGCGAGCGTGGCTGCGGCGGCCTACGACGCGTCGCATCACCATCCCGACGCGGAGGCGCGCAAGCAGAACCAGGCCTTCTACGAATTCATGGTGCCGCTGGTGAAGGGCTACAGCACCGAGATGAGCCTGGAGGTGACCTCGCTGGGTGTGCAGGTACACGGCGGCATGGGCTTCATCGAGGAGACCGGCGCGGCGCAGTACTACCGCGACGCGAAGATCCTGACGATCTACGAAGGCACGACGGCCATCCAGGCCAACGACCTGGTCGGCCGCAAGACGGCGCGCGACGGCGGTCGCACGGCCAAGGCCATCGCCGCGCAGATCGCGTCGACGGAAGCCGAACTCGCGAAGCGCGACAGCGCCGATGCGCAGGCCGTGCTCAAGCGCCTGAAGGCCGCACGCGAGGCCTTCCTCGACGTGGTCGGTTTCGTCGCGGGCCAGACCAATGCATCACCGAACTCTGTGTTCGCGGGCAGCGTGCCCTACCTGATGCTGGCGGGCAACTTGGTCGCCGGCTGGCAACTGGCGCGCTCGCTGGGCGTGGCCGAAGACCTCGCCGAGGCGGGCACGGATGTCGCGTTCATGCACGCCAAGATCGCGACCGCGCGCTTCTACGCCGAGCACATCCTGAACAAGGCGCTGGGCCTGCGCGACAGCATCGTCGACGGCGCCGAGAGCGTGAGTGCACTGCCAACCGCTATGTACTGACGGGAACGATGTGTAGGGAAGCTCTTACTGTCAAGTATGAATTCCTGGTTCTTGGGGAGTTCGGACCTACTTGCCTGTGAATCACGAAGTTCCATCACGAGGTGTTCGTTTCGCTGTCCTCATAGTCCAGCACTAGTCCGCACAGGTCTCGAATGATTGAGCTGCGCCACCTTCGCTACTTCATTGCAGTCGCTGAGGAACTCAACTTCCGCCGCGCTGCCGAGCGTATCCACATTGACCCGACACCGCTGTCGCGCACCATCCGCGATCTGGAAGACCAACTGGGCGTGCAGTTGTTCATGCGCATGCCGCGCAAGCTGCGCCTCACACCAGCCGGCGTACGTCTGCTCAAGGAGGCCCACAAACTCTTCATTCGGCTGGAGCGCACCCAGCGCATCGTTCGGTTGACCGATGCCCGCTACCGTGCGCCGCTGCGCATCGGCGTGGCCGACGGCATCGCCCAGCCCAAACTGTCCGAATGCTTCGCCCGCTGGCAGGGCCTAGCGCCGGAGATACCCCTCGAACTGACAGAGATGACCGCCGACGAACTGGCCGTGGCGTTGCGGCGCGAAGAGATCGATGCCGGCATTTCCTTCGGCCTGCCGGATGACGAGGCAATCGCACAGGAGCCAGCCTGGAGTTATCCGCTGATGGCAATGTTGCCAGTCGGGCATGAGCTGGCGTCCTTGGAGACGGTGGCGCTGGCCGATCTGCTGGCCTTCCCATTAATCTCAAGCAAGGCTGACCGGCAGCCTGGTTTGCTGCGACAGATGAGGAGCATCGTGCATCGCTACAGTCCAGCGCCGACGATAGCCGGCGAGGCGAGCAGCCTTGCCGGCTACATCACGCGCATCGCTGCCGGAATGGGCGTGGGTCTGGCAGATGCTGGCCATGTAGCCACATTGCACCGCACCGACGTGGTCGCAGTACGGCTCCAAGAAAGCGAACACATCGTCACCTGCGTGTTGCACAAGCACCAGCGCTTCGCTTTGACGGAAGAGTTGCAACGCTTCCTGATCCACGCCAAGAAGCTGCACTGATCGTTACAAAGGCCGGTTGCATCACAGCGATGTGCCGCGCCATCGGCCTTGGACACGCCGCGCATCTGTTGCGATGCTGCTGGCTCGACGGCCTGTAGGCCGCGTTGATTGGGCCAGCCACCTACGTTTTCACGTACCCGCCAGCATACGCCGCGCCACGCCCTGTTGGGTGTGCATCGTGGCGATCCGATTCCAGACTCAAGCACTTGTGCCACTGCGGCACATGCGTGCTGCAACCAGCACGCAACAAAGACGGAACCAAGACGTGAAGGGGGTGGACGATGCGCACAGGCATCCTTTTCGGACAGATCTTCGTTGTGCTGGGTGTGGCCATCGGCGGCGTATGGGCGGCAACGCAGTGGACGGCTCATGCGCTGGGCTATCAGCCGCGGCTCGGACCTGCATGGTTCGATATTTCCGACGTGCCCGTTTACGAGCCCTGGAAGCTCTTCGAGTGGTGGTACTTCTACGATGCCTACGCACCCGACGTGTTCGTTCGCGGCGGCACCATCGCGGCATCGAGCGGCCTGTTCGCCACCGGCGCTGCCATCGGCATGGCGGTCTGGCGCTCACGGCTGGCCAAACGCGTCACGACTTACGGGTCGGCCCGCTGGGCCGATGCGGATGAGATCCAGCAGGCGGGCTTGATCCGCGCCACGGGCGTATTCCTCGGCAAGCTGAGCGGAAAGGTTCTCGCATACCTGCGCCACGACGGCCCGGAGCACGTGATGGTCTTCGCCCCCACGCGCTCAGGCAAGGGTGTCGGTCTCGTCATCCCCACGCTGCTGTCCTGGACCGGGTCGGCCGTGGTCCACGACATCAAGGGCGAGAACTGGAACCTCACTGCAGGCTGGCGAACACGCTTTAGCCACTGTCTGCTGTTCAACCCGACCGACGCGAAGAGCGCAGCGTACAACCCGCTGCTCGAAGTGCGCCGCGGCATGCACGAAGTCCGCGACGTGCAGAACATCGCCGACATCCTGGTCGATCCCGAAGGCGCACTGGAGCGCCGCAATCACTGGGAGAAGACCAGCCATGCGCTGCTGGTCGGCGCGATCCTGCACGTGCTCTACGCAGGGGAGGACAAAACGCTGCGCGGCGTTGCCAACTTCCTGTCCGATCCGGCATGCGCGTTCGAGGTAACGCTGCATCGGATGATGACGACGAAGCATCTTGTAGAGGAGGTTCACCCCGTCGTCGCTTCGGCCGCCCGCGAAGTCCTCAACAAGAGCGACAACGAACGCTCCGGCGTCCTGTCCACCGCGATGAGCTTCCTGGGCCTGTACCGCGATCCGACGGTGGCCGAAGTCACGTCGCGCTGCGACTGGCGCATCGCCGACCTGATCTCGGCCGAGCACCCGGTATCGCTGTACCTCGTGGTGCCGCCTTCAGACATCAGTCGCACCAAGCCATTGATCAGACTGATCCTCAACCAGATCGGCCGGCGCCTGACCGAATCGCTCGACGGCTCGGATGGCATCGGGCGCAAGCACAAGCTGCTCTTGATGCTCGACGAGTTTCCGGCATTGGGTCGGCTCGACTTCTTCGAGTCCGCCCTGGCGTTCATGGCGGGCTACGGCCTGCGTGCTTTCCTGATCGCGCAGTCCTTGAACCAGATCGACAAGGCTTACGGCCAGAACCATTCGATCCTGGACAACTGCCATGTGCGCATCGCGTTCGCCACGAACGACGAACGCACGGCCAAGCGCATCTCGGAAGCACTGGGCACCGGCACCGAGCTGCGCGCGCAGCGCAACTATGCCGGCCATCGGCTGGCACCCTGGCTCGGGCACCTCATGGTGTCGCGGCAGGAGACCGCGCGGCCGCTGCTGACGCCGGGCGAAGTGATGCAGTTGCCGCCCGACGACTCGGTGGTGATGGTCTCGGGCCATCCGCCGATCAAGGCGAAGAAGCTGCGCTACTACCAGGACCGGAACTTCATCGCGCGCGTGACTCCGCCGCCATTGCTGGCATCAGGTGTCTATGCGGATCGACCTGCGGCACGCTCCGACGATTGGAGCGGGCTGGCTCCGCTTGTAGCGACCGAATCTTCGTCCGGTGGCGAGGAAGGCGGCTTTGCCGACGGGGGAGGCCACCAGCTCAAGCCCGAACTCGAAGTGGCCCCCGACACGCCGATCCTTCCGGCCGACGATGGTCTGCTGGTGCTCGACGATGAGGACGACATGCCACTTCGTCCGCAGGATGTGGACCGGCAACTCACGCGCAGCGCACGTCTCGCCGCCATGGACCCCGACGACGGGATCGCCCTATGAGCCGCACACGCCTGAACATCTTTATCGAGCCAGCGCACGCCAAGCGCCTGGACCAGGTCTCCGCGCACAAAGGCGTTTCGAAGTCCGCCGTGATCGCTGCGGCACTCGCGTCATTCCTTTCGCCGGACGGCGAGGACCAGCGGGAGGCGGCCCTGGCCAAGCGCCTGGATCGCCTGTCGCGCCAGTTTGACCGTCTGGAACGCGACCAGGGCGTGCTGATCGAGACCGTCGCTCTGTACCTGCGCCACTACCTGACCATGACCCTGCCTGTGCCCGAGCACCAGCAGGAGGCCATGCGCGCCCAGGGACGTGCCCGCTATGCCCAGTTCATCGAGCAGCTGGCTCGCCACATCCAGCGCGGACGCAGCCTAGTCCGGGAGGTTCATCAAGAAATCGAGCCGGTCGCACCGGCACAGCAAACGGGTGAAGGCCACCAGCCGCCCTCCGCCGACGGCGCGAGTCATGGAGACGACCCAGCAATGTCCAATGAAGGAGAAAGACCATGAGGCCCATCAACGTCGCTCAGGGCAGAGGTATGGGCGATGGCGGCGAATCCGCTGGCCGCCGCATCCGAATGCTGCGCACGGCCATGGGGCCGGAGATCGTGGCGGCGCTCGACGACCCGGAAGTCGTTGAAGTGCTGCTGAACCCGGACGGCTCGCTGTGGGTGGATCGGCTTGGAACGGGCCGCGCGCCGACCGGCACCGCGCTTCCTGCACCTGTGGCCGAACGGATCATCCGGCTGGTGGCTGCGCATGTCCGCACCGAAGTGCATGCGGGCGCACCGATCCTTTCGGCCGAACTGCCCGAGACCGGCGAGCGATTCTTGGGTGTGCTGCCGCCCGTTGTGCGGGCTCCGTCGTTCGCAATCCGCAAGCGGGCGCTGCGGATCATGAACCTCGCGCGCTACGTGGAAGACGGCGTGATGACGGCCGAGCAGGCGTCATTTCTGCGCTCGGCGGTGCACGACCGGCTGAACATCGTCGTCGCGGGCGGGACCAGTACAGGCAAGACAACGCTCGCGAATGCACTGCTCGACGAGATCGCCGAGACCCGCGACCGCGTGCTGATCCTCGAGGACACGGTGGAGCTGCAGTGCCGCAGCGACGACCACGTCGGCATGCGCACCGAGCCCGGCGTCAGCACCATGGCCGATCTGGTGCGCGCCACCCTGCGGCTGCGGCCGGACCGGATCGTGGTCGGCGAAGTGCGCGGCGCCGAGGCGCTAGATCTGCTTAAGGCCTGGGGCACCGGGCATCCGGGCGGCATCGCTACCGTGCACGCCGGCTCCGCCGCCGGTGCGCTCACGCGGCTCGAACAGCTCGTGCAGGAGGTGAGCGTCACCGTCCCGCGCGCCCTCATCGCCGAAACCGTCAACGTCATCGTCTTCATCGCTGGCCGCGGCCGCGCGCGCCGCGTGCGCGAGATCGTGCGTGTCATCGGCTTCGACAGCCATGGCTACCAGCTCGACACCTCGCTCGGGTTGGGCTTTCCTTCGATATCCCCCAACCCGTCATCCAAAGGAGAACCGACATGACGACTCTGCGTACTTCCGTAAAACCGCTACTGCTCGCCGCGACCGGTGCGGCCCTGCTGCTCGCCATTGCGCTGCCCGCGCACGCGGCCGGCTCCAGCATGCCCTGGGAGGCACCACTGCAATCCATACTCGATTCGATCCAGGGGCCGGTGGCGCGCATCGTCGCGGTGATCGTCATCATCGCCACCGGGCTGGCACTGGCTTTCGGGGACACCTCGGGCGGCTTTCGTAAGTTGATCCAGATCGTTTTCGGTTTGTCCATCGCGTTCGCCGCCTCCTCGTTCTTCCTGACCTTCTTCAGCTTCACGGGCGGAGCGGTGTTGGCATGAGCACGTTGGCTGCCAACACGTCGGTGCCGCACGGCTTCGAAGTGCCCCTGCATCGGTCGTTGACCGAGCCGATCCTGATGGGCGGGGCGCCGCGCACCGTGGCGATCGCCAATGGCACGCTGGCCGCGGCGGTCGGGCTGGGTCTGCAGCTCTGGTTGCCCGGCATCGCGCTGTGGGTCGTCGGTCATTCGCTCGCGGTCTGGGGAGCGCGCCTGGACCCGCAGTTCATGCAGGTCTTCGCGCGGCACATCAAGCACCGGCAACTGCTGGACGTGTGAAGGCGTCACCATGATGAACCTCACCGAATACCGCAAGCGTCCGGCGCTGCTGGCCGACTGGCTCCCGTGGGCCGGCCTGGTCGCACCCGGTGTCGTGCTCAACAAGGATGGCTCGTTCCAGCGCACGGCACGTTTCCGCGGGCCAGATCTGGACAGCGCGACACAGGGCGAGCTGGTCGCCACGTCAGCGCGCCTCAACAACGCACTGCGCCGGCTCGGCTCGGGCTGGGCGCTGTTCGTCGAAGCCGAGCGCCGCGAAGCGGCCGACTATCCCGAGTCATCATTTCCGGAACCACTGTCGTGGCTCGTCGACGAAGAGCGCCGCGCCGCCTTCGAGGAAGACGCCAGCCACTTCGAGAGCAGCTACCACTTGACGCTGCTGTATCTGCCGCCAGAGGAATCGCGCGCGCGTGCGGGCCGGCTGCTCTACGAGAACCAGAAGACCGAAGGCGTTGACTGGCGCGAACGGCGTGCCACTTTCGTATCCGAGACCGAACGCTTCTTTGGACTGCTCGAAGGCGTCATGCCGGAGATCGGCTGGCTTGACGACGGTCAGACCTTGACCTACCTGCATGCGTGCATTTCGACACGCCGACACGCCGTCGCGGTGCCCGAGGTGTCGATGCACCTCGACACGCTGCTGGCGGATGAGCCGCTCACGGGCGGACTGGAGCCGATGCTGGGCCGTTCGCATCTTCGGGTGCTGACGGTACGCGGCTTCCCCACCTCGACCTGGCCCGGTCTGCTCGATGATTTGAATCGCCTGGGCTTTGCCTACCGATGGAGCACGCGGTTCATCTGCCTGGACAAGGCCGAAGCCGAGAAGGAGCTCGCTCGCCTGCGCCGCCAGTGGTTCGTCAAACGCAAGAACATCGTGGCGCTGCTGCGCGAGACGATCTTCCAGCAGGAGAGCCCGCTGGTGGACTCCGATGCATCGAACAAGGCCTCCGACGCGGATGCCGCGTTGCAGGAGCTGGGAAGCGATCAGGTGGCATTCGGCTACGTCACTGCTACGGTGGCCGTGCTCGATGCCGATGCAGCCGCGGCCGACGAAAAGCTGCGGCAGGTGGAGCGAGCCATCCAGGGTCGCGGATTCGTGACGATCCCTGAAACCCTGAATGCGGTCGATGCCTGGCTGTCATCGATCCCCGGCCATGCCTATGCGAACGTGCGCCAACCCATCGTCTCGACGCTGAACCTGGCACACATGATGCCGGTCTCGGCCGTCTGGGCAGGGCCTGAGCGCAATGCACATCTGGATGGCCCGCCGTTGGTCGTCACCCGCACCGACGGTGCGACGCCATTCCGGCTCGTCACGCACATAGGCGATGTGGGCCACACGCTGGTGGTCGGGCCGACCGGAATGGGCAAGTCGGTGCTGCTCGCCACATTGGCGATGCAGTTCCGGCGCTATGCAGGCTCCCAATTGCTCGTCTTCGACATGGGACGCTCGATGCGCGCCACCGTGCTCGGTCTTGGAGGCGAACACTACGACCTTGGCGCGGACGGAGCCATTGCCTTCCAGCCTTTGGCTCGCATCGACCAGCACGCCTACCGGACCTGGGCAGCCGAGTGGATCGAAGGACGCTTGGTTCAGGAAGGCGTCGCTGTCGGCCCGCCTGAGAAAGACGCCGTGTGGTCCGCGCTCAACAGCCTGGCCAGCGCGCCCGTCGAGCAGCGCACCATGACCGGGCTGTCGATTCTGCTGCAGTCCAACGCGTTGCGTCAGGCGCTGCAGCCCTTTGTGCTGGGTGGTGCGCACGGCACATTGCTCGACGCGGACTCGGACAGACTCGGCACGGGTTCGACCCAGTGCTTCGAGATGGAAGAGCTGATGCAAAGCAAAGCAGCGGTGCTGGCCGTGCTGGGGTATCTGTTCGCGCGCTTCGATGAGCGCTTCAACGGAGCGCCGACCTTGTTGATCCTCGACGAGGCGTGGCTGTTCCTCGACGACCCCGTGTTCGCGTCTCGCATCCGCCAGTGGCTCAAGACGCTGCGCAAGAAGAACGTCTCGGTGATTTTCGCGACGCAGTCACTGGCTGACATCCAGAACTCGTCGATCGCGCCGGCCATCGTGGAGAGCTGCGCGAGCCGCATCTTCCTGCCGAACCCCCAGGCGACGGAACCGCAGATCCGTTCGATCTACGAGGGCTTTGGCCTGAACTCACGGCAGATCGCCATCGTCGCGACCTCGCAGCCGAAGCGGGACTACTACTACCAGTCGCGGCTCGGCAACCGGGTCTTCGATCTCGGCCTGGGGCCGGCGGCGCTTGCTTTCGCCGGGGCCTCCTCGCCGGAAGACCAGCGCGCTATCGATGCCGTGCTTGCCGAGGGCGATGCCGGTGCATTTGCCGCAACCTGGCTGCGCCATCGCGGCCTCGACTGGGCGGCCGATCTGATCCCCTCCTTTCCTCCCGTTCATCCCTTTCCTTCCACAACTCAGGAGAACACGCCATGAAGAAGACCTTGCTTGCCATCACCGCAGCGGCCTTGATGAGCTCCCTGCCCGCTGCGCATGCGCAGTGGGTCGTGATCGACCCCACGAACCTCGCGCAGAACCTCATGACGGCTGCCAACACGCTGGAACAGATCAGTAACCAGATCAAGCAGTTGCAGAACCAGGCGCAGTCGCTGATGAATCAGGCGAAAAACCTGACCAGTCTGGACTTCAGTGCCCTGAACGAGCTGCGCACCGCGCTCTCGGCGACGAACCGATTGATCCAGCAGGCGCAGGGCCTCGCTTTCAACGTGCAGCAGATGGAGACGCAGTTCCAGCAGCTGTATCCCGAGTCGTTCAGTGCGACGGTCTCCAGTGGGCAGATGGTGCTCGATGCGCGCAGGCGGTGGACGAACTCGCTGGACGCACTTCGCATCGCGACCAAGGTGCAGTCTCAGGCGGTGCAGAACTTCGCCTCGGACGAATCGACGCTGGCGGATTTGGTGAATCGCAGCCAGTCGGCCGTCGGTGCCCTGCAAGCCACGCAGGCGACCAATCAGCTGCTGGCCCTGCAGGCCCGGCAGTCAATCCAAGCGCAGCAGCTTCAGATCACGCAGGACCGCGCGGCGGCGCTGGAACAGGCACGGCAAGTCGCCGTCCAGGAGCGTGCGCGCGAAGTACGCAGGCGCTTCATGGGTGCGGGCACGTCGTACACGCCCGCCACGGTGAACTTCTACAGCGAATGAGGCGCCCGCCATGAAAAAACTCTTCATCCTTGCAGCCATCGCTTCAACGCTGCTGATGGCGGCCTGCGGGAAGCCGGCATCCATCGAATCCGTTGAATCGCTCGTGGCAAACCCTGAGCGCTTGAAGGAACTGCGTGCACAGTGCAAGGCTGACCATGCCAAGGTCGGCGATGCGCAGTGCAACGCAGTGGCCGAGGCCACGCGTCGGCGCTTCTTCGGAAGCGGAAGCCCGTCATACACGCCGCCCGCTTCATCGCCAGCGTCGCCGGCGCCGAAGGAATAGCCGTGCAGGACGTGGCGGTCATCGACCGGTTCCTCGACGTCTTCTCACGCTACATCGACTCGGGCTTCGGGCTGCTGCGCGGTGAGGTGGCCTTCCTCACGGCCACGCTGATCGCGATCGACATGACGCTCGCCGGTCTCTTCTGGGCCATGAGCCATGCCTCCGGCCAGGGCGACGATGTGATCGCCAAGCTCATCAAGAAGGTGCTGTACGTCGGAGCCTTCACCTACATCATCGGCAACTTCAATGGTCTGGCGGGCATTCTGTTCCGCTCCTTCGCCGGGCTTGGCCTGACCGCTTCAGATTCGGGCATGAGCCAGGCGCAGTTGCTGCAGCCGGGCCAGCTCGCCAAGGTCGGCATCGATGCCGGCCGGCCGATCATGGAGCAGATCGGCACCATGACGGGGTTCCCGGAGGTGTTCGCAAACCTCGACACCATTGCGGTGCTGTTCCTCGCGTGGCTCACCCTGATCGTGGCGTTCTTCGTGCTGGCGGTACAGCTCTTCGTCACGCTGATCGAGTTCAAGCTGACCACGCTCGCGGGCTTCGTGCTCGTGCCGTTCGCGCTGTGGAACAAGACCTCGTTCTTGGCCGAGAAGGTGCTAGGCAACGTGGTGTCATCGGGGATCAAGGTGCTGGTGCTCGCGGTGATCGTGGGCATCGGCTCTGGCCTCTTCGCAGAGTTCACAGTGCCACCAGGTGCAGACCCGAGCATTGACCATGCGCTGGTGATCATGCTGGCATCGCTGGCGATGCTCGGATTGGGGATCTTCGGCCCGGGGATCGCGACGGGGCTGGTATCTGGCGCGCCGCAACTGGGCGCCGGTGCGGCGGCGGGCACCGCGATGGGTGCGGCAGGTCTGGCCGTGGCCGGCGGTGCGGCCGTGGCTGGCGCCGGTTCCGCGGTCGCGGCCGGCGCGCGTATGGCACCTGGCGCAGCGCGTGCGGCCATCGGTGGCGGCGCGACGGCCGCGCGCTCGGCCAGCGCCCTGGCCAGCGGTGCGAAGTCTGCTTACCAGACGGGCGCGGCCGCATCGGGCGGTAGCGGCATGCGCGCTGCCGGTGCCGGTGCCGGACTCGCCAGCGTCGCGAGGGCCGGGGCGAGCGCAGCCGGTCAGCATGTTGCTTCTGGCGCCAAAGCCATCAAGGACCGCGCGGAGAACTTCGTAGCCGATGCGGTCACGCCGGCCTCGCCCTCTGCATTCGCCTCCGGCTCAACTGCCGAAGGCAGTGCACCGGCGTCTTCTCCATCCGAGCCCGCATGGGCGCAGCGCATGCGCCGCAAACAGCAGGTTACGCAGGCCGCCACCACTGCCGCCCACGTGCTGCGCTCGGGCGATCACGGAGGTGGCGGGACCGGTCCGAATCTCCGGGACAGCTCCAACCCCTGAACCCTTTTTGAAAGGAAACACTGTGCGTTTCAAACGACCCCAGGTGCGGTACTCGGACACGGCCGAGCCCGTCACCCCCTATCAAGCCGCCGCGCAGGTCTGGGACCAGCGCATCGGCGACAGCCGCGTGCAGGCGAGGAACTGGCGGCTGATGGCCTTCGGCGCCTTATCGCTGGCCTTGCTTATGGCCGGCGGCCTAGTGTGGCGCTCGGCGCAGTCCATCGTGACGCCGTACGTCATTGAGGTGGACAACGCGGGACAGGTGCGTGCCATTGGAGAAGCTGCAGCGCCGTACAAGCCGGCCGATGCGCAAATCGCGTTTCACCTGGCGCGCTTCATCGGCGACGTGCGGTCGCTCTCCATCGACCCGATCGTTGTCCGCCGGAACTGGCTCGAAGCCTACGACTACACGACCGACCGCGGTGCCGCGACGCTGAACGATTACGCACGGACCAACGATCCGTTCTCTCGCATCGGGCAGAGCTCGGTGGCCGTGGAAGTGACCAGCGTGGTCCGAGCCAGCGACACCTCGTTTCAGGTGCGCTGGATCGAGCGCAGCTACACGAATGGGTCGCCTTCGGGTACCGAGCGCTGGACGGCGGTGCTGTCCGTCGTGCTGCAGCCGCCACGCACCGAAGAACGACTGCGCAAGAACCCATTGGGCATCTACGTCAACGGCCTGTCCTGGAGCCGTGAACTCGAAGCAACGCAAGGAGCAAAACCGTGAAGACACATTTCCGTAGAACCACATCGCCGTTGATCCTGCTGGCCACGTTGGCGTCTGTCGCGGGCTGCGCCACGCAGGGCAAGCCACCGCCGGTGATCTCGCTCGACGAGCCCGTGGCCGTCGCTGCGAAGATTTTGCCCGAGCCTGCAAAGCTCATCGAGGTAGTGGCTGTTCCTGAGCCACTGCCGTTGCCCGAGCAGATGAAGGCGCTGCCGACCGAGACTGAGTCGAAGCTGGTGCCAGAGCCGGTCGACGACAAGGTGCGCGTCTCCCGCGCGAATGAGGAGGCGCGCATTGCGCCGACACGCGAGGGCTACGTGAATGCGATCCAGGTCTGGCCCTATGCCGATGGAGCGCTGTATCAGGTCTACACCAGCCCGGGTCGTGTCACCGTGATCGCGCTGCAGGAGGGTGAGGAGCTGGTGACGGTCTCCGCCGGCGACACGGTACGCTGGATCGTGGGCGACACGGCCAGCGGCGCTGGCACTACCCTGCGAGTCAACATCCTGGTGAAGCCAACGCGCATTGGGCTGAAGACCAATCTCGTGGTTACCACGAACCGGCGCACCTACCTGCTGGAGCTGTCCTCGACGCCGCAGGCCTGGATGGCCTCGGTGTCGTGGGACTATCCGAAGGATCGGATGCTCGCGCTGCAGAAGCAGGCGCGAGAAGCCCAGGCCGCCACGCCGGTGGACTCGGGCCTATCGCTGGAGCAGATCAAGTTCCGCTATTCGATCACGGGCGACGGGCCCTCGTGGAAGCCGCTGCGTGCGTTCGACGACGGCCAACGCGTCTACATCCAGTTCCCGGGCGGTATTGCGCAGGGCGAGCTGCCGCCGCTGTTCGTGATTGGGCCGCAGGGGGATGGGCAACTCGTGAATTACCGCTTTCGGTCGCCTTACTATGTGGTCGACCGGCTCTTCGGCGCCGCCGAACTGCGGCTGGGCGGGTTCAAGGGCGGCAAGGCCGAGGTCGTACGGATCGAGCGCACAGATGGCGCTCAACGCGGGAGCGGATCATGAGCGAGGCCGATGCAGCATCCCTCAAGGCCGATCCTGAGATGCTGGCGCTGCGCGCGCAGCCGCGCCCTGTCGTTCGCCTGAATCGCCGCGTGCTGGCAGTCGGAGCCGGCACGCTCGCCGCGGCGGTGCTGGGCGGCACCCTGTGGTCGCTGCAATCGCAGCAGCGCTCGCGCACTCCTGCAACCGAATTGTTCAACGTTGATCGCATTGCGAAGTCGGAGAGCCTGGACCGGCTGCCCAAGGACTATGCGGGCCTTCCGCCGACGTTGAAGGCAACACCGCCAGTGCTGGGCGAGCCGTTGCCCGGCGATCTCGGGCCGGCGATCGTGAGGTCACAGCAGCCAATGGAACAGCGGATGGCGCCGCCCGGTACTGATCCGGCTCAACTCGCAGCCGAAGAAGCGGCGCGGGCCTCGGTGTTCTTCCGGGGGGCGGGAAGCAGTGGCGGTCGAGCCACGCCGACTGCTGCAGCTTCATCGACGACTCCATCAGCGAATTCGAATGCAGGCATCGCTACTCCGAACCAGAACCCGTTCAATGCAACGGTCGGAAGCACGTTGCCCGTCGTACCGTCCGATCCGACGGCAGTGCAGAACCGGCAGGATTCGAAGGAGGCCTTCATGGCGAAGGTTGGGGGCAGTGCCACGCGCAACCCCGGGAGTCTGCAACTGCCCGCGTCGCCGTACCAGGTGATGGCGGGCACAGTGATCGCGGCAGCTCTGTTGACAGGGATCAATTCGGATCTGCCGGGACAGGTCATCGCCAACGTGACCGAGGCGGTCTACGACACGGCTACGGGACGGCATCTGTTGATCCCGCAGGGCTCGCGGCTGATGGGACGCTACGACAGCCAAGTCTCCTTTGGCCAACGGCGAGTGCTGCTGGTGTGGACACGGCTGATCCTGCCAGACACGTCGTCAGTGGCTCTTGACCGCTTGCCGGGGATCGATCCAGCGGGCTATGCCGGGCTCGAGGATGGGGTCGACTGGCACTGGGACCGCATCCTGGCCGGAGCGGCCCTGTCCACGCTGCTGGGGGTGGGAGCGGAGCTTGCAGCGCCGGAAAGCGGTACGGACCAAGACGGCAACCGGACGGTGATCGCCATCCGCGAAGGCGCGCAAGATTCGATTAACCAGGTCGGGCAGGAGATCACGAAGCGCAACGCGAGCATCCAGCCGACGTTGACTATCCGGCCGGGGTTCCCGATGCGGGTGATGGTGAGCAAGGATCTTGTGCTGCGGCCGTACCAGCCGCTCTTCTTCAATCGCGGGAGTTTGCAATGAGCAGGGGCACGAACAGGTTGAGCCTGGGGCCGATCCCAAAGCCGGATGCGGTAAAGCTGACGATTACGCTGCCGGCTGAACTGAAGGCGCAGTTGGATGCCTATGCGGAGATCCATGCCAGGGTGCACCAAGCACCGACGGACGTGATTACTTTGGTCCCGCACATGTTGGCCGCGTTCATTGCGCGGGACAGGGCGTTCAAGGCGTTGGTGCGAAGGTAGGCCACAGTTCGCCGCTCGCGCGCACGACCAGCAAGTGCCTGATCGAGGCTTCGGCTCGCTGCACCTGGACTTTGACGTAGTGGGTCGGCGAAGTGTTCAGAGCGACCGGAGCCGCAGCATCGAAAGTATTGCGGCATACGCCGCTTTTATCGCTGCTCGCAACATGTCATTCCTGCGTTCAACGCAAACCTCCAAGCTCTATGGCGACACTTGTTCACCATTCCACCGGAGCGCTCCCGGCCACCACCAGGGCGGCCAGGAGCGGGATATGGTCAGCTGCAACCCGTGGAAGGCGCGCTTCGAGGAACGCTACGGTAGCGAGGGCGAACTGCTGAGCATGCCGCGCAGCCTTTGCGAGTCGGGGTCAGGTCCCCGTCCTGGCTCCTTTACACCGTAGGCACCACGCTCGGAAAAGTTTGTCGACTCCGCCTTCCCAATTCAGGCAGAGCAGCTACGCTCGTGCGTTCACATCGCCAAATGCGGGACATATGTATACGTTGATCGAATCGCGGGCGGAGATCGCCAAGGCACAGAAGACGTTGGAAGCAACCATCAGGCAAAACTTCAAGACGGCAGTCGTGAAGGACATCGGCTGGCAGGGCGGACGCTTGAGCCAGAAAAGGCTGCACACGCGGGACGGCTACTGGTTCTTTTCCGAAGACCATAAGCAAGGCCCCAATCCAAAGCGGCTTAACTGGTTCGGCAAGCATGGCGATGGTCCAGGCGTGCAGATCGCCGTTGAGATTAACGTCCCCTATGCGGATCGCAATGACAGGCTCGCGGGCTTCTTTGCCCGCAACAACGAGACCGGTCGGGTGTACATGTTCCACACAGGCCGGGTGGGCGGCGGTGCCCAAGGCGTCAGCAAAGATGCGTTCTTAGCTTGGACCGCCCTTAAACCTACGACGGTGGTCGACGCAGCCGGTGATCCACGGCGCGCCATCATCGTTATGCCCATCGAAGGAAAAGGTGCAACGCGCTCGGCTGTGGACTATGTCCAGAACATCGTCGATTTCAAACAGGCGGTGCGGGAGGGTAAGGCAGATACACCGGAGGCCAAAGAGCGGGAGAGGCTGCTCAAAGACTTTTACGACGAATCGAGTGGTCGACGGAAGGGGCGCGCGATCGGCCGCGATATTGACTACGTGTCTCGCCATGGTGAAGTCGTGAAGGCTCTGTCGGCCTGGCGCAGAGGGGATGGACTGCCTCGTGGCGAGAGGCTGGTGAAAAATGTGCTCATCGACCTTGGGCTCCAGAGGGCTGGCACGCTTAGTGAGCTCTACGAGGTCAAGACAACTTCGTCACGAAGCGATGTGTACACGGCAATCGGCCAGCTGATGGTTCATTCCCAAGGCGAGGATTGCAAGCGAGTCATGGTTCTTCCTGCCGATGACAGGTTGCAGTCCGACCTTGCCTTGGCATTGAGGCGCCATGGTATTCAGATCCTTCGCTATCGGCTCTCCGAAGACGATGTATTCATACTCCTTGGCTCGCGATGCGAGCGCTCGTGACCATTGATTCCGCCATCGTTGACCGGTGATTCCGGACCAGTCAGAAATCGGTCATCGGCCCGCGAGCGGGCACCCCATGGCTGCTGATATTGCGTTGCGGAGTGCAACGGCCATCACGAGATGGCATCGGCTTCCGTCTGTAACTTCTTCGCTTAGCTCCTCATGCCGTCGGCGATAGCGTTCCAGATGCAATCTGGGGTCGATTGCTTCTATGTCGAGGATTCCATCGTCACCTTCGGTCTTACGAAACGTGAATCACCCCGGACGATTCAGTTGCTGTTCTCCTGCCCATCCTGAGATAATCTCTCCCGAAGTTGCCCCGGATGCGATTCCGGAGTGACCTTGAAGGTCTGGTGTACCCAACGGTGTACCCAACGAGTTCGGACAAAGTGAAAAAGCGAGTGTTGGCGCGGGTTGGGACGACTTTTTCGAACCAGACCCAGGCTTCGCACGATTGCAATCGGGAACTTGGAGCCCCTCACTCGGACTTGTGATCAATTTCTCATTCACAGCGAGCCGTCACCTAGTGACGAAGCCGGCATCAGCTCCACGGCCTGGCGGAAAAGGGTGGGCAGGCGTTTCAGGTTGACCGCTGTGGAACTGGCCATTCCCCCCTGGGCTACGCCATGATGGGTGGAAGCACGAGTCGTCGTGAGGCAATCTGAGGCATGCCAATTTCCTGGGTTGACCATGTCTATGTTCCACGCGCGACCTGATGCGCCAGAGGCAGCCTCCGCTTCGGCGGCTCCGGCCTTCTTTCGAATTTCCGACGTCATCCGCATCACGGCGTTGAGTCGAGCGACGCTCTACCGTCGCATCGCCGACAGGAGGTTTCCGGCTCCAGTTCACTTGGGCGGCCGTGCTTGCGGCTGGACACCTGCCGAACTTCAAAGATGGGTCGCCGATCCCGAGAACTATGAGGCAGATTCGCTGCGAGCTTCAACTCGATAGCTTTCGTCGCGGTACGGCCAAGGCTCGGTTGATGGACTATACGGGCGCGTAGGCGACCTGACCTGATGCGGTGCTAGGGCGTTCGTGTTCTGTTGCCACTCAGCGGCCGATGTCGCTTTTTTTCGCAAGTAGTCCAAACGATCAGCCCACTGCTGGAGCATCGCTCTGCGCTCAGGCCGATAGGCGTGGCGGTTATAGGCCGCGCGGACTGCGTTGGAGGGGACGTGGGCCAAGCACTGTTCGATCACGTCGATGTTCTGCTCCAAGCTATTGAAGTAGGTGCTGAATGCCGCTCTCATCCCGTGCGGTGTGCCTTCACCGGCGAAGCCGAGCCGCTCCATGACAGCATTCAGGCTCCGGTTGGCCATCGGCCGCTTTGGGTCGTCGCGGTTGGGGAAAAGATGGTCCCGATCCGCTGGGACAAGTTGGCGCAGCCGTTTGAGAAGGTCAACGGCCTGCGAGGAAAGGGGGACCCAATGAGGTCGATTGCCTTTCATCCGCTCTGCCGGAATCTCCCATTGCGCGTTGTCGACATCGACCTCTTTCCACTGACCTTCAATGATCTCGGCCTTGCGGCAAGCGGTCAACAGGACCAGTCGCATCGCAATCGACGTTTCTTCCTTCATCCTACTGGCGTCGTCGACTGCACGTAGGAACGCCCCCAGTTTTTCTTCGGAGAGGGCAGGGTGGTTCTTCTGGTTGCGCTTCTTCATCACGCGCACCGGCGGCACCGGATTGGTTTCTAGAAGGCCGGAGTCGATGGCGTATTCGAACACGCCCCAAAGGTGATTGCGCAGATTGCGTGCGACCTCGGGCGCGCGCTGCTCGACGCGCTTGAGCAGCGCGGTCAGTTCTAGGCGGGTGATGCTGCTGATATGCCGATTTTTCAGCTTGGGAAGCAAATCGTTGTCGATCTCCCGCTGGCGTTGCTTCACCGTCGCGGGACGCAGGCCTGCGGCTGTCGAGGCGCTCCAATCGCCCACCACCACTGAAAACAGACCGGTGACCCGTTCCAGCTCGACTTGCACCTGTTCAAGACGCTCTTCGCGGCGGGCTTGAGTGGGGTTGATGCCCTGGGAGACGAGCTTGCGCGACTCTGCAAGTTGGCCCCGTGCTTCCGCTAGGCCGACCTCTGGGAACGAGCCTATCGCTTGAAGTCCCTCCTTGCCTGCGATGCGGAACTTGTATCGCCACAGCTTCGATCCGTTGGGTTGCACCAGCAAGTACAAGCCGCCGCTATCGGCGAGCTTGTAGGCACGCGACTCCGGTTTCGCCGTTTTGATCTTCAGGGTGGACAGCATGGCTGGGTCTTCATTGCCGTATGCGACGGCAATGTGCATGATTCGATACCCCCAACCATACCCCCAAGTGCGCGAGATTTCAAGAAACCCAGACAGACTCCGTGAACATCCTTGAGACTGCAACCCTATGATTTTGTTGAAGTTTTCGAGCTGTCTGAGCGGGCTTGAGATTGCTTGAAACGCCAATGCCGAATTCAAGTGGCGATTTTCATTTGAAGAATGGTCCTTTGATTTGATTGTCGCATCACGGGTGGCAAGGCTACGATCCCGATGCTGATCTGCCTGGAGGAGCTTTTGGGAGG
>Ga0308157_10004133_pt1 | contig 19677 bp, 16 predicted proteins | sample PhyBR1_FD_201035 | JGI IMG/M metagenome (GOLD analysis project Ga0308157, IMG submission 201035) | Phyllosphere microbial communities from UC Gill Tract Community Farm, Albany, California, United States - DLSLB.R1 | ecosystem: Host-associated > Plants > Phyllosphere > Unclassified | place: USA...
TGCGGCGCGGGTTGTCGCCGGCGGGGTCCTGCATTTTCTCGGCTTCGCCGGCCGTAATGCGGTCCGACTCCTGCCAGCCGCGTAGCGTGGGTTTGCCGCGGTCGAGGAGTTGAAGGATATTACTCATAGAATGCTGTTTTACTGCTGCTTACCGCCTGAAAATTCGGCGACTACATCTAGGGCTAGGGGCGTCATGCTGAACGCAGTGAAGCATCTCGCGTTGGTTAGTAAATTCAATCGTCAGCAACGGAGCGAGCGAGATACTTCACTGCGTTCAGCATGACGTTCATTTTGTTGTCGCTAGGGCAGTTGCTGGCCGTGCACTACCTCGTCCATCACCTCCGTAAACGTGCGCAGCATGGCCGTGGCCGGTGAGCTGGCCGTGTCATTGGCCACGGCTTGGCTCAGGCGCTTGTCCAGCATTACCCGGATTTGTTTGGGGTCGATAACGTCGGATTTACCAAATAACCCTTTCTTTTTCAGTTCTTTACCAGCCACCGCTTTGTCGAAGTCCGGTTCCAGCAAGTCCATCATGCTGTCCCAGTGATTTTGCGGGTCGTAGCCATCGCGCAGGTTGAAGGGCCGGAACCGGCGCGAGTTGTCGCGCAGTTCGCGCAGCCAGGCCGTGTAGGAGATAAACTGCCGGTCGGGCGAGTTGTAGTCGAATAGAAACCGGCGTAAATCCTGGTAAAAAGGCTCGCGGTCCCAAGCGTTTTTCAGGCCTAGGTTGGTGGCGTAAGTAGCCGACATTGTTTCGTCCAGGTGGTGTTGCAGCCACGTGGCGAAGAAGTGGAAACGCGTGAGCGCCTCGCCCACCAGCGGCAGCGTCTGGCGGCGGTCAAACGACTCGAAGCGCAACTCGCTCTCATCGCGCTCCAGCCCAAACTCGTAGAAATGCTCCTCGTGGGCAATGCTAGCGGGCTTATCGAGGAAGTCGAGCACGGCCAACGCGCCCACCACTTCGATGAAGTGGGCATTGTTCTGCTGGCTGATGCCGCCCTCGTGGTTGTCGTTTTGCTTCTGGGCCTGGTCGCCCAGGTAATACATGGCATTCAGGCCAGTGAGGTTGTTCTGGTAGTAAGCCAGTGCAGCCTTCGTCTTGGTGATGAAGGTATTGGAATCGATAGCGCTGCTGTCTTCACTCTTCAGGCTGAAGTAGGGCAGCAAACTCAGCGCGCCAATGGGCGCAGTATTCAGCAGCTCGATGTGTGGCAGCTTGGCGTCGCGGTCGCGCAGGTTTTTGAGTAGGAGTGGGAAGCCCGCCGCGCCCGTGCCGCCAAAGATGGAGCTGATGAAGAAAATGCGGTCACCAGCCCGAAACTCGTTGCCGAAAAACTGAAACTCGGGCGAGTCTACCAGTTGGTTCAGCACCACGCTGCCCACGTTGGGGCTGCCTTTGAAACCTACTTTGAGGTTCTCATCCAGGCTCTTAGGGTCAAAAAGTAAATCGACCAGATACTGGCTTTCGACCGGCAGGTTGGTGTAGCGCAGGTAGTCGCGCAGCGGCTCTTCCATGCCGCTGAAGCTGTACTCGAAAGTGTCTTTTACCCGCGTGTCGCGCTGCTCGCCGGGCCTAGCCAGCGAGGCCAGCGTCTGGATATCGGCCCCGAAAAACTGGCCGTAGGTGCTGGCGCCGGGCGCAGCGGGCTTTATCTGCGAGCGCAGGCGCTGGTAAGTTTTGAGCAGTTCGATGGTGCGCTGCTTGTCGCCGTTGGTAGCGTCGGGGTCGATGATGATGGGTACCACCCGGTCGCAGTTCTTGAGTTCGACCCCGGCCGCCAGCAGCATCGTGAGCGAGCGAATAACCCGCGACCCCGTGCCACCAATGCCGAAGATATACAGCGTGGACATAGTTGATTATTAAGCGTTTATTTACTGTTTAAAGCCAAAGGCCTAGCCAGGGGCAATGCATCAGCTTGGCTGTCCAGGCTGGCAAAGCATCGCTAGGCTAGTTGGGCCAGCGCACGGGCGTAGTGCGAGCGCTCACCGACAGCGGCTTCACCACAAACGACCACAGCACAAAAAATAAGGCCCCGTACAAGGCATTCACCACTAAGAAGCCCAGCACGTAGCGGTCGTAGGCCGACTTTTCGACGGCTCCCAGCGTTTCGCCATCCAGGCTGGCGTACACTACCGACTTCGCCTGCGAGTATGCCAGAATAGCCGAGCCGATAGCCGTGAGCAGCAGCATGATAAACCAGTGCGAAGTCTTGTAGAAAGACGTGGTCAGCACGCGGTTGAAAATCACGTAGAACAGTAGGGCCGCCCCCAGTGCCACGCCAAATAGTGTGCTCAGGCCAACGCCCGGGAAAATGCTTTTTTGGTAAACCGGAATCAGCGATGACGGCTCGGCGGTGCCCAGCAGCGCCTGGTAGAGGGTAGTGAAGAGCTTCTGAAACATGAACGGAAAGAAAGGTTTCTAAGGAAAAGGAAACGGGCTGGCCAGGCCCAGCGGCAAGAAACGGGCCGTTTAGTCAGCTTAGTCTGCCGCTTGGAGCTGCACAGGCAGCGCCCACACTTCGCGGCCAGCGGGCTGCTGGTCGTAGTAGTCCTGCACACCTTGCAGTACTTCGCTCAGCAGGAAGGTTTTGGGGCCTTGCGCGGCGATGTTGCTGTCGTTGAGGGTCGTGTAAGTAGCTACCCAGGCGGGCTGGGTGCGGGGCAGCACGAGGCGCAGCGTGGCGGGCTTCTGGCCGGGCAGGTGCACGAGGTGTACCTTGGCCAGGTGGGTGTAGGTAGGTAGTGTGGGGCTGCGCGGAGCCTTGGCCTCGTCGCGGGCCAGCCACACCTTGGCTAGGGTGGCATCGGTGCTGGCATCGTCGAGTTGAAGCTGCTTGGGCAGGCTAGCCGCTTCGTTGGCCGGCGCGTTGCTGAGGTCGAGGGCCAGCACAAACTCAGCGGGCTCCTGGCGCGATAGGCCCTTGGCCACGTGCAGCGTGAGGGGTTGGGTCTGGCGGCTGCCAGTCTTGTCTACGTACCATTCGCCCACGTTGCCGAAGTGCTCGAGCACGGCCGCTGGCGGGGCGGGTAGGTTGTAGCTTACCCGCTCGTAGCCTGCGCCCATCAGCGGCTTAAGCAGCGGGGTAGCGGCGGCCACGGCGGCGGGCTCGCCTAGCACCCACACATAGTAAGGCAGGCGGCTACCCTTCAGCACCTGGAAGCGCGTGCGGTTGCCCGGAAAAAACTTGTCGCGAAACTCCGAAGTACCCGCGAAAATATTGATGGCCAGATTATTTGCCGAAGCTTCGCTCAGCGCATCCTTCACGTCGGTTTTTACTTTCCAAGTCTGCTTGGGGTCGGGCGGGGCGTAAATAAAATCGGAAATAACCACGCTCACCGCGCCTGGCTTGCCCTTTTGCAGCTTCAGGATTTCGCGCAGCATAGTGGGCATTTCCGTGCCTAGCGCCGGCTTTTCGATGCCCGTGCTGACGGTGTTGCTCAGTTCGGCGTAGGTAGTGGGCCGTAACGCTCGCGGGTTGCTGGGTGTGCTTTCCTGCACGAAGTAGTAGGCCGACGCAGCCTGCGCCCCGGCGCGCTGGCCGTTGATATTGCTTAGCACCTCCGTGATGGTGCGCTGAAACTGGCTGCCCGCCTCACCCGGCGCATTGGGGTGCATGAAGCCGCGCATCCCGGTGGAGGCATCCACAAACACGCTCACCTGACTGATGGCCGCGGCGGGCGTTTTAGCGGCTTTGCCAGTGGCTGCTTTCTCGCTGGTTTTGTCCGGCTCGCCACAACTGCTGAGCGCGACCCCGCCGAGCACGAGCGCGGCCAGGGGTAAAAAAGCAGAATAAGTAAAAAAGCGGGCCGCCGGTAGTCGGTTGTGCATAAGCGAGGAGCAGTGAGCGCCAACGCGGCGCTCATCTGCCCTGCAAGTAACGACAATTGACGGGTTGCGGATATACTGACTGGCTTATGGACGCAGGTAAACTTCCTTATTGGGGCTTGGGGCACGCCCTGGGCTAGCTGGTCGAGGGCGTAACGGTTGTGGCACTATTGTGTATGTGAGCAGGTTTATGGCAGTAGTAAAATCGTCTTTTCGCTGAACTAATACCCGGATGGCCCCAGCAACTGGCGTAATAGTCGCCTGCCAATAGTTACCTGCTACCCGCAATGGCACACTGCTGGAATCAGTTACAATAGACATCTCCACTCCGGTAGGTACTGAGAAGACGAACTTGACAGGCTGGTTGGCCACTAACTCGCCCGATTGGGGAGCCTGTATCAGCTTTACGCCGTAGGAGCCACGTTTAATCAGAGGTAGACGATTGGCTGGCTTCGCGCTGGTAGGCAATGCTTTACGCATGCCTTCGCCGCTTGCCAGTGAAAACCATTCTGGCGCTACATAGGGCCATGTTTGGTAAGCCGCTACGGTTACCGGTATCGGTAGTAGTTGCCAGCTAGCGGAGTCTGGCAAATGAGAAAAAATAAATTGAGCGGGTGGCGTATCAAACCAGAAAGGCTCAAACTGTTGCTGAAACTCATTGGTATTTAAAGTGCCACCTGCTCCCCAAGTCGCATCAGCCAAGTGCCAGACACCAGCTATTTGATAGCCATTCCATCCGTGGCCATTGCCCAAGCTTAATAAGTTGCCCGTATCAGCGCTAGTGCGGGCATAACCTGTTATGGTGCGGGCCGGCAATTTCATACGAGTAGCCAAGTCAGTAAACAAATCTGCGTAGCCTTGGCAGACGGCTTTACGATTTTGTAGTACATACTCAGGCATACAGCGACGATAATAATGCGTTGTATCGCCTACGGAGAGCGTCGCATCATAAGCAATGTGATATGCTAGCCAAGTGAAAATCAGCCGGGCTTTGTCGTCATCAGTGCGGGCCTGCGCAGTTAGGCTGACCGCTAGCTTTTCCAGTGTTATGGCCTGACTTGCGGGCAGGTGCTGCGCGTACTGGTCGAGCCGAGCGTAGCGCGCCTGTTTAGACTCGGGCTTAGCTGTCACCAAGCGAGCCGAAGGCTGCCCCAAGGCAACAGCCGGCAGTAGCGAGCCGGTAAGGGCAGCCGCAGCAAAGGATAGTTTCATGAAAACTGCCGCGCCAAGCGCTTTGCTTATAGCGCGACGGCTGAAGTTACAGTCGCTAGCCCAGCAGTTCCTCAATGTCTTCCCGCGTCAGCGACTTTATCACAGCCTCGTCGGTTGTTATTAAGTCGCTCACCAACTGAAGCTTGCGCTTTTGCAAGGCCAGGATTTTCTCCTCTACCGTGCCCTGGCTGATGAACTTGTACACGAACACTGGCCGCTGCTGGCCGATGCGGTGGGCGCGGTCCACGGCCTGGGCTTCCACGGCCGGGTTCCACCAGGGGTCGAGGATGAAGACGTAGTCGGCGGCCGTGAGGTTGAGGCCCACGCCGCCCGCCTTAAGGCTGATGAGGAAAATTTGCAGGTCAGGGTTGTGCTGGAAGCGCTCCACTTCGCCCTGGCGGTCGCGGGTGTGGCCGTCGAGGTAGGCGTATTCGAGCTGGCGCTCGTCTAGGCCGGCGCGTATTAACGTCAGGTGCTGTACAAACTGGCTGAACACGAGTACCTTGTGGCCTTCTGATACTACGCTACGAATCATGCGCAGAATCTCCCGCATCTTGCCCGACTCACCCTCGTAGCTCTGGTCGGCCAGGTGCGGGTGGTTGGCAATCTGGCGCAGGCGGGTGAGGCCCTGGAGCAGCAGCAACTGGGTGCCGCCGGCCGGGGTGGGCGCGTGGCCCTCCAGGCTCTCCATTATTTTATTGCGGTAAAAGCTCTTGGTTTCTTCGTAAAACTGGGCCTGCTCCTCGGTGAGCGGGCAATAGCTGAGGTGCTCGGTTTTGGCAGGTAGCTCGCTGGCTACCTGGGCCTTGTGGCGGCGCAGCACGAAGGGCTTGATGAGCGCGTGCAGCTTCTTGGTGCGGCTCTCGTCCTGGTTTTTCTCGATGGGCTTAACAAATTCCTTCCGGAAAAACGCTTGCGTACCCAGCAGGCCGGGGTTGATAAACGTCATCTGGCTCCACAAGTCCATTGTGCTGTTCTCAACCGGCGTGCCGGTGAGGATGAGCCGGTGGCGCGCGCGCAGCTTGCGCACGGCCTGCGCCGTAGTGGAGCTGGGGTTTTTGATGGCCTGCGACTCGTCGAGTATCACGTAATCAAACTGATAGCTGGCCAGCAGGTCAGTATCGAGGCGCACGATGCCGTAGCTAGTGAGTACGATGTCGTAGTCGGCAAACTGCTCCACGTTCTTGTCGCGGTAGGTGCCGGTGTAGACGAGCAGGCGCAGGCTGGGCGTAAACTTGCGTGCCTCAGCCATCCAGTTGTAAACCAGCGAGGTTGGCAGCACGAGCAGCGAGGCCGCGCCCTGGCTAGCCTGGCTTTCCTGGCGCTCCAGCAACATGACGAGTGTTTGCACGCTCTTGCCCAGGCCCATGTCGTCGGCCAGGCAGCCACCGAGGTGGTAATCCTGCACAAAGCGCAGCCAGTTGTAGCCCGCCTGCTGGTAGGGCCGCAGCGTGCCCCGGAAGCCCGCCGGCAGCGCCCGGTCTTCCACGGCCGCAAAGTCGCGCAGCTTTTCGAGGCGGCGCGTGAGCGTGACGGTGGCCAGGTTATCCTGCTCCAAGTCATTGACCAGCGAGAGGTGATGGCGGCGCAGGGCTAGCGGCTGGCCGTCGGATTCCTCGGCAAAGGCAAACAGCTCCAGGTAGTCGGTAAACCACTCGTCGGGAATGAACGCGACTTGGCCGTTGGGCAGGCGATACTCGCGGCGGCGCTGCAAAATGTAGGGCCGCAGCCGGATAAACGGCACCGCGTACTCGCCAAACCACACCGTGCCGCGCACATCAAACCAGTCGCCGCGCTCCTCAATACCTACCTCCACGCGCACCGGCCCGATGAAGTAGTCCTGGCTAGCCGAGGCGCCGCCCTGCACCTGAAAGCCCAGTTCGCCCAGGGTGGGCGCGTGGTCGTGCAGCCAGCGGAAGGCTTCGGCTTTGGGCAGGCTGGCGTGGCCGTCGGCATCGAGCGGCAGGCCGCGCTGGCGCAGCTCGTCGGCGCGTTCGCCTTCCTCCTTGGCCGAGCGCAGCAGGCGCCGAAAGATATAAGAATCAGCGTCTTCTTCCAGCTGCACGCTCATGGGGCGCGGGGGCGTCAGGGGCAGGTCGTAGGCGCCGTAGCGGAAGGTAAGGTTGAAGAACAGCGGGGCCTCGTCGGTGCCGGCGCCCGGTATCACTACGGGCTTGGGCATGGGCACACGGCCGCGCCGGGGCGGCCCGGGCGGGCGCACGGGCACCACGGGTGCCCCGGCGGGCGGGCCGGGCGGCACGTCCGAAAAGGTGAGCTGCGGGCGGGCCAGGTAACGCTCGGTGCGGATGTCGAAGCCGCGCGCATGCACATCAAACGACTCCATGAGCGGGGCCACGAACTTCTGAAAATAGCTTTTTTCCACCGCCCGGGGCACGGTGATGAATTTCTTGTTCAGAAACGGCAGCAGCTTGCGGCCGTCCACATCGTGGCGGAAGCAGTAGAGCACGTCGTCGAGCAGCAGCCAGGCAGGCTGCTGGCACACGAGCACAGCGCTTTTGAATTGAAAATCAAGCTTTTGATTCTGAAACTGAATCGTGGGGAAGTAGTGCGTGCTTTCCTCATTGCGCCGGAAGTGAAACAGCACCGAGGCTGGTACCGGGGCTAGCCGCAGCTCGCGCCAGGTGGGCTCGCCATCGCGCCCCATTATGAATACGTGCTTGCCTTGCAGGCCCGCCAGTAGGCGGCCTAGCCGGGTTTGTACATAGCGGGCCACTGCCTCCTGTAGGGGCTTGTCGCCTTTCTCAGGGTTGTATATTTTGAGAAAAAAATCGGCCGCCGTGATTTTGCGGGGCCAGAATTCCTTGATAACTGCGTCTTGCTGAAGCTGGTCGCAGAGGGCGATAAGCTCGTAGTCATCTTTTTCGAGGCCCTCGGCAAATTCCGGGGCGTTCTTGGCCGAAATGGTTTGGTGCTGCAGCGTGAGGCGCCCGCCGGGGCCTAGCTGCACCACATGCGCCGTAAAAAGGTGACCTAGATACTCGTGCGCGAACAGCGAGTAAACTAATTGAAAAGGTTGCGCAGTAGAAACATTCATAGCCGAGCACGAGAACGTGCAAGTTAGCCCGCGCAGCCGGTATTCCCGAGAGGTTTTGGCTGGTTTTACCGCGGCTGGTGCCCGGGGCAGCCTACGACCGGGGTAGGTTAGAGGTTCTCCCGAATTTGCATTCGCCCGGCGTTCAAGGCGGGGCGAATGGATACGGCTAAGGTTATCGAAATGATAGCTAGCGAGATAAAAAAGATATCCGAGGCCTGCATTTTAACCGGATAGGAATCGACCACGCTCGTCGCCATGCCCATGCTCACGAGGTGGAAAGTTTGCTGTATCCAGCAGATGGTGACGCCTAGCGCCAGGCCCGCCACGGCGCCCACCAGGGCCACAATAGCGCCCACCAGCAAAAATGACTGCCGAATCAGCTGTTCGGTGGCCCCAATGGCTTGCAGCACCGCAATGTCTTTGCGCTTGTCAATCACCAGCATCGAGAGCGAGAAGAAAATGTTGAGCGAGGCGATGAGCAGGATGAAGGCGAAGGTGATGAACACGAACAGCTTCTCAATCTTGATGGCCTTGAGCAAACTCACGTGCTGCTCGTCGGAGTCGAGCACCGTGAAGCCCTGGCCGAGGCGCTTGCGCAATTCTTCCTTCACCTTATCGGCCTTGAAGCTAGCCCCCACGCGCACGTAGAGGGCCGTGCGACGGTTACCGTAGCCCAGCAGGCGCCGGGCAAAGGTGAGGGGCACAAACAGGTAGCTGTCGTCGAGGTGCTGCTCTATCTGGAAGACGCCGCCGGCCAGAATGGTTTCTTCGTTAAATGCCTTTTCGGGGTTGATGTTCAGGGTTTTACGTCCTGGCTCCTGGCGCGGATACAGCAGGCGCAGGGGAGCCAGCCGGTTGTCGAGCACCACGCCGAGCTCGCGCTGCACGCCCTCGCCCACCAGGGCATACTCGCGCTCGGCGCGGCGCAGGCGGTGGTCGCCGGCCAGCAGGTTGGAATCGATGGGAATCTGACCGAAGTAGTTTTCGGACAGGCCGCGCATTTTCACCACCATCTGGCGGTCGTGGTATTGCAGCAGCGCATTGTCTTCGATAACCTCCGTGAGCAGGGCCACGCCGGGCGTGGTTTGCACCTTGGTGAGCAGCAGCGTGTCGATGGGAAACGACTTGCCCTGGCGCGCGGCAATCACCAGGCTAGGGTCCGACTTGCCGTAGAGCGAGCGCACCAGGTCTTCCAGCCCATTGAATACCGAGAGCACAATAATGAGTGCCGCCGTGCCCACCGCCACGCCCACCATCGAAATGTTGGAGATGATGGTGATAATGTTGCGCTTCTTTTTAGACAAAAAATAGCGACGGGCAATCAGCAGAGGAACATTCACAGACCGCAGATTTAACGGATTTAACGGATTGCGCGGATACGCCTGCTGCGCAGGCTGACTGGGCGGGCGGGGCTGGCTTTGGCGTGGTACGTAGCAGAAAGCAGAACGCCTAACGACTGGTAAAAATAGCGGAGGCAAGTGGCCTGCGCGTAGCGCAGAATTAGGCTCTATGCGCTAGCCTAGCCTAGCCAGCCTGTGTTAGCAGGCGTATCTGCGCAATCCGTTAAATCCGTTAAATCTGCGGTCTGGGTTACTTCCAGGCTTTTACTATCAGGCCAGTGCCCGAGTCGTGGGTGCTGCGGGCGTCGAACCAGTTGAGCAGCAGGCAGAACGGAAACACAAGGGCGTAGTAGAAAGGCAGGAGCACGAAAAACCAGCGCGACTTGCCGAGCATCAGAATCGGGTACTTCATGCTGAGGCGCCACGACACCTGGCCGGGCTCGCCGTAGCTGTAGCGGGCCTCGATGCGTTCGAAGCCGGCGGTGCGCAGCTTCTGCTGAATCTCGTGAATATTGTAGCCATCGCGCACGTGCTCCTCAATAAAGCTCGTTTCCGAGTCGGCGTGCACATCGGAGCCGCCCTGGTCGCTAGGGGTCGAGATGAGCAGCATCCCGCCATCCTTGAGCGAGGCGTGCACATTGCGAAACACCTCCACATCTTCCAGAATGTGCTCCATCACGTCCACCGCAATGGCCAGGTCGAAGGAATTAGGCTCCTGATACAGCACGAGGTCCTGCACCGCAAACTGCACCTGCGGCCGGCCAATGGCCCGGAAAAAGTTGTTCGAGTCCAGCACCTGCTCGTCCTTCACATCCACGGCCAAAATGTGCCACTGGCGGCTGAGGCCGCTGAGCCAGTAGCTGTACTGGCCGTAGCCGGCGCCCGCGTCAAGGATATTGAGCGGCTCGCGGATGCGGCCCCTGGCCCACTGGCGCAGCTCGCGGTGCACGTGCCAGGTACGCAGCAGCAGCAAATCGAGCAGGTGGTAAAACAAGCGCCGCAGCCACGGCGAGCGGTTGAAGACGTTGCCCAGGCTGCGCTTAATCGGGTCGTAGTACAAGGGGAGGTAGGCGTTATGAGTTAGGAAGCAGAAGTTGCCCTATGGGCAAGCCTAGTCCTCGTTTTTAGGGTTGAACAGGCGTGGGCGCGGCGCTTCGTCATCCGCATCGTCCGCTTGCTCGGGCGGGGCCGGCGGAATGTGGAGCTGGCTGAGCACCGCGTCCATGTGGGCCGCGTAGGAGGCGCTGTCGTCGTGAAAAAACGTGAGCTCGGGCACCACGCGCACCTGGCTGCGAATGCGCTTGCCCAGCGCAAAGCGAATTTCCTTGGTGTGTTCCTTAATGGCGGCCAGGCGCTCGGGCGCGTCGCTGCCAATGAGCAGGCTCAGGTACACGCGGGCCACGGCCAGATCGGGCGTCACCTTCACGGTGCTGATGCTGGGCACCAGCCCGCCACCGAGCAGGTGCGGCAGGTCGCGCTGCATCACCTGGGCCAGCTCCTGCTGCAGCAGGCTAGCCATCTTTTGTTGTCGTTTGCTTTCCATAACTTCTTGCTAAACCACAAAGGTACACCGCCCGGCAACGCCCGCCGTGCGCGGCCTAGCAAGTAAGCTAAGTGGCTTGGCAGGCAGTAGCGCCGGCTTCCGGTCCGTGAGCGACCAGGTGCTACACGCTCGCGTATTCAAAGTTGGCGAATGACCATTGGCGGCTGGGTGCCGGTGGTTGCCACGGCCAGCGGCTTTTCGCCCGCACCTTTGCAGGGCAAAAACCATTTCTTACCGTGCTTCGCTTTTTCAAAAGCTCCCTTCCGGCCCAATTGGTACTGCTGCTTGTGCTGGTGCTGGCCCTGCGGCTGCCGCTACTGTGGCTAGGCCTGCCACTGTCGGCGGCCGAGCTGCGCCTGTTGCTGCTCGGCGAGGGCGTAGCCAGCGGTGCCTGGCCCTACCGCGACCTCTACGACGGCACTGCGCCGCTGGCCGCCACCGGCGCCGGGGTGCTGGAACTGGCCTGGGGCCGCCCGGTGCTACTATACCGGGCGGCCGCGCTAGGGCTGCTGCTGGTGCAGGCGCTGCGCTTCAACACGGTGCTCAACCGGGCCGATGTGCACCCCGAGCGCGGCTACCTGGCAGGCCTTACCTACCTGCTGGTGGCTAGCCTCACCACCGACCTCGATACACTGTCGCCGCTGCTGCTGGGGCACACGTTTATCATCTTCGCGCTCAGCGCCTTGCTGCCTACTTCGCGCGAGGGCTACGACAACCGGCGCCTATTTCGGGCCGGTTTTTTGGTGGGGCTGGCCGCGCTGTGCTACCTGCCGCTAGCCTTCTTCGTGGGGCTGGGGCTGTTTGCGGTGCTCATTTTCGCGGCCAATTCCTTTCGGAGCGCGCTGCTGCTGGTGTGCGGTTTTTTATCGCCTTATGCACTGGTAGCCACCGTCTTTCTCTACGTGGGCGCGCTGCCTAACTTTACCGATATGCACCTCGAGCGCGGCCTCAGCCTGCCCGTGGCCGCCGCCGATGGCCTGCCGCCCGCCGTGGCCTGGCCGCTGCTGGGCGGCGCCGCGGTGTTGCTGGCGCTGGGGCTGCTGCGCGCCGGCAGCACCGCGCTGGGCTTGGTCTTTCAGAGTAAATTCCGGCAGCTGATGCTGGTGTGGCTGCTGGTGGCGGCGGCAGTGCTGGCCACCGGGCGCGGGCTGGCGCCAGGCTCGCTGCTGCTGCTGCTGCCTCCGCTCTCGTACTTTGGCCTGTACTTGTGGCAGCAACTACCGGGGCGGGCGGGTTGGCTGCCCGAACTGCTGTTTGTGGCCGTGCTGGGCCTGGTGGTGCTGCTGCGCTACCGCGACCTGGTGCCGGGGCTCCCGCGCCTGCTGCACCTGGCACCCGAAAGCACCTTCGCCCCGCAGCCCAACCCTGCCTACCGCCGGCTAGCCGCCGGCCGGCCGCTGCTGGTGCTGGGTACCGACCGCCGCGCCTACCTGGCGCACCCCGCCGCTAAGCCTTATCTCGACTGGCCCCTGGCCGAAGCCGACTTTGGCCACCTCAATGAGTATGCGGCTGTGGTGCGCATCGGCCGCACGCTAGGGCCACAGCCGCCGGCCTACGTGCTCGACCAGAATAGCCTGCTGCCGCGTCTCAAGCACCTGCTGCCCCTGGTGTTTGGCCGCTACGAGCCAGTGCCGGGCGTGCCCGGCGTCTACGAGCTGCGCAAGTAAAGCGGATGAGACACAAAAGGTGCCCGCTTTCAAAAGAGGCAACACGCCAACGCGCCCCGCTCAGCAGCTGCTGAGCGGGGCGCGTTGGCAAAGAACAAGGGACTAGCCAGAACCGGCTAGCTCCCCATATTAGCGTTTTGCACGGCTAGTTCCTGGTTAAGCTTGGCGGTGCTGTTGCGGCGCACCACGCGGGCAATGTGGATGCTGAGCTCGTAGAGCAGCAAAATGGGGATGGTGACAATAATCTGGGCCGAAATATCGGGCGGCGTGATGATGGCTGCCACGATGAGGATGACCACAATGGCGTGCTTGCGGTAAAGCGTCATCAATTCGGGCGTTACCAGGCCGGCTTTAGCTAGGAAGAACACTATCATGGGCAGCTCAAACACAAAGGCGCAGGAGAGCGTCATGGTCGTGAGCGTGCTGAGGTAGCTCTGCAAGTCCATCTGGTTCTGGATGGTCGGGTCAACGTTGTAGTCGGCCAGAAACTGGATGCTGAGCGGCGCGGCAATGTAGTAGCCAAACAGCAGCCCTAGCAAGAACAGAATGGACACGAAGAACACGGCACCGCGCGAGTTGGCCCGCTCGTGCGGGTAAAGGCCAGGCTTGATAAAGCGCCACAGTTCCCAAAATAAGTACGGAAAGGTGAGGCAGATACCCGCAATGAACGACGTGCTGATGTGCATCGTCAGCTGGCCGCTCATCTCCCGGTTCTGGATGATGAAATGCACCTGGTCGTCGCACGCAGTGCCACCGCTGAAGAGTTGCCCCAGCTTGCAAAACATACGGTACGTCCAGAAGTCGGGGCGCGACGGCCCCAGAATCAAGTCGTGAAACAGGAACTGCTTGTTGAAAAACGCGACCAGCGAAAACACCACTACCGCGATGGCTGCCCGGATGATGTGCCAGCGCAGTGCCTCCAGGTGGTCGATAAAGGACATCTCCGCCTCGCCTTCGGCGGCGGCGCGGTTCTGTTGAAATTTTTGAGTGGGAGAGGCCAAGACCGCAGATTTAACGGATTAAACGGATTGCGCAGCTACGCTTGGCTGCGCCAAGCTGACTACGCCACTGGTACGGCCGCAGGAGGTCTGCGGTGCGCATTGTTGATTGATAAATTAACTAAAGCGCAGAATAGAGCGGGTAAAAAGGAAAAAGGACGCGCAGAGGTGCCAAGAACAAGCAAAGCCGGCGCAGCCGCTTCAATTGCGCCAACTGCCTAGCCAAGTCAGCCACCGCAGGTGGCGTATCCGCGCAATCCGTTAAATCCGCTTAATCTGCGGTCTGGAAGAGTGGGTAAGCGTGCAGCCACTCGTTTACCTGGTGGCGCACGCCGGTGAGGCGGCTAGGGTCGGCGTGGTGGGTGAGGGCCTCGTCGATAAGCTCCACGATGCGCGTCATGTCGGCTTCGACCAGGCCGCGGGTAGTTACGGCGGCCGAGCCGATGCGGATGCCGCTCGTCACAAAAGGCGACTTATCATCGAAGGGCACCATGTTCTTGTTGATGGTGATATCGGCCTGCACCAAAGTATTCTCGGCCAGCTTGCCGGTGAGGCCCTTCGAGCGCAGGTCAATGAGCATCAAATGGTTGTCGGTGCCACCGGAGATAATGTTGTAGCCGCGATTCAAAAATTCCTTGGCCAGCGCCTGCGCGTTTTTCTGCACTTGGTGCACGTAGCGGGTGTAGCCCTCGCCCAGCGCCTCGCCAAAGGCAATGGCCTTGGCAGCAATCACGTGCTCCAGCGGCCCGCCCTGCGTGCCGGGGAATACGCCCGAGTCGAGCAGCGCCGACATAGGGCGGATTTCACCCTTGGGCGTCTTCAGGCCGAACGGGTTGTCGAAATCCTGGCCCAGCATGATGAGGCCGCCGCGCGGGCCGCGCAACGTTTTGTGCGTGGTGGTGGTCACGATGTGGCAGTGCTCAAAGGGCGAGTTGAGCAAGCCCTTGGCGATGAGGCCACTAGGGTGCGAAATATCAGCCAGCAGCAGGGCGCCCACCTCGTCGGCGGCGCGGCGCAGGGCGGCGTAGTTCCAGTCGCGCGAGTAGGCCGAGGCGCCGCAGATAATCATTTTGGGGCGCTCGCGGCGGGCGGTTTCCACTACCTTATCCCAATCAATGAGGCCGGTTTCTTTCTCCACCCCATAAAAGCTGGGCTGGTACAGCTTGCCCGAAAAATTGACCGACGAACCGTGCGTGAGGTGACCGCCGTGGCTAAGGTCGAAGCCCAGAATTTTATCGCCAGGTTGCAGGCAGGCGAGCATCACGGCCGCGTTGGCCTGCGCGCCCGAGTGAGGCTGCACATTGGCCCACTGCACGCCGAAGAGCTCCTTTACCCGGTCGATGGCTAGCTGCTCTACCTGGTCAACTATCTCGCAGCCACCGTAATAGCGCTTGCCAGGCAGGCCCTCGGCATACTTGTTAGTGAGCACCGAGCCCTGCGCCTCCATTACTTGGTCGGAGACATAGTTTTCGGACGCAATCAGTTCCAGGCCGTGGGTTTGGCGCTGGCGCTCCTGCGCAATGAGGTCAAAAATGGCGGTGTCGCGCCCGGCGGCAGCGGTGGAGGTGGGGGCAGTGGCTTGCATAGACTCAAAAGTACGACGGAGTGCAGGGTAAGCTTTCCGCTGCCGCCACCCGGCCAGCTATTTTGCAAAAGCGGGCTGGTACAAGCGCTAGGCCGGCCGCCTCGCAATAGGGTAGGGAGCTTCGCAATTTTCGGCCAAGTGCAGCTGCCAGCTGTCGAGGTCGAGCGCAGCGAGGTGGCGTAGCTCGGGGTTGTGCCGAAAAGCGCCGCCCGTGTCGAGGCCAATGGCGCCAGCGCGGGCGGCTACCTTTTCCTGCACCTCGGCCACTGGTGTGGGCACGTGCCCGTGCAGCAGGCGCCGCCCGCCCAGCCGGCTAGGGTCGTACACGAAGCTTTTGGTATAGAGCATACTGTGCAAGTCGTGGCGCATAGCCGCGGGCGGCAGGGCAAAGTCGAAGCCCGCGTGCACGAGCACGAAGCCGGGCAGTTCCAGGGTCAGCGGCAGGGCGGCTAGCCACTGCACGTAGCGCGGGGCGATATCGGCGGCCCGCGCCACGCCAAAGCTGGCTAGGGTCATGGCCTGCTCGGCCTCGGTTTTCCACATGTGGTTGGCGTTGGGCGTGCCGTGGATGGTGGCCAGCAGCTCGTGCTCGTGGTTGCCGCGCAGGCAGTGCACTTGATAGCCAGCGTTTTGCAGCTGCATCAAATAGTCGAGCACGCCGGCACTGTCGGGCCCTTTGTTTACGTAGTCGCCCAGTAGGTACAGGTGGTCGGTAGGGTGCAGGCACAGCTCTTGCTCCACGAGGTAGCGAAAGGTGCGCAGGCAGCCGTGCAGGTCGGTGGCAGCAAAGCGGCGGGCCATCTTACTAAAGGATAGAATTGAGAAGTACAAAGCTGGCGGGTGCTGGTTAGCCTCATGCTGGCTAGGGGTGAGTGTGACCTCATTGCCAGCATAAGGCCGAACGGCACAAAAAAAGCCCCGGCCGGGAAGGGCGCGGGGCTTTTTACGCTTAGCGTTAGCGAAAGCTAGGCGTAGCTGCCTTTGCCGTTGTCGGGCTTGTTGTGGCCGCGGTTGGGGTGCATGATGCCTGCATCATCGGCTTCGTTTTGCAGACGTTCTTCGGTGGCCTCGTCGAGGTCGCCAGCGGGCAGCGCGTCGGCTTTGGTCTGCTCGGGTAGGCCAGCCTCGTTTTTATTGGTTTGCGACTCTTTATTCTGCTCAGTGTGGTGGGTAGCCATGGGAAAAGGAATTAGTGCGCGTATAAAAAGGAGAGGAGCCGAAAGCTACTAGCGGTTGGGGTGCGTTACGGGAGCATCCTGTGCGTCTTCTTTCAGACGCTTCTCGGTTTTTTCGTCGCGCTGAGTGTCGTTGCTTTCGCCGGTGCCGGCGCCTTGCTGAGCTACGCTAGGGCCGCCCTGGTGCGATTCGCCCTGCTTGCCTGATTTGTGGTCTGCCATGATGTTGAAAAAGTAAGGTTGATTTAAGTATAATTTGTGAATTTTGAATTGAAAACCAGTAGCCATAAGCGAACTAGCAACTACTGATTTCCAACGCACAACTCGCTTAAAAGCCGAGGTCGAGGCCGGAATCTTTAGCACCGGGGTCATTTTGCTCGGCGTTGGTGTCGGTGCCCGTAATGGGCTTAAGGTCTTTGGGAGCCATCTGGCCCATGCCCACATGCGAGTCGGCGTCTTTCATCTCGTCGGGGCCTTTGCGCAGGTCATCGGCTTCGAGCTCATTCACGGGGCCGCGGTGGGGGCGGCTACCGTCTTCCTCCCGCTCGTCGTCGGGGCTGGGCAGGTCCTGGTTGCGGCGCTGGTCGGCGCCTTCATCGGCGGTGCGCATGTTGTCGCCGGGCTGCTCACTGTCGGGGGCGTCGGTACGGGCGTTCATGGCCACGGCCGTAATTCCCTCGCTGCTGTCGGTGCCGAAGCCCTCTTTGCCATCGCGGTTGCCGAAGCCGCCGCGGGCCTTCTCATTCTTGGGCGGGTCGGCATTGGGAATGCGCAAGCCGGCGGCAAATTCTGCTTCGGTTGTATCGTCGTTGATGACGCGGATGGGGCGGTTGTTAGGGTCGACTGACATGGGGAAGGAAAGCTAAGCAATTGGGTAAAGGGGTTTACTTAGGTTTGAGCATTTGGGTTGTTTCCAGTGCCGCCGACCCACAGGGCCCACGGTACCGCAGCCCTACCTTTGCCCCCATGCCCGAAGCCGCTGCCCTGACCCTTGTGCCCACGCCCATCGGCAACCTCGAAGACATTACCCTGCGCGCCATTCGCACGCTGCGCGAAGTAGACCTGGTACTGTGCGAAGACACCCGCACCAGCGGGCGCCTCATGCAACACCTGGAGCTTAAAAAGCCCCTGCTGGCCTACCATCTGCACAACGAGCACAAGCAGGTGCCGCACCTGCTCGAGCGCCTGGCTAAAGGCGAGCGCATGGCCCTCGTCAGCGACGCTGGCACGCCGGGCATCTCCGACCCCGGCTTCTTGCTGGTGCGCGAGTGCCTGGCCAACGGCTTGCTGGTAGAGTGCCTGCCCGGCCCCACGGCCCTGGTGCCGGCCCTGCTCAAGTCGGGTTTCGGGGCCGAGCGGTTTGCCTTCGAAGGCTTTTTGCCGGTGAAGAAAGGCCGCCAGACCCGCTTGCAGGAACTGGCCCGCGAAACGCGCACGCTCATCTTTTACGAGTCGCCGCACCGCATTGTAAAAACGCTCACGCAGCTAGCCGAGGTTTTTGGCCCCGAGCGCATGGGCAGCGTCAGCCGCGAGCTGACTAAGCTGTTTGAAGAAACCCTCACCGCCCCGCTCGGCGAGCTGGCGGCCACGCTAGCCGCTCGCCCGGCCATCAAAGGCGAAATTGTATTGGTAGTAGAAGGTGCTAAACAAGAACGAAGTGAGCGCAGCAAATACAACTCCCGCGAAGAACGCGAAGGCGACGACGACGAGGCCACTGCCGACGACGGCGATGCCGACGATGACCCCGCCGCCTAGCTGGTACCAGCGCCCGCTGGTGCTAGCCACCCTCAGCGCGCTGCTGCTGTGTGGCGGCTGGCCCCCGCACCCGGTGGGCCCGCTAGCCCTGCTGCTGCTGGTGGGCTGGGTGCCCTACCTACTGCTTGAGCGCCGCCTCACCCTCGAAAACGCGTCCCGGCGGCGCGTGTTTGCCAGCACCTACTGGTTGCTGCTGCTCTGGAACGCCCTCACTACCTGGTGGGTAAGCTACAGCACCCTAGGCGGTGGCATTGCCGCCGTGGTGCTCAATGCGCTGCTCATGTGCCTGCCACTTATGGCGTTTCGGCGTACTAAGGAGCGCTTTGGCAACCGGCTAGGGTACCTCTCGCTGCCTATTTACTGGATAGCCTTCGAGCAGCTGCATCTGCACTGGGACCTCACCTGGCCCTGGCTCACGCTGGGCAATGGCTTTGCCGCCGCCCCGCAGTGGGTGCAGTGGTATGAGTACACCGGCTTTTTGGGCGGCTCGCTGTGGGTGTGGGTGGCTAATATATGGATATTTCACGAATTGGCAAAGCGTGAGGCTAGCGTAAAGCTTTATGCATCAGTGCCTGGCGGCTTAGACGAAACTCCCTCCCCAAGCACAGCTAGCAGCCTGGCAAAATCTTCGGTGCAGCTGCGTGCGTCCTGGCTAGGGCCGGTGCTGGCCGTGGTGCTGCCCATCGGGGTTTCATACCTTATTGGGGCCACTTACCAGGAAAAAGGCCCCACTGCCGAAGTAGTGGTGGTGCAGCCCAACTTCGACCCCTACGTGGAGAAGTTCGAGGGCAGCGCCAACTTTGTGCCTCCTAACCAGCAGCTCACCCGCTTTCTCACCCTTTCGGAGCAGCAGCTTACGCCCGCCACGCGCCTGATTGTCTGGCCCGAAACGGCGCTGGAAGAGGCCGTGTTTGAGCACACGATAGAGCAGGACCCCAGAATCCAGCGGATTCGGGCGTGGCTGGGGCAGCACCCGGGCGTGGCGCTGCTCACGGGCGTCACGACTATCGGCCTCTACCCAAACAAAGAGGCGGCTAGCGAAACGGCCCGCCACCGCGACGACCTGGGCTACTACGATACCTTCAACGCGGGGGCGTATTTTGCCTCGGCTTCGGCGCCCATTGCCTTCTACCACAAGTCGCGCTTAGTGCCTGGCGTCGAAAAAGTGACGCCGCTGCTCACGGCCTTTGTGTCGAGTATCAACCTGGGTGGCTACGTGGGCTCCTACGGTAGCCAGGCCGAGCGCACGGTATACCCCGCACCGGCCAATGCGCCGGCTTTGCGCCCGGCCCCCATTATCTGCTACGAGGCCATCTACGGCGATTTTGTGGCCGAGTATGCTCATAACGGCGCCACCCTGCTCACCGTCTTTACCAACGATGCGTGGTGGCTCGACTCGCCCGGCTACCGCCAGCTGCTGCGCTACGGCGGCCTGCGCTGCATCGAAACTCGCCGCGACCTCGCCCGCTCGGCCAATACCGGCTTCACCGGCTTCATCAACCAAAAAGGTGAAATCGTGCA
>Ga0308157_10004134_pt1 | contig 19676 bp, 15 predicted proteins | sample PhyBR1_FD_201035 | JGI IMG/M metagenome (GOLD analysis project Ga0308157, IMG submission 201035) | Phyllosphere microbial communities from UC Gill Tract Community Farm, Albany, California, United States - DLSLB.R1 | ecosystem: Host-associated > Plants > Phyllosphere > Unclassified | place: USA...
ACCTCGACCAGTCGCTCACCCGCCTCGACACCCTGGCCGAGCTGAGCCGCTGGGAAGAATCGCCCGACACGCCCCAGGCGCTGCTATATGAGCGCTCGCTGCAAGAGGAGGCCGAGCTCGTCACCAATATGCTCGATAGCCAGGCCAGCCGGGCGCTGGCCACCATGCAAACCACCTAGGCCCGGTACCCGCCGCCGGGTTGGGCCACCTGAAACGCCGCTAGCCGCCCCGCTAGCGGCGTTTGTCGTTTATTGCGATTCCTTATGAAAATTCTCCTTCTTTTCCCCTGCCTGCTGCCGCTGGCCGCCCTCGCCCAATCTGCCAACCCGCTGCCCCCCACCGACCCCAACATCCAGCGCTGGGTCGGTGAAGTATCGGCCAAAAACCTGGAAACCGACGTGCGCAAGCTCGTCAGCTACGGCACCCGCCACACCCTGAGCGACACCAAGAACAAGAAGCGCGGCATCGGCGCGGCGCGCCAGTATGTGTTCGATGAGTTCAAGAAATACAGCAAGGCCGGCGGCAACCGCATGGTGGTCGAGATGGACACCTTCACGCTGAAGGCTGATGGCAAGCGCGTGGACAAGACCACGCTGATGGCCAACGTGCTAGCCACCATTCCCGGCACCGACCCTAGCGACAAGCGCGTGCTCATCATGAGCGGCCACATCGACTCGCGCGTAACCGACGTGATGAACCGCACCGCCGACGCGCCCGGCGCCAACGACGACGCCAGCGGCGTAGCTGCCGTGATGGAGGTGGCGAGGGTGCTAGCCGGCCAAAAGTTTCCGTGCACCATCAAGTTGGTGGCCGTGCAGGGCGAAGAGCAGGGCCTGCTGGGGTCGGGCCACTTGGCCGAGCGCGCCAAAAAAGAAGGCTGGAATGTGGTGGCGATGCTGAATAACGACATCGTGGGTAACTCCAAAGGCTACGACCCCGAAATCACCGACTCGCTGCACCTGCGCGTATTCAGCGAAGGCGTGCCGGCCAATGAGACGCCCGAACAGGCGCGCACCCGCCGCCAGCTCAGCTCGGAAAACGATGCCCCTAGCCGCCAGCTAGCCCGCTACGCTCAGACGGCCGCCCGCCAGTACGTGAATGCCGGCGGCTACTCGGTGCTGCTCGAGTATCGCCCCGACCGCTTTTTGCGCGGCGGCGACCACACGCCCTTCAACCAGCAGGGGTTCGCGGCCGTGCGCTTCACCGAAACCAACGAAAACTTCAACCACCAGCACCAGGACCTGCGCACCGAAGGCGGCATCGAGTACGGCGACAAGCCCGAGTTTGTGGACTACCGCTACCTGCGCCGCACCGCCCAGGTAAACCTGGCTACCCTAGCCAGCCTGGCGCTAGCCCCCGCTGCCCCCCAAAAGGTGGAAGTGCTCACCGCCAAGCTCACCAACCGCACCGAGCTGCGCTGGCTAGCTCCCCAGGGCGGCCCCGCCCCCGCCGGCTACATCGTGCTGGCCCGCGAAACCAGTGCCCCGCAGTGGCAGCAGCGCTTCCCGGTGAGCACCACCACCGCCGACCTAGCCGTGAGCAAGGATAACTACATTTTCGGCGTGGTGAGCGTGGATGCGCAGGGACACGAAAGCACGGCTGTGCTGCCCGTAGTCGGGCGGTAGCGAGTCATGCGCGAGCACCGGGGTTTTTTATTGTTCTGCCTGCTATTCGGGTTCGGATTGTGTGCTGCCACCTACCAGGAACAAGCGGATGGCTCAACGATAAGCGATTTTATAGGGGCACTGCTATTAGGCTTGGCGGGGTTAGTGCTTTTTGTGGTGGCGCTAGTGCGCGCATTGAAGCGCACCGACCTATCATGGCGGCAAAGGCTAATTCCGCTAACTGGCTGGGTTTCGCCATTGCTTATCAGCTATATGCTGAGCTATTACCTCACTCGCCTCGACCGGGCGCCCAATTGGTTGGTTATCTCTAACCGCGAAAGCGTTGGATACGCGAGCTTCGATTTTAAGGGTGATGGCCGCTATAAGTACACCACTGGCAGCCCACTGGGCTCATTTTATGGCTACGGGCGCTACATACGCCGCGATAGTTTGCTGCATCTGCTGCCCGAGCCAGGCCACGAAATACCGCCCGACACACTGCTCGTTATTAGACCTTACTCAGCCGCCGCTGTGCCCCTATTTGGTAGCCTCACGCACGTGCTCTCCGCACAACGGAGCCAGTCTTACCCAAGCGTTTATTACGTACTGGAGTATCAGAAATCTGCTGATTAATTAATTAATTAATACTAGCGTGAGTTTAGGCACAGCCGCAACTCGCGCTAGTACCGGGGGCGGCGGAACGACCTGTTAGTACCCCCTATTTAATTGACTATTAACGCTCGCGTACCTTTTCAGTATAAGCCTATGAAACTGGCCGATAGAGTGGTTACCTATTTACCCATGCAAAGGCTGTGGACGGATGCCGAAGAGCTACGGGGCACCCGGATGGCTGAGCTGTCGGCCGCCGACGTTGCCAATTTGCTGCGCACCGAAACCGTATTTTTTGCCGTGGCCGACGTGGGCCTCAAGCTCCGCTGGATTGAGGTGGACCAGCGGTTTAATTTCTGGAAAGACGAGGGGCGACCTCACCTGGCTAGCCCGGCGGCGAGCAGCGAGCCAGCGGCTTTCCCCGATGGCTACGCCTACACGGCTAGCCTGTGGTCTGGCACCGATACCGCACCCATTATTTTACTGGAAAAGCTGCATTAAGCGGTTAATCAGTCAACGTCTGTTCTTTAAGTATGACGGCTACCCCGAACCTCCAACGTTTCCTCGACGCCCAAGCCACCGACTACGCGCCGGCCCTGGTTGAAATGCGCGCCGGCCGCAAGCGCAGCCACTGGATGTGGTACATCTTCCCGCAAATTCAGGGGCTGGGCTTCAGCTCGATTTCGCAGCGCTACGCCATCCAGGATGCGACCGAGGCGGCGGCCTACTTGCAGCATCCGGTACTGGGGGCGCGGCTGGTGGAAATTAGTACTGCCTTGCTGGGGCTAGTCAGCAGCAACGCCACCGCCGTAATGGGCAGTCCCGACGATTTAAAACTGCGCTCGTCGATGACGCTCTTTGCTCAAGTGCCGGGGGCTAGCCCGGTTTTCCAGCAAGTGCTGGACAAGTTTTTTGGCGGTCAGGCCGATGGGCAGACGCTCCGGCGCCTCGGCGGAGCTTAGCCGCCCCGGCGCTGCAGTAGTGGCGGCCGCCGCAACATCCGCTACAAAAACAGCGAGCCAATGGCGAGCAGCAGCGGAATGGTCATCACCACGGCGCCCAGCTTGAGAAACTGCCAGGTGCCGACCTCGATGTTCTCGCGCCGCAGCGCCACCAGCCACAAAATGGTGGCCAGCGAGCCCGTCACCGACAGGTTGGGGCCCAGGTCGATGCCGATGAGCATGGCGCTTTTCATGTGCTCCGACACCTGGGCGGTTTGCAGCACATTGCCCGTGATGAGGCCGGCGGGCAAGTTGTTCAGTACGTTGCAAAGCAGCGCTACTCCTACCCCACTCGCCCAGGTAGCCGCGGCAGCCGACTCGCTGGCCCCGCGCGTGGGCAAGCCACTGAGCCACTGCGTTATGCCCGTTTTATTGAGCGCTTCCACCAGCACAAACAAGCCACCAACCAGCGGCAGCACCGACCACGACACGCTGCGGGCCACGGCCAGCGGGCTTTTGCGCGCAATCAGCAGCACCACGGCCGTAGTCAGCACACCCGTAATGGCCGTGGCTAGCCCCAGCGGCTGGTCAAAGGCCGAAGCCACCAGCAGCGCCACCGCCGTAACCCCGATGCCGCCCAGCGCCACCTGCCCGCCGCGCCCAAGGGCCGGCATTTCGATGTCCTTTTCGATAGGCTGGCTTAATTCTTTGCGCTGCGTATAGCGCAAGGTGGCGTAGGTAGCGGCGATTGCCACGGCGGCCGGCAGCAGGTAGCGCGGCAGCCATTGCAGCAGCGGCGGCATATGCGCGCCGTAGATAACCAGGTTGGCCGGGTTGGAAATGGGCAGCACAAACGAGGCCGCGTTGGCAATGAAGGCGCAGATAAACAGGTACGGCAGCGGGTTTTTGACCTTGGCCGCCCGCACGGCGCTGGCCACGGCCGGCGTGAGCACCACGGCCGTAGCATCGTTGGACAAAAACGCGGTCACGACTACCCCCACCAGATAAACGAGCAGAAACAGCCGCTGCGCCGAGCCCTGGGCCAGCCGCGTGGCGTGGGCCGCCAGCCAGTCGAAGAGCTTTTCCTCGCGGGCTACCTCGGCCAGCAGCATCATGCCGGTCAGGAATAGGTACACATCCAGGCCCTTAGCCACGCCCGCTAGCCCCTCGGCGGGCGCGAGCAGGCGCAGCACGAGCAGCAACCCCGCCCCGCCCGCGGCCCACACAAACTCGGGCACTCTAAAGGGCCGACTGATAATCAAAGCAATAGAAAGCGCCGCAATCAGCCAGATTAACACTACACTCGTTGACACTACTAAGCTGCTGCTGAATACTATGGGGTAGAAACCCGGCCTTGCCGACGGGCCCGCGCTAAGGGCCCGCGCTACTGCCGCCCCCCGCAGACTACGGCACGCCGCCCCCACAGCGCAGGAGCAGGGCCAGCCGGCCGCTAGGGCGAAGTAGCCGGGGTCCGCCCGCGCATAAAGTGAGCAGCATACGCCCCTAGCAGCAGGAAGTTCAATTGTTTACCGGGCAAGTTCCCACTGGGTAGTGACTGGTTGCCTCGTCTTTAACAGACCTTCATGCGGCTACCTCTTAGAACAGATTTCTCAGACAACCCCCAGCCCCCGGTTGGCATCTGGATAGGCGGGCTTGCTAGGGTGAACTTTTTGCCGCCCCACCCATAACGGCGGCCTCCTGAGCTGGTACTCCTGGCAATGCGCAGTGGCCGGCCGCCGGTGCGGCGGGCTAGCCACTGGTTTTTTCAATTTGAAATCTTCGTTTGGACGCTGCCTGAAGGGTTTTAACAATTATTTTTAAAACAGTACTATGCGAAACAAAGTACCTGTTGTACGTTTGTTCTATCACAAGCCAAGTACCCTGTTACTACCTACTTCCTGGCCGCGCCTAGCTGCGGCCGCCAGCCGGTAGCCCCTAGCCGCCAACCGGGTGGCTGGGTTGCGCCGACGGCCTCCGCCGGCCCCCCTCGCGACTAGCCCGCTAGTCAGTCCAGCCTCTCCCGCCTTTGTGCACCTGCACCGGGCCACGCCTTTTCTTCTTCCCCACCGGAACCGCGGCCGGCTGGGAATGGAATCGCCGTGCCCACGCCGAACCCTTTTTTCTTCTTCGCGCCATGAATACCTCACTGAAAATCAACTTGCTGCTCTTTTTAGCAGCCCTGGCCCTACCGCTAGGTCTGGCTGCCCAAACCGCGCCCTCTGCCATCCGCGCCACCATCAGCGGCACCGCCGCCAGTGGCGCGGCCCAGGCCGAGCCGCTGCCCTTCGCCACGGTGCTGCTGCGCCACGCCGAAGCCACCGACACCAGCCTGGTAGCCAGCGGCCAAACGGCCCTCAATGGCACGTTTGCCCTGCCCCAGGTGCCGGCCGGTGCCTACCGGCTGCGGGTACTGGCTCTGGGCTACCAAAGCCTGGCCCAGGCCGTGCGGGTGGCCCCCGGCCAGCCCAGCGTGGCGCTCGGGCTGCTGAAGCTGCGGCCGGCTAGCCAGCAGCTGGGCGAGGTGCAGGTAACCGGCCAGCAAGCCGTGGTGCAGCAGGAACTGGGCAAGACGATTATCAACGTGGAGAAGGACCTGAGCAGCGTGGGCGGCACGGCCGTGAACGTGCTCGAAAACGTGCCCGCCGTGGCCGTAGACGCCACCGGCACGGTGAGCCTGCGCGGGTCCAGTAACCTCACGATTCTTATTGATGGCAAGCCGGCCGGTACCAGCAACGGCGGCCCCGGCCCGCGCCTCGACCAGATTCCGGCTTCGCAGATTGCGCAAGTGGAGGTGATGACCAACCCTTCGGCCAAGTACGATGCCAGCGGGGCGGGTGTCATCAACATCATCACCAAGAAGAACAAGAAAGAGGGCTGGAACGGCCAGGCCGCCCTGGTGGTGGGCACCGGCGACAAGTACTCGCCCAGCCTGAGCTTGAGCCGCCACCACGGCAAAGCCACCTGGAACCTGGGCTACGATGGCCGCGACCAACTGTACCGCACCCGCAGCAACAGCCAGCAGACGGCCCTCGTTGCGGACGGCCTCACTACCAGCCGCCTCTACACCACCCAGGACGGCACCGGCACCGAGCACAACCGCAACCACAGCCTGAACCTGGGCCTGAACTACGAGCTGCCCAAGGAGCAAACCCTGAGCGTGAGCGTGCAGCCCCACTGGGAGCACTCGACCGAGCTCGATAACCAGACCCTGACCCAGCAAACCGTGGGCGAGCCCAGCGTGACCACGCAGTACGGCCAGTCGGTGGCCGAGGTGAAGGTGACCGTGGTGGAGTCGTCGGCCGACTACCGCCGCACCTGGGAGGCGCACAAGGGCCGCGAGCTGACGGCCAGCGTGGGCGGGGTAAAAATCGACGCCAACATTCCGGTGAGCCAGCTGCTGACCGGCGGCGCCAAGCCCGCCGGCTTCAGGCAGGCGCAGCAGGTGAATGCCCAGATTTACTTTGGGCAAATAGACTACACCCGGCCCAGCGCCGACGGCAAAGGCAAGCTCGAAGTGGGCCTCAAGGGCCAGGTGCTGCGCAACACCGGCAGCACGGCCATGCGCAAGCCGACTTCGACCGACCCTAGCCCCGAGTTTGAACTCGACGCAATGAACTCCTTCGCCTACAGCTTCACGCAGGTGATGCCGGCCGCCTACGCCACCTACTCGCAGCAGCTAGCCCACGGCTGGAGCGCCCAGGGCGGCCTGCGCACCGAGGGCACCTTCATCAACGGCGGCGTGGCGAACCGTGATGCAGCGGTAAACCGCCAGTACGTCAACCTCTTCCCGTCGGCCACGGTGGCCCGCGAGCTGGGCAAGGAGCCGGGCCAGAACCGCCTGCAATTCAGCTACGCCCGGCGCCTCAACCGGCCCGACTTTATGCAGCAGCTGCCCATTCAGTTCTACCAGGACCCGCGCAACTACCGCCAGGGCAACGCTGGGTTGCTGCCCGAGTTCAGCCACAACCTGGAGCTGGGCCACCAGCTGAACCTGGCCAACGGCGCCAGCCTCACCAACACGGTGTTTGCCCGCTTCACGCAGGGCGCCATCCGGCGCATCCGCACCATCGACGCGCTGGCCACCCGCGACAACGGCGTGGGCGTAGTAACCCGCGAAACCTTTGACAACGTGGGCACTACCAACAGCTTCGGCCTCGAAACCACTTGGGCCCAGCCCCTGGCCAAGTGGTGGCGCATATCGGCCAGCGGCTCGGTCTACTTCTCGCAGATTGCCGCCAACGCTCTCAACACCGCCAACCGCCAGGCCCTGGCCGGCACCGCCCGGCTCGCCAACAACTTCACGCCCCGCCCCGGCCTCGACGTGCAGCTGACCGGCAACGTGCGCTCGCGGGTGCTCACGGCCCAGGGCCGGCAGCTGGCCACCGGCAGCCTCGACCTGGCCCTGCGCCAGCGCCTGTTTGGCGAGCGCGCCGCCCTCACCCTGCGGGTTTCCGACCTGCTGAATACCAACGTACGCCGCACCGAAATCGCCACGCCCGAGCTGCAAACCTCGCTCTACAGCAAGCAGGAAACCCGCATCGGCTGGCTGGGCTTCACCTGGTACATCGGGGCCACCAAGGCCAAGGCGGGCCGCATTGAGGCCGCCCCGAGCGGCGGTGGCGGCTTCGGCGGCTAGGGCCGACGCGCCCTTTTTTGGCGAGCCAGCAGCCGCGGGGCGCGGCCGCTGGCCTTTGCCGGCCCCTGCCTTGCCAGCCTCATCCTGCCCTGCTTTCTGAGCTATGAAAATCCCGGCCTTGCTTCTCGCGGCTCGCCGCGGCTACCCACGCCGCCCGCCCGCTGGCTAGCCCCCACGCTAACTCCCCCCAAACGCAGCATCTGGCTGCTGCCCGCTGCCTGGCGCGAACCATTATAGGGCAGTGGCGGCGGCCGGGTGTTGCGTTTTTTTGGCTAGTGCCGAAAGCTCAGGCCCAGAAAATACTCTCTGTCGACGGAGTGCGTAAGGGGCAGGTGAGCCCCAAAATCGAGCTGCACGTTGTCGCTGATATCGAGCTGCGGGCCCAGGTTGATAGAGCTGCGCCAGGCACTCTGGCGGGTGTCCCAGTAGCCCACCAGCTCCACAAAAGCCTGCACAAACTTATTGAACTGGTAATCGGTGGTGAGGGTGGGCGTGAGCTGGTAGAAATGCTGGCTAGCCTCGGGGTCGAAGAAAAAATTGCTGGCTACCTGGCCGCCCACGCCCCAGGTTTTGGTGCACTGAAACACGCCCGTTAGGGTGAGCCCGGGCTCGTAGCCGCCATCGCCCACGGCGCCGCCGGTGGGCAGCTGCACGTAGCCTACCACCCCTAGCGCGCCGCGGCTATTGTCGTCGCCCAGCAGCGTGTGCTTAAGGCGCAGCGTCACATCGCCCACGCCCCGGTGCAGCTGGTTTTGGTCAAACGGACTCGGGCCTTGGCTGTCGTCGAAGTTGCGTGAATACGTATACGTATCGAGCGCCACTTGAAAATCGGTGCGGTTGGTGAGGCCGATTTTGGCCAGAAAATGGTTCACGTACCAGTCGTGGCCATGCAGCGCCCCCTCGCGCCGCGTAAGCAGGCGCAGCACGTCGGTTTCGTACTGAAAGTGGCCCGCATCCACCGAATACGGGCTTTCGGTGATGCCGGGGCGGTCGGGCACCAGGGGCCGCATGTACTTGCGCGGCGTGGGATTAAAGAGCGTATAGTGACTTTTGTCAACGTCGATGGTGTCGTTGAGCGGGTGGTTGGTTTGGGCGGCGGCGGGGCTAGCCAGGGCCGTAGCCAGCCATAAGCAGGCGTAGAAAAGGCGCATTTGCAGAAGGGTGAGCCAGTGAGAAGTGCCCCCCATACGTAGCCGGGGCCGCCGTGGCCGGTTTGCTCATCTGCGCTTCATGAGCGGCGCGGCGCCGGCCCAAACCTACCTTTGCGGAGTAATGGAAAAACCCAGCATTCCGCAAGGCACCCGCGATTTTGGCCCGGCCCAGGTGGCCCGCCGCCAGCATATTTTTGGCGTCATCCGGCGCACGTTCGAAACGTTTGGCTACGCGCCGCTCGAAACCCCGACGCTCGAAAACCTGTCGGTGCTCACCGGCAAGTACGGCGACGAGGGCGACCAATTACTGTTTAAAGTTTTGAATTCCGGCAACTTCCTGGTGAAGGAGCGCCGCGGCGAAATCACGCCTCTCGTCACGGCCGAGGACCTCGACGCCGGCCCCCGGGCCGTGCTGCCCAAAATCGCCGAAAAAGGCCTGCGCTACGACCTCACCGTGCCCTTCGCCCGCTACGTGGCCATGAACCGGGGCACGCTCACCTTCCCCTTCAAGCGCTACCAGATGCAGCCCGTGTGGCGCGCCGACAAGCCTCAGCGCGGCCGCTACCGCGAGTTTTACCAGTGCGATGCCGACGTGGTGGGCACCAACTCACTACTCTGCGAAGCCGAAATTGTGCTCATGATGGCGCAGGTGCTCAACGGGTTGGGGCTGGAGGATTTCACCATCAAAATCAACCACCGCGGCGTGCTGCGCAATATTTACCAGGCGCTAGGGGGCATGGGCCAGGAAACCGACCTGTTCGTGGCCATCGACAAGCTCGATAAAATCGGGCGCGATGGCGTGAGCCGCGAGCTGCTGGCCAAGGGCTTTTCGGAGCCCACCATCGACACGCTGTTTGCCCTGCTGGAGGTGGAGGGTGACTACGCCGAAAAGCTCGGGCGCCTGCTGGCCGGCTTCGTCACGGCCGGCGTGGAGCCCGACGGCCTGCGCCCCACCGCTACCAGCGACGATAACGACGAGGACGTGGCCTTCTACCGCGGCCTCAACGAGCTGGCCGAGGTGCGCGACTTGCTGCAAGCCAGTGGCTTCCGGCAGTTCGAGCGCCTGGAGTTTGACCCGACCCTGGCCAGGGGCCTGAGCTACTACACAGGCTGCATTTTTGAAGTCAAAATCAACAACGTGGCGATGGGCAGCGTGAGCGGCGGCGGGCGCTACGACAACCTCACGGGTGCGTTTGGGCTGCCCGGGGTGAGCGGCGTAGGCTTCTCATTTGGCGTCGACCGCCTCTACGATTGTCTAGAAAGCCTGGCATTATTCACCGAAACCGGCGAAACGCCCACCCGCGTGCTGCTCACGCACTTCAACGCCGAGGCGGGCCGCGCCGCCCTGCCCCTGCTGGCCGAGTTGCGCGCCGCCGGCATCCCGGCCGAACTCTACCCCGACCCGAGCAAGCTGCAAAAGCAGTTCAAGTACGCCGATGCCAAGGGCATTCCGCTGGTGCTGGTGCTCGGCCCCGAGGAGTTGGCCGCGGGCGTGGCCAAAATTAAAATCATGAAAACCGGCGAAGAGAAAACATTGCCCCTGAGTGAGGTAGTGGCAAACCTAACGGTATGAGTCGCACGCGGGCCCGGTACCACCGGCCCGCCCCGGGAGCTTTAAAAGAAAGATAGGGCTAGCGAGCTAGGGCGCAGTAGCGCAATAGTTCGCTAGCCCTATCTTTAGCGCTTAGTCCTGCGGGGCTAGCCCCCTACCTTTTTCCCACCCCGGTTATGAAAACCTACTTCGCTGGCCTGCTGCTGCTGGCCCCCGGCCTGGCGCTGGCCCAAACGCCCGCGCCCACTACGTCTTCTTACGTTATAAAAGGCAAGCTCGGCCGGCTCAACGCGCCGGCTAAGGTGTACTTGCTCAGCGGCATAGAGCCCAGCGACTCGGCCACGCTGCGGCAGGGGAAGTTTGAGCTGAAGGGCACTACGCCCTTCCCGCATTCGGCCACGCTGGTGCTGGAGCGGCAGGGGCGGCTGCGCTCGGGCTGGCAGCAAAAAATGTTCGGCGGCAAAATGCAGCAGGTTTATGTCGAGTCGCCCGACCGCATTCGGTTGTTTTTGGAGCCGGGACCGGTAGTCGTGACGAGCGCTGATTCAGCGCGCACCGCCCGCGTGACGGGGGCCCCACTCAATGCCGACTTGCAGCGCCTTGACGAGCAGCTGAAACCTGCCAGCGCGAAGCTTAAGGCGGCTACGTCGCAGGAGCAATATCAAGCCATTGGCAAAGAGTATGTGCAAGCCTACTACTCTTTCATCAAAGCCCACCCCACGTCTTGGGTTAGCCTAGAGGCATTGCAATATGCCCAGCAAATGGGCCCACCTGCCTACGCTGAGGTAGCGCCGCTTTACGCCGCCCTCACGCCGGCCCAGCGGGCCAGCCCGCCCGGCAAATTTTACGGAGAAATGCTAGCGGGCCTCAAAAACTCGGCCCTGGGGGCGGTAGCGCCCGCTTTCACGCAGCAGACGCCGGGGGGCAAGCCGGTATCGCTGGCCGACTACCAGGGCAAGTACGTGCTGGTCGATTTTTGGGCGAGCTGGTGCGCGCCCTGCCGCGCCGAAAACCCAGCCGTGCTCAAGGCCTACGAGGCGTTTAAGGGCCGCAATTTTGAGGTCCTGGGCGTGTCGCTGGATGAGGAGAAGACCCGCGCCGCCTGGGTAAAGGCCATCGCCGACGACCACATGCCCTGGGCGCAGGTGTCGGACCTGCACGGTTTCGACAGCGCCACGGCCCAGGCGTACGGCGTGAAGTCGATTCCGCAGAATTTTCTCATCGACCCGAGCAGCAAAATCGTGGCCAGCAACCTGCGCGGCGAAGAGTTAATGACCACGCTGGCCCGGCTTATCAAGTAGCAAGCGCCGGCGCGCTTCGGCGCGCAATTGCCTTTGTAGCACGCGGCCCCTGTGCAGCTACTGCCTGCCAGGCAGGGCCGCATAGGGGCCGCGTGGTGTTGGGTACCGTGCAGCGCGCGGCCTAGCCTTTATCAAGGCTGGTGGCGACCGAGGGCGGGCAGGGCTAGCGAGCGGACATTGGCGCCAGGGAAGACGGGGCGTAAAAAGCAGGGTTATTTTTTTGTTAATCAGCTGCTTTTAATAAGCTGCACCTGGGTCGGCGGCAGGTGGCTTGCAGTGAGAATATTCCTGGCCTGGCCGGACGAGGTAGCCCAAGGTAAGTGGGCTTGAGCTCCCTTCTCCGACGGCAACCCGCCCCAGGCCAAGGCAGTACGCTAACTATCCTTTCTCTTCCCAATTCCTTTTCCCAATGAATACCGACGACCTCAAGCAACTCATCAAAGACGGCCTATCGGCCCAGCACGCCGGCAGCAAAGTAGCCGCCAAAGCCACCGCCGACATCCTGGACGATGCCACGGACAGCGAGCTTAAAACCCTGTTGCAGCGTGGCAACGACACGTCCAAGCAGTGGCAGCAGCGCATCGAGCAGGCCATAGACGAAGTGGGCGGCGTGGACGACCAAGACAACGAAATTGTGGAAGCCCACTACGAAGTGAGCAAAGAAATCCGCAGCCAGGCCGATACCGACCAAGTGCGCGACCTGGGTATTATCGCCAGCGGCCAAATGGCGCTGCACTACTGGATTGCCTCGTTTGGCACGGTAGCGGCATATGCCAAGGCGGCCGGTTTCTCCCAAACCGCGCAGGCCCTGCACCAAAGCGTGGAGGAGGCCAAGCAGGCCAACGAACAGCACACCAACTTAGCCGCCCGCCTGCTGGCGGCCAGCTAGCAACCAGCTAGGTGCAGGCAGCAGCCCCCGGTTCTGGCCCCAGCGGCCGGGGCCGGGGGCTTTTTGCGAAAATTCAGCGCGGGGCCGGTACCCCGGCTGGCTTACCCGCTAGCCGGGCCTGAAAGCCAACCGGCGCCCTAGCGCGCGGCTGGGGCCGAACTTTGCGGCCCGCCATTGTTACTTGCCCCCATGCCCGACATCTCCCCTACGCAGCCGCTCACCCTGGCTAATCTAGCCGCCATGCTTCAGGACCCTGAAGCGGTGCGCCTTAGCCCCGATGCCGAACAGCGCATCGGCACCGGCCACGCTTATTTGCAGCAGCGCCTGGCGCCGGTGGCTGACCCGGATGCCGTGAGCAACCACGATTTTTTTGCCCGCCTGCCCGATGCCGGCCTGCCCCCTACCGAGCAAACGCAGTGGCAGGCCAACCTACTGATGTCGCACGCGGCCGGCACTTGCCCCGAGGTACCTACCACCCTGGTGCGCCGGATGCTGCTCCTAAAGGTCCATAGCCTGAGCCTGGGCCACCACGGCGTGGCCACGGGCACGGTGCGCCGCCTGCTCGACTTCTACAACCGCGACATTTGGCCGGTAGTGTACGAGCAGGGTTCGCTGGGGGCCTACGGCGACCAGGCCCCGCTGGCCCACCTGTGCCTGCCGCTGCTGGGGCTGGGCGAGGTCAACTACCAGGGCTACCGCCTGGCCGCCGCTGATGTACTAGGCCTTTTCAGCTGGGAGCCGCTGCCGCTACGGGCCCAAGAGGGCCTGGCGCTACTGGGCGGCAACCAGTTTATGCTGGCCTACACCACCGAGGCCATCGAGCGGGCCACCCGCCTGCTGCGCGCCGCCGATGTCATTGCCGCGCTGTCGAGCGACGTATTCGGGGCTTCGCCGATGCCCTTGCACGAGGCCCTGCACCAGGCGCGGGCCCACGCCGGGCCGGTGCTGGTGGCCGCCCGCCTGCGCCAGCTGCTGGCTGGCTCGGACCTGTGCAACCAGGCCTGGGCCCAGGTTACTCCCGCTCAGGAAGACCCCCAGTCTTTTCAATACGTGCCGCAGGTGCACGGGGCTAGCCGCGACGCGGTGGCCTACGTGAGCCAGGTGGCCGAAAATGAGTGCAACGCCGTCACCGGCCGGGCCCTCATTTTTCCGGAGCAAGACCTGCTGCTGAACGGCGCCAGCCTGCCCGGCCAGCCCCTGGCCCTTATTCTCGACCACCTGGCCATGGCCGTGGCGGGGCTGGGCAGCTTTTCGGAGCGGCGCACGGCGCTGCTGGTATCGGGCCAGCGCCAGCTGCCGCTGTACCTGGCGGCCGACGCGGCGCTCAATTTTGGGCTGCTGGCGCTGCCGCACTCGGCCGCTAGCCTCGTTAATCAGAACAAGCAGCTCTGCTCACCGTCTTCTCTGGCCGAGAGCGGCCAGAGCAACTACGGCCCCTTGAGCACCGGCGCCACGGCCGCCGCCGAGGCCCGCCGCGTGGTCGAAAACACCGAGCAGATACTCGGCATCGAGTTGCTGGCCGCTGCCCAGGCCCTCGACTTCCGGCGGCCCGCCCGCAGCAGCCCGGCCCTGGAGGCCGTGGTGGCCGCCTTCCGCGAGGTGGTTACCTTCGTGCCGCACGACCGGGTGCTGGCCCCCGACTTGCAGCGGGCCGCCCGCTTCGTGCGCGAGTACGATTGGGCCTAGTTTGAGCGTTGCCGTGGCTATGAAACCGTTTTTTCTTTCGGCCCTGCTGAGTTTGCTGCTCGGGCTGGGGCTAGCCGGGCGCGGCGCGGCGCAGTGCACCGTTAATACCCCGCCCTGCGCCACGCCCTTCGTGGCCATCGACGTGGCTACTGGCCAGCCGGTGCAGGCATTGTGCGTGGGCCGGGCCGTGCGCTTTGAGCTGGGCTGCGGCCGCACGGTAGCACTTAACCTATTGTATTATAATGCACTACCGGGCACCAATATTACGCCCGCCAACTGTGACTTCACCCCCGCCCGGCTTCCTGATAATACCTACACCCCCACGGCGGCGGGGGCCCTCACCATCTCGGAGCTAGCCAACCCGAGCGTAGCGGGCGGCACGGGCACAGTATACGTGCGTAATTTTCAGGTATATGCCTCGCCACCGCCGCAAATTTCGGTGCAGGCCTGCGCTCGCAATACGGCTAGCCTGCTGATTACCAACAACGGCTACGACAGCTACTTTGCGCAGGTTGATAACGGGCCCCTGATTGGGCCGCTTGGGCCGGGCTCAATTAGCCTGCCGGCGGCAGCGGGGCGCACCATCACGGTTACGGGCCGCTATAATGCGAACACGCTGTGCAGTGGCCAAACCTCGGCCGTAGTGCCGGCGCTGGTGGTGCAGCAGCTCCGCATTCCGACCCTCACTGTGCAAGGGCCCCTGCCGGGTGCCATTGACTTCACGTTCAGTGGCCTGCGCTTCAGCAACACTAACGTGGAGTTGATTAATCAACTCCAGGTAGCCGACCCGGCCACCCCTACGCGGTTCCGGGGAGTGGTGGGTATTACTGCGCCCACTACTTACTCACTGGGTGGGCTAGCGCGCGAGGGGTTGTATCGCCTGGCTAACTACGACGCGTGCGGCCTCGATTCCACTTTTTCGGAGTCCGTGCCGGCCATTAACCTTGCCGCCACCTCGGCCAACAACGTGAACACCGTAACGTGGCCGGCTTTTGGCCCGGTGGTTAGCTACACCCTGCTACGCAACGGCGCGCCGCTGGCCACGCTGCCCCCTGGCACCAGCCGCTACCCCGACGCGGCCGTGACCTGCGGCACCCGCTACACCTACCGCCTGCAAACGACTACGGTGGGCGGCAGCCTCGCGCTTTCCAGTGAAGTAACCGTGCAGGCGGTATCGGCTTTGCCCCCGCCGGCCCCGCTGCTCAATGCCAGCTTCGACCTGCAAAACCGCCTCACGCTCACGGCCCGCCAGGCCGGCGGCGCGGCCCTGGCGGCGGGCGGGCAGCTGCGCTACAGTCGCCAGGGTGGCACCGGCAACCTCGATTTTGCCCCCCAGCCCACGGCCCCCGACACCCTGCGCGACCCCGCCCCCCTAGCCGACCTGCTGGCCGCGCCGCCCTGCTACACCGTGCGCCTGCAAGATGTGTGCGGCAACACCGCGGCCGCTAGCCCCACCACTTGCCCCAGCCTGCTTACGGCAGTAGCCGCCGACCCCGAGGGCCTCACGGCGCGCCTGAGCTGGTCGGCCTTCCGGGGGCCCGATGGGGCGGCGGGCGTGAGCTACCGCGTACTTACGCTGGCGCCCGATGGCACAGTGCTGGCCACATCGGCCGCCACCACGGGCCTGAATTATCTCGATGCCAGCCCGCCCACCGACCGCCAGGTGGTGCGCTACCGGGTGCAGGTGAGCGGCGGGGGCCTGCCGGCGGGCACCGTCAGCTATTCCAACGTGGCTAGCCTCACGCGGCAACTGCGCCTGGTGGTACCTAATGCGTTTACACCCAACGGCGACGGCCTCAACGACGTGCTGGAGCTGAAAGGCCGCTACCTAAGTGGCTTTACTTTCGTAGTAATAGACCGCAACGGGCAGGAGGCCTTCCGGGCCACCGACCGAAGCCAGACCTGGGACGGCACCATCCGGGGCCACGCGCCAGTGAATGCAGCCTACGTGTGGCGCTTTACCCAGCGCGACGAAACCGGCCAGGAATTCAGCCAGACCGGCACCGTAACGATTTTGAAATAACTTTTTTCGGCGCCCACCTTTTACACAGGCGCACCCAAACTCTTCCTTTCATGAACGCTCCCGAGCAAACGCCGGCCTACGCCGCCACCTACCACCTGGGCCAGTACCAGCCGGCCGTGCAGGCCGAAATCGACACCCTTAACAGTCAGGATTTCACTACCCGCTTCTGGCAGAAAGATGCCACTCTCTGGACCCAGGATGCCGAGGCCCAGCAGAGCGTGCGCAGCTTCATGGGCTGGCTCGACAGCCCCGAGGTACTGACCAAGGCCGTGGCCGAAATTGTGGGCTTCGTGGCCGATGTAAAAGCCGCTGGCTTTCAGCACGTAGTAGTAATGGGCATGGGTGGCAGCACCATGGCGCCCATCGTGTTCGAGCGCTCGTTCGAGCAGCAGGGCCTGCCGCTGTCTATCCTCGACACCACCGACCCCGGCACCGTGGCCGAGCTCGAAAAGTCGATTCCGCTGGAGCACACGCTGTTCATCGTGGCCAGCAAGTCGGGCACCACGGCCGAGCCGCTAGCCTTCGGCGATTATTTCTACGACAAGGTAAAAGCCATTAAGGGTGATAAGGCGGGCGAAAACTTTGTGGCCATTACCGACCCCGGCTCCAAATTCGTGACCCAGGCCACCCAGGAGGGCTACCGCAAAATATTCCTCAACTTTGCCGAGGTGGGCGGGCGTTTTTCGGCCCTCACCTACTTCGGCCTCGTGCCGGCGGCCCTCTACGGCATCGATATTGCCGCTCTGTTGCACGGCGCGGTGGACATGATGCGGGCCTGCGGCGCGCACGGGGCGGTGGCCGACAACCCTGGCTTGCAGCTAGGGGCCGCCATTGGCGTGCTAGCCCAGCAGGGCCGCGACAAGCTCACGCTCATCACCCCCGAGTCGCTCAGCAGCCTGGGTTTGTGGCTCGAGCAGCTGCTGGCCGAAAGTACGGGCAAAGAAGGCAAGGGCATTTTGCCGGTAGCCGGCGAGCCGCTGGGCCGCCCCGACGAGTATGGCCACGACCGCGTATTCGTGTACGTGGGCTACGCAAGCGAAGCTGACCAAACCAACACCGACAAGCTGACGGCGCTGGAACAGGCCGGCCACCCGGTTATCATCATCCGCCTGGGCAATACCCTGGACCTGGGCCGCGAGTTTTACCGCTGGGAAATCGGCGTGGCGGTATCGGGCATCGTGTTAAATATCAATCCCTTCGACCAGCCCAACGTGCAGGCCGCCAAAACGGCTACCGACAAGCTGATGAAGGAAGTGACCGAGAAAGGCCAGCTGCCCAGCCCCGGCCAGCCCGCCACCACCCAGGACGGCGTAGCCTACTACGGCGACGTAACCGGGGCCGACGCCGCGGGCGTGCTCCAGGCGTTCTTTCAGCAGGCGCAGCCCGGCAACTTCATGACCCTGCAAGCCTACCTGCACGAAACCCAGGAGCTGAACCAGGCCCTGGCCGAAATCCGGCAGCTGGTGCAGGACAAGCTGCGCATTGCCACCACCTCGGGCTACGGCCCGCGCTTCCTGCACTCAACCGGCCAGTACCACAAAGGCGGCCCCAACACCGGTCTGTTCGTGCAATTCACGGCCGACCACCCGCAGGATTTGCCCCTGCCCGGCCGCACCTACACCTTCGGCACCTTTGAGAATGCCCAGGCCCAGGGTGACCTCCAGGCCCTGTGTGACAACGGCCGCCGCGCCCTGCACATCCACCTCGGCCCCAACCCCGCCCAGGGGCTGCACACGGTAGTAGCCGCGCTGAAAATGGCCCTGACCAAGCTGGGCTAGCGGCAAAAGAGGAAGCTGGAAAACATTGCTCAGCATCTAAGCGTACGAAGTCCGTCTGGCTGGTAGCGCACGTATATTGCCTACCAGTCAGGCGGCTAGCCGCTTGACTACCATAGTTATCCACTTTCTCTTTCCCTGCCCATGCTTCTTACTACTCCACTACGCCGCTGGCTGCTGGCGAGCGCGCTTCTTTTGCTGGCCGTGGGGGCACAGCAGGTCCAAGCCCAGACGGCTACACCCCAAACGGGCGGCCCCACGCCTCAAACACCCGACCCCACCCCCCAAACACCCGACCCCACCCCAGTGCCGCTTGACGGCGGCGCCTCGCTGCTGTTGGCGGGCGGTGTGGCCTACGGCCTGCGCAAGCTGCGCCAGCGCCGCCGCCAGTAGCCCTTTGGGCACTTATGCCAACCAAAACGCCCACCCTAGCTAGCTAGGGTGGGCGTTTTGGTTGGCATAAGTGGGCCGCGCCAGTCCAATGCGGCAGTAAGGCATTGGGGCTGCGCGTAGCCAGGGCGGCCTGCGGCTAGGGGCTGGAACCACGGCTGGCACTACAATGGGCAGGATGGCCCGCAGACTGGTAGAAGCAGCGCCTGCGGAGTGCTCTGCCCCTAGCCGGCCAAGCCGTTTACAAACTATTTCCGGCCGTTGAACAGGAAAAAGCGGCCGTTCGCCAAATAACCAACCCGTAATATAATTTATACCTACCTTTATTGACAATATGACGCGCTGCGTCGCACCGCTCTGGTACTATTACAAGTAAAACTAAGAGTTTAACCGTCAACTCGCGCACCTTTTGCCTTACCCGCTAGGGGCTCCCCGGCCAATTGGACGCGCGGCCTGAAGCTTCTCCTACTTAGCCGGTCACTGCTGGCACCTCGTCTGCCAAACACTTCAGGTTATTTGCCCTCCCAATGTCACAGTTAGCTTATATAATCGAAAACGACCATATTACGGCTGTCGTTACGGAGATGGTGCTGCGGAAAAACCTGCGGCGGGGCGAAGTCATGCACTTCGTCAACGGACAAGCAGCTATCAATCAGCTACTGATATCCGTAGAGAAGAAGGAAAGTATTCCGGACTTGATTTTACTGGACTTGGATATGCCCGTTATGGATGGCTGGGAATTTCTGGACGCCTTCCTGAAGCTGCCCATTGCCAAGCAGGTGTGCGTGTTTGTGCTGACTTCCTCCATTCACCCCCACGACCGCGAAAAAGCGCGGCATTACAGCTTGGTGAAAGGCTTTTTTTCCAAGCCGCTCGACAGCGACAGCGTGGCCTGGATGCAGCAGTTTGTGCAACTGGCGGGGGCCAGCACGCGAGCCAAGCGGCTTTATGCCACCCAGCACTAATTGAGCCCCATAGCAGCTTACTTTTTATATATTTTTTATTCGTGTCAACAACCCTTACTGAACAGTATCCGGAGCTAGCGGCCTCCATCGCCTACAACCCGGTGATTTATGACTTTCTGCAAAATTCCCTGCCGGATGGCCTCTGGTACTGGAA
>Ga0308157_10004135_pt1 | contig 19676 bp, 14 predicted proteins | sample PhyBR1_FD_201035 | JGI IMG/M metagenome (GOLD analysis project Ga0308157, IMG submission 201035) | Phyllosphere microbial communities from UC Gill Tract Community Farm, Albany, California, United States - DLSLB.R1 | ecosystem: Host-associated > Plants > Phyllosphere > Unclassified | place: USA...
ACTCATGGTAATTGAAAATTATTTTTGCCCAAATTTAACCTTTTTGAACCTTAAAGGAAATTTATTTAGAAACGTTACACAATCATTAGAAAAACATTGGAAAGAGTTCTTCGGAAAGTATAGTCCCGCTGTTCGCTACAATCTTTTTTGTGTTCTGCCTACCGTCATGTCTAACGCCTGTGAGAAGTCTGTTTTGATGCTGTACTTCACTCAAATTCACGCAAAAAAGTATTGCTACTCCATCGGGTTTAATTAAGAAAAACCTGTGCTACTAGGAGCTTTGACAAACCTCTATCCCGCTTGCTAGAGGTTTGTCAAAGCTAGCGAACAACGTCTTTGTGTCCTTTGCGGCATCTCCGTTCTCCTTTGCGGTTTATTTTTAACGCAAAGGTTTTTGAGGTTACGCAAAGTCTTAAATTCCAAATCCTGCTCAAAACAACACCTTTACTATTTCAAACACAGCCTTTACTGTTTTATAGTTTTAGTTTTGTCTAAATTGCCACAAGTTTGATGAAAATTAAACTGAAAATCATGAAAAATAAAATTATATTAATATGCATTTACTTTAGTGTGTGGAGTCATCTATTATTAGCTCAAAACATTAATTATGGCAAGTCATACTCTTCTGGTATGGTAGACTTTTATGTAGATTCACCCGAAAAGGAAGTTTCTGAATCAAATAAATTCCCAAATCACCCATACACAGTTTATAATTATATACCCACAGCTAAAAGTATAGCAATAGTATTTTCTATTTTAAAAACAGATACTATAAGCCTGTATAGATTTAGCATATTGGAAGATGGTACTCCTTTGGAGGTAAATAAAGCTTTTAATAAAATTGTATTAAAAGAAAGAAAGTTCGACGAAAAATTTAACATCCTAAATTTAGGCACATACAACATTGCCAACAAAAACTTAACAGTACTTAGCTATAAAATTACCGACCCAGATAAAATCTATAAGTCTATATTTTATGCAAAACCTATCCGTCCCGTCAAAATAGAATATTTTTCAAAAGATATTACCTATGCGGATGGTAATATAGGTAGCTCCATCGACCGTGAAAACAATAGCAACATTAAGCTATCAGCTAACGACAATGCGATAAATGTTATTATAAACAAAACAGATTTTACATGGTATTATGTTACAATTAAAGAAAAGGCAACAAATCAAATTGTTTTTAAATCATCATCTTGGGAGTATAGTGCCGCTTATTATAACCAAGAACAGGATGATTATTTACCATTTATGAATGTTGATAAGAGCTTTTTCAAAAAATCTGGAGATTATGAAATTTCAATTGAGCCATTTATTTGGAATATATCACCCAAAAAAATAGCAAAATATACTACTAAACACACGCTTTCCATCACTTTAGAAGATGAAAGCTATTCTAAAAAAGAACTTATTATTTACTGTTTAATTATTTGTGCAGTTTTTGGAGCTATCGGTGGAGCTGCCCTGACCTACATCAAAAAGAAAGAAGCAAAAAAAATTGCTCAACAATATAAAGAAAAAGAAATTGCCAAGCTTCAACTCAATTCTATTCGCTCGCAATTAAACCCGCATTTTTTGTTTAATGCACTTTCGGGCATTCAAAATTTAATGAACAAAAACGAAATCGACAATGCCAATAAATACCTTTCCAAATTTGCCCGACTAACTCGTAATGTGCTCGATGATAAAGAACTGATTAATCTCGGCCAAGAAAAAACCTTGTTAGACGATTACTTACGAATGGAGCAATTGAGATTTGGATTTCAGTATGAAATTAACGCAGATAAAAATCTAGATTTAGAGAACATCGAAATACCAAGTATGTTGCTACAGCCTTTTGTAGAAAATGCGGTAAAGCATGGTATTGCCTCAAAAAACGCTGAAGGAAAAATAGAAATTACATTCGGTAGAAATATCAACAACTTAGTATTAACGTTAGCAGATAACGGCAAAGGTTTTAATGCAGATAAAAGGCATGAAGGTTTAGGTCTATCCTTAAGTAAAAACAGAATATCTTTACTGAACAGCATATATAAAGAAACGCCTTTTGTGCTTAGCATTAATTCAAGTAATGCAGGCACAAAAATAACTTTAACATTAACCGATTGGCTGTAACAGCATGAAGGCAATTTTAATTGACGACGAAATTTCAAACTTAGAAAACCTACGGACTTTGCTAGAAAAGCATTGTCCGCAGGTTAGTATTTTGGCAACTGCACAAAATGTAAGTAAAGCAGTTAGCGTTATTGAAAAACATGTACCCAATCTGGTGTTTTTGGATATCCAAATGGGCGAACAAACAGGTTTTGATGTGCTGAGTTTGCTTCCAAACCGTAATTTCGAAGTTATTTTTGTTACCGCTTACGACCAATACGGTATAAAAGCCGTAAAATTTGCAGCCTTAGATTATCTCTTAAAACCGGTCGATATTGATGAATTGGTAACCGCTGTAAACAAGGCGGAGCAGAAATTAGCGGCACAATCAAAAACTTCGCAACTCGACTTTTTATTGCAGCAACTAAAAATGCCAGAACCAAGTGTTAGCAAAATTGCACTGCCCATGCAAAGCGAGATTAGATACGTGGCATTATCAGAAATTATACGTTGTGAGGCAGATAACACTTACACCTTTTTTATCTTAACTAATGAAGAGAAGATTTTAGTTTCCAAATCCTTAAAAGAATATGCAGATTTACTGCGGCCCAATGGATTTTTAAGAACGCACCAAAGCCATTTAGTAAATCCAAAATATGTAAAGAGCTGGTTAAAAGAAGACGGTGGAATATTACTTTTAACTTCTGGAGAAAAAATACCGGTTTCTAAACCTAATAAAGAAACGGTTAAACAGGCTTTGCAACAAGTTTAGGCACTTTGTTGTTGCTAGTTACCACTGTAGTTTCCTTTCTAAACCCGATAGAAGAGGAAATACTTTTTGGAGCGTCATTTCGAACGCAGAGAGAAATCTCAGAGTTAAGTGGCTCTATACAACAGAGTTCTCTGTGCGTTCGAAATGACGCCGATAGGATACAAAAAGATTGTAACTAAAAGCGGGACTACCCATTTAAGATATGCTGGGACATTGCTTTTCAAAAAAAGAACAATTTACTTTAAGCCGAAGCAATGTTTAAAACTCTTTTGTCGTTATTTTTTAAGGAATGCTTAATTTTCCAGCTTTTATAACCACGTTGCATATATCAATGAAATGAGCCAGCTGCGATAGTAGATTTTTGCTACTAACTTAAAATGGCGAATTCCATGTGACCAAAAAACAGTTAAAATACTACATGAAATTTAATATACTACTAACCGCTATAACGTTATCAATTTTTACATTAAACGCCTGCACTAGCAAAGAAGAAAAAGAAAAAAAGGTTGCCGAAGATAAAAAGGTTAGGAAAGCAGAAGACGACAAAGCCGATAGTTTACTATTAGTTTACGACAAAAACAAAGAAGATAAATGGATTGCAGATTTTGTTAACAATCTTCATAAAAAATATAATTTCAACGGTAACGTTTTAGTCGCTAAAAAAGGTAAAATTTTATACCAAGGTGCAAAAGGTTGGGCAGATTATTTGCATCGCGATAGCTTAAAAATAAAATCTGAGTTTGAATTGGCTTCCATTACCAAAACTTTTACTGGTACTGCCATTATGCAATTGGTAGAAGCTGGTAAACTAAGCTTGGATGACAACGTTAAAAAATTCTATCCTAATTTTCCGTACGATAGCATTACGGTAAGGCTATTATTGCCGCACCGCAGCGGCATGATGAACTATGTTTATTTCATAGATGATATTTGGCGTAAGGAAAAACGCCCTATGAAAAAAGGCGTAACCAACCAAGAAGTAATGCAAGTAATTGCGGATAAAAAACCTAATCCGTACACCAAACCAAATCGAGTTTTTCATTACAACAATTCCAACTACATGGTATTGGGCGCCATTATTGAGAAGGTAACTGGTATGCGTTATTCGCAATACATGATGGAGCATATTTTTAAGCCGGCAGGCATGAAAAATACACACGTTTATTCGAAATCGGAATATGAAAAAATACCGGTTGATGTAGTTGGCCATGATCGTAACAGCTTTAAATATTCTGTAGTACAAAACTTCTTAGACGGGCCAGTTGGCGATAAAGGAATTTATAGCACCATACACGATTTAGTGCTGTTCGATAAATACCTGCGCAATGAAAGGTTACTTAAAAATTCTAGCTTAGATTCTGCTTATGTTGGTCGCAACAAGGCTATTAAAGGTCACTTTAACTACGGTTACGGCTGGCGCCTGTTCGAAGAAAAAGGAAAAGCGAAAGTTGCTTATCATACAGGCTGGTGGCATGGTTTCCGCCATATTTATGTTAGAGATTTAGACAAAGATATCATTGTGGTTTTCTTAGGAAACGTTACTAATGGCAGTTTAATGCAACTAGACGAACTTTATAAATACCTAAAAATGCCAATCATTAGAAAAGGTGCTTATACAGGCGCTGGGGCGGCACCAGGTACAGATGAGGATTAAAAACGGATAGCATTATCTTAAATGGAATCTAATACTTTACATACCGAAAGAATTTTACTTAGGTTAATAAAGCCTAGCGACATTCAAAATGTGTACAAAGGTCTTTCGCATCCAGATGTGATAAAATACTACGGCGTCAGTTTCCATTCGCTAGCAGCTACCGAAGAACAGATGAGCTGGTACAGAGATTTAGAACTAAGTAAAACTGGAATCTGGTGGGCAATATGCTCAAAAGATAATGAAACTTTTTATGGTGCGGGAGGGTTTAACAACCTCGACAAAAAGCATCAGAAAGCCGAAATAGGCTTTTGGTTACTTCCCGAGTTTTGGAGCCAAGGTTTTATGCAAGAGGCATTTCCGTTAATTTGCAATTACGGTTTCAACACACTTGGCCTAAACAGAATTGAAGGTTTTGTGGACAGCGACAATATGAACTGTAGAAAAGCAATCGAAAAGCTCAATTTCACTTATGAAGGCACGATGAGAAATTGTGAAATAAAAGATGGTAAGTTCTTAAGCATTGCTATTTATGCTAAGCTAAAAACCGATTAGTCCGCTAACAGGTTTCATATTTAAGAGCGCAAATAGCTGCTCCTATTTTTTTTGTTTCCGCCATTCGTTATCATCTTTTTGTTAGCTATCCGTTATTCCCTATCTGCAGCCAACGTCATGTTTCGCCATTGCAGCCCTTGTTTCGGGGCGAAGCAATCTTTAGTGAATTTAAAACGTAAAGATTCAAAAAGCATGAAAGATTGCTTCGTTTCTCGCAATGACGACCGCTTTAAAAACTTGAGGAATTATATCATTTACATCGAACCCATTTAATCTTAACATTTTTTTGCTAATTTTGTTAGCAAATGAAAAGAGCAGGCACAGCCGATTTACCCTTACATTATGGCGCCGTTCCGCCTTGGTTGGCTGAGCGAATGGCTAAATTAGGCTTGGCAATTACCGAGCAAATTTTAGCCAACAAAGGCAAAGACGATTTTTTGAGCCGCATGAGCAGTCCGTTTTGGTTTCAAAGTTTGGGTGCTGTAATGGGTATGGATTGGCATTCGTCGGGCATTACTACTTCGGTAATGGGCGCTTTAAAAAAAGCAATTAACCCCAATGCAGCTACATTTGGCTTGTACGTTTGCGGCGGCAAAGGAAAAAGCTCTCGTGAAACACCAACCGAACTCAGGCGATTTGCATTAAACAACGGCTTAGATGGCGATAAGTTGGTGAGAAGCAGCAAACTCTCTGCAAAGGTAGACAACACCGCCATTCAAGATGGATTTCAATTGTACCAACACAGTTTTATTGTAAGCGACGAAGGCAATTGGACGGTGGTGCAACAGGGCATGAGTGATATTTCTTCTACCGCTCGGCGTTATCACTGGCATTCGGCAAATGTGCAATCTTTTACAGATGCCCCACATACGTTCATTTATGGGCAAAACCAAGGGAAGATTTTAAACCTTACCGATAAAAAAGCACAGCCCATAAAAAAATCGATGCTGGAAATGATGGCAGAACCGCCGCAGAAAATGTTGGCCGAAATTAGCAAATTGGTAATGCCCAAGCATCATGATGTGCAGGCGAAAGACGTAGATTTAAAAAGACTGGGATCGATACTATGGTTGGCGCAAAACAACAACGTATCTACCTTTGATGAGTTGCTGCTTTTAGAGGGCTTAGGGCCACGAACGCTGCAATCCCTGGCATTGGTGAGCGAAGTAATTTATGGTTCGCCATCTCGCTTTAAAGACCCTGCTCGTTTTTCTTTTGCTAACGGTGGTAAAGACGGGCATCCATTTCCAGTACCTGTTAATGTTTACGATGAAACAATTAAAACTTTAAACGATGCCATAGAAAAATCGAAGATAGGTAATTCGGATAAAACACAGGCCATTAGATCGCTCTCACAGATTGCGGCAAGGGTAGAAAAAGATTTTACACCTAACGGAAACTTCGACGAATTGATAGCGGAAGAAAGAGAAAATTCTTGGAAATATGGTGGAAGAACTGTTTTCGGAAAAGAGCAGAAACCAAGTAACCAGTTGGATTTGTTTGGGTAAGCGTGTAGCTAGACTTACGAAGTTTTAAAAACTTCGTAAGTCTCTAACGAAAAATTAAATCCTATGAAAAAAGAAGAAGGAAAATGTTATCATATCTATAACAGAGGTAATAACAAAGAAAATATCTTTTACGAAGAGGGGAATTATTTCTTCTTCTTAGATAAACTAAAATCTTATTTAATTCCTCATGTAGATGTTTTTGCATATTGTTTAATGCCTAACCATTTTCATTTATTTATAAGAGTTAATGATTTACATAATTTTGAAAAGGGGATTAAAAACTTTTTCATCTCTTACGCTAAAGCGATAAACCAAAAATATTTCCGAGTTGGAAGTTTATTTCAAGGGCGATACAAAATTTCTGAGATAGACTCTGACGCTTACTTTACACGAATTGTAACTTACATTCATCAAAATCCGGCGACTTCCAAATTGGTGAATAAAATAGGGGATTATAAATTTTCATCTTACAACTCGTACTTATCATCAGAGAAGGGTTCTTTACTTAAAAGAACAGAGGTATTAAGTTGGTTTGGAGGAATAGAAAATTTTATTGAATATCATAAGGTTAATGAGACTTACGAAGTATTTAAAACTTCGTAAGTCTTAACCGACCAAGCCTACGAAATCTTATCGAAACTAATTCCTCTTTGTCGTTTAGCTAAGAAGCTTTTTAATAAAACATTAGTTGGATCCGCTAGCTGCGAATCTCTATCTAATATCTCGATAACCGTATTTCTCGCTTCCTGTAAAATCACTTGGTCTTTCGCTAAATCTGCCACTTTTAATTCTACCGTACCGCTTTGCATAGTTCCCGTAATATCTCCTGGCCCACGCAGTTCTAAATCTATCTCAGAAATCTCAAAGCCATTATTGGTTCTCACCATGGTTTCTATTCTCTTTTTAGAAGTTGGATTTAATTTATTGCCAGACATCAAAATACAAAAAGACTGCTCTGCTCCTCGACCAACCCTACCCCGCAATTGGTGCAGTTGAGAAAGCCCAAATCGCTCTGCATTTTCTATGACCATCACCGAAGCATTAGGCACATTTACCCCAACTTCAATAACCGTTGTTGCTACCATAATTTGAGTTTTTCCCTCAATAAAACGTTGCATTTCAAATTGCTTATCAGCATTGCTGAGTTTCCCATGCACAATACTAATTTGATATTGAGGCCGAGGAAATTGATAACTCATTTGCTCAATACCAGCTTCCAGATTTAACAAGTCTAACTTTTCGCTTTCTTTAATTAAAGGATAAACCACATAAACTTGCCTACCTTTTGCAATTTCTTGCTTCATAAAACCAAACATCCGCATCCGCTGGCCTTCCACAAAATGAAGCGTGTCAATTGGTTTTCTTCCGGCAGGCAATTCGTCAATTACAGAAACGTCTAAATCGCCGTACAAAGTCATGGCCAGAGTTCTTGGAATTGGCGTTGCGGTCATTACCAAAATATGAGGAGGAATGGCGTTCTTTCTCCAGAGCTTAGCACGTTGTTCTACCCCAAAACGATGTTGCTCGTCAATAACCACCAAACCTAAATTCTTAAACTGAACTTTGTCTTCAATAAGAGCATGGGTACCTACTAAAATATCAATTTCGCCACTTTCTAATCGTTGGTGTAAAAGCGTTCGCTGTTTTTTAGTAGTACTTCCCGTTAAAATAGCCACATTAACCAACTCACCTTTTAACATACTCACTAAAGATTCGTAATGTTGACGAGCTAAAATTTCTGTTGGTGCCATCATACAAGCCTGACAGCCATTATCGTTAGCCAAAAGCATGCTCATTAAGGCTACAACAGTTTTGCCACTGCCTACATCTCCTTGTACCAAACGGTTCATTTGTGCGCCACGCTGGGTGTCTAATCTAATTTCTTTAATCACCCGCTTCTGTGCATTAGTTAAATCGAACGGAATAATCTCGTTATAAAACTTTGTAACCCTTTCTCCAACGTTACTAAACACTGTTCCCTTGAATTTTAAGCTTCGCAAGTGTTTGTTATGCAGCAATTGCAGCTGAATAAAAAATAACTCTTCAAATTTCAAACGTCTCTCTGCCTGTTGCAAAGCATTGGTATTAGCAGGGAAATGAATATTAATAATTGCTTCTTTCTTCCCAATTAGCTTATACTTATCTAAAATATACAGTGGCAATGTTTCCCTAACTTCATTAACATGAAGCTCTAGAATTTGATAAATCAGTTTCTGAATTCCTTTACTATCTAAGAAACTCTTTTTAAGTTTTTCTGTAGAATTATAGATGGGCTGCAAAGTTAGGTTTCCCGCAACTCCACTAGAACTTTGACGAGGATAAGTTTCTAAATCAGGATGAGAAATGCTAAAACCACCATTAAAGAAATTAGGTTTACCAAAGGCAATGTAGGTATTTCCCCTAAAGATATTTTCTTCTACCCACTTTAAACTTTGAAACCAAACAAGCTCCATTGTGCCAGTTTCGTCTTGAAATTTCGCAACTATTCTGCGCTTTTGTTTTTCACCAATAATATCCTTTGTAACCACCTTTCCTATTACTTGCACTAAAGGCATATCAGGATTTAGCTCATTTACTTTATAGAAACGAGTTCGGTCTATATATCTAAAAGGATAGTGTTGTAAAAGATGCTCATAGGTAAAAAAGCCTAGTTCCTTTTGCAGCAACTCGGCACGTTTAGGCCCAACGCCTTTCAGGTAAACTAAAGGTGTGTCTAAATTTGATGCGTACAAAACGTCTTATTTTCTTTTAAAAGTAAGCATATCTTTTATCATGTTCCAATTAAATAGAAAAACTGCAAACAACAAAAGCAGATAAGCCAATAATTGATGCGGGTCTATTTTCTCATTGAAATAAAGGATAGCAACCGTAAATGCAATGATAGGATTAATATAGATAATGATCCCCAATGTTGAAGAAGGGATACCAACTAAAGCAAACAAACTTAGAAATAGAGGTATTACCGTAAATACAACAGCAATTAATACAATGTTTAACCAAAAGCCAGTTTCCGTTGGTACAGCACTATGCTGGTATGCGAAGAAAGGCAACATCAGCATTACCGTAATAGTAATTTGAACAGCTAGGACATTGAGCTTATCTAAATTTTGCATTTTACGCTGAATGATAAGATAAAATGCATAAAGTGCGGCAATGCCAACCGACCATGCTACTTCCACTAACGAGCCCGTCGCTAGCATTAATATACTTGCAGTTGCTAGTATTAGTGCGATGATCTGAACACGATACAGGTGTTCTTTTAAAATTACAAAGCCACCAAAAGCCGTTATTAGCGGACACACCATGTAGGCAAAAGCTCCCGACTTGATACTAACATGATTAATAGCATAAATGAATGTGTACCAGTTAAGCACCAATAATATGGTGGCGCCAATAACCTGTTGCAGAATAATCCTCCTATCGCGACTACTACATTGTTTAAAGTAGCTGATATCTTTTTTCAGTTCTTTTCTTCTAAAGAGAAATATTGCAAGCCATATCACTACTAATGAAGTGAAAATGCGGTAATAAAGAATTTGCTCTGAAGGGTACACTTTAAGGTTTCTAAGCGGAATGGCGAAGAAACCCCAAATAACAGCAGATAAAACTCCTGAGAATAAATATTTTGATTTGCTTGGAGCCAAGATTATCCTTTGTAAGCCGTAACAGAAATTTCAACGTTAACGCCTTTAGGCAAGCCCTTAACAGCCACGGTTTCTCTGGCAGGAAAATCACCTTTAAAATAAGAGCCATAGATCTCGTTTACCTGAGCAAATAATGACATATCTGAAAGGAAGATAGTAACCTTGATAATTTCTTCAAACTCATATTCCGCTTCAATTAATAGCGATTTGATATTTCTCATTACTTGATGAGTTTCCTCCTCAATAGAACCTATATTAAGTTCATTATTTTCTGGATTAATTGCAATTTGCCCAGAAGCAAATAAAAATCCATTAGCAACAATTGCTTGACTATAAGGTCCAATTGCAGCAGGTGCATTTGAGGTGTAAATAATTTTTTTCATTTTAAGAATTGTTTATTGAATTTATGGGTAAAGTTGGCCACACTAATTTATTAGCCTAAAGTGTCTTCTACTTATGGTGTATACAAATTTAGTCATAAAAAAAGGTCCCGACATAAAGTCGGGACCTTTTTATAATGTTTCTTACTTAAAAGAAAGATTAGTTTCTTGAAGTTTCAACACGACGGTTTTGGATACGACCTTCTTCTGTATCGTTAGAAGCAATAGGTTGAGTTTCGCCAAGACCTTTAGTTACTACACTGCTAGCGCTAACGCCAGAGTTAACTAAGTAAGTTTTAACAGAGTTTGCTCTGTCTTTAGATAACTTCATGTTGTATGCAGCAGTACCTTCGCTAGAAGCGTGACCGTTTACTGTCACTTTACCACCGTTTTCACGCAATACTGAAGATAATTTATCTAAAGTTGGATAAGATTCTGTTTTTAACACTGAGCTATTGAATTCAAAACCGATAGTTTCGAAACCAGTTACACCTGTGTTAGAAGTAGTAGTTTGAGTTTGCTCAGGGAATTTGATTGTACGACCAGATCCATCAACTACAGCACCAGCAGCAGAATTAGGTTCTTTATCGAACATATCAGCAACACCGTCACCATCGCTATCTTTTTTCAAATCTTCAACAGATTTTTCAACGTTAGCAACACGGTTTTTCAAAGCTTCAACTTCTTGACGTAATGAAGGATCTTTCAATTCATCATACATTAAAGCTAATGGGTTAACCCAATCCAAATTAGGTTTAGCTTTAGAACCTAATGAGAATTCTAAACCAGCTGAGCTGTAAGAGAATTTATCTTTAGAAGTTCCTTTAGCATAAGTTCCATCAAAGTTATCACCATCAACAAAGTTCATTGTATAAGCTAAGTTGAAAGATACACGGTCAGAAACTTTAAACTTGATACCAGCACCTACTGGAATATAAGCTTCTTTGATGTATTTTTTGTCACCATCAGAACCATAGTTCTCAGGTAAATCTCCAGTGTTTGCGCCGTTAAAAGCAGTTCTATAAGCAGCAACACCGTAACCAGCTGTTACGAAGAAGTTAACCGAATTTTCGCGACGTAGAAAATCTACAGTTGCTACGTTAACAACACCTCTAAGGTCTGCCGAATAAGCTAACTCAGTTTCGAATTCTCTAATTCCAGCGATAGCTCCACCAGCTGCATCTTCGTTGTTACCAGAAACTTTTCCACGGAAAACGTTACCTTCTAAGCCAAATGCGTGACCTAATTGTTTACGTAAAGAGATACCGTAACCTAAGTTAACATCCCAGTTAGTAAAATCATTTGATCCACCAGTTACAACAACAGGAGACAAAACGCCTGCGTTAACACCTAATGACCAAGTTCTGTACTGTGCTCTACCACCAAATACCTTGGCAGAAGAAGTCGTTGCCGGAGCATCTTGAGCGCTAGCAAGAGTAGTTACTCCAACTAATGCTACTAAAGAAGCTGCAACGCCCTTTTTTAAAGTAGAATAATTCATAATTTTCTTTTTAAGGTTAAACAAAATATTTATTGTATAATTTTTTGTAGGACAAAATTAAACAAATTTTTATAATCTCAAAACCCTTACACAAACTCCGTTCCAAACAATGCCCTTTTTTTCATTATTCGTAAAACTTATAGTTTTAGACTGATTTTCAGGGCCTTGAAATCCATTTTTAGGTTTTCCCATTCAACAACTACAGATTAACGTTTAATGTCTTGTCCAATACACATTTCAGGATATCAGTCCTAAATTATATACATTATGATTAGCTGTCTAACACCACTCTTCTATGAAACTATAAAGATTAAAATTTTTATTTTTAAGCGCTTCCTTCACACGTGTTAATATCTGTTCTTTATTCACGCCTTTCATCTTTCTAGCTTGAATGAGCCTAATCGCCTGTTCGGCAAGTAAGTACTCCTTTTTTGCGCTGTTAGTTAAATCTCCATTTAAAATCCACTCCGACAATTTTTTAACGCCTATTCCTTTCTCCGCTACTGTTTCGAAAATAGGTGTCTGTTGATGCTGGTCTCTAACCATTTTCTTAAGGCCGTTAGCAAACACGCTTGCACCTTCACGATCTGCTTTGTTAACTACAAAAGCCTGTGCAATTTCCATCAATCCGGATTTTATGTGCTGTATTTCATCACCAGCCTCTGGAACGAGTACTAAAACCGTTTTATCCGCTAAGCCAGCAATTTCTACTTCCGATTGACCAACGCCTACCGTTTCTACAATAATTAAATCGAAAATACTCGCTCTTAAAACATCCGTCATTTCGATAGCCTTTGCGGAAATCCCACCTAATGATCCTCGAGTTGCCACAGAGCGAATATAAACGTTAGGATGGTTAAAGTGCTTCGACATTCTAATTCTGTCTCCCAATAAAGATCCATAATTAAATGGAGATGTTGGATCTACAGCCAATATCGCTACCTTTTTATCTGCTTTACAAAATTCGGCAGTTATTGCGTTAACCAAAGTACTTTTTCCAGCTCCTGGAGGTCCAGTGATACCTACAACAGGTATTGCTCTATTTATATTCAGTTGTTTCAAAAGCGCTCTAGCTGGAGAAATATCGTTCTCTACTAAAGTTAATGCTCTAGCCAAACTCACAAAGTCGCCCTGTGCCACTTTGCGCTTAATTTGCTCCACATCAGTCTTTATAAAAACCATATTAGCAAATAAACAAAATAATAAACTAACTGCGCTAAAACAGTTAATATATTGTGATGACAGAAGATTTCTTAAATTCCGTAACTTTGTTTCTTTTAAAAATTTAGATGAAAACATATTTTAGGTTATTATCCTTTGCTAAGCCAATTGAAAAATTTGCAATTCCATACGTAATAGCCACCTTGCTATCAATTCTGTTTGGCACTTTAAATCTTGCCCTGCTTTCTCCTTTGTTCGAAACTTTATTGAATGCAAAGGAATCTTCATTGGCTACAAAAGTGAGTAAAGAAAGCTCGTCTTTCGATATTTTAGGAAAATTTAGAGAGTTTGTTAACGACTCCATAAGTACGGTTGGCGCTGAAAAAACTCTTGTGTACATCTGCATTACTATCGTAATTTCGGTACTAATGTCTAATATGTTCCGATACTTTTCTCAAAGGACTATGGAAGATTTAAGGGTACACACTTTACTCAAATTCAGGAAGAAAGTTTTTGATAATGTGATGAACCTTCATGTGGGATTTTTCAGCAACGAAAAAAAAGGCGATATCATTTCTAAAGTTGCCTCTGATGTGCAAGTGGTGCAGTTTACAGTAACTAATACCTTACAGGTTATTTTTAAGGAGCCGGTTACTTTAATCGTGTATATTATCATGTTACTTACGATATCTGTTAAACTAACTTTATTTTCTCTATTGGTTATTCCAATTGCAGGTTTTATCATAAGTAAAATTGTTAAACGGTTAAAAAAACAAGCCAAAGAAGCACACGAATCTTTTGCCAAGATGATTGGCTTTTTAGATGAGGCTCTTGGTGGAATTAAGATCATTAAAGCATTTAACGCGACTGAAAGAACGAAAGACAAATTTAATCAAGAGAATATTTTCTATTCCAATCTAAACAGAAAGATGGTTCGCAGGCAGCAATTAGCCTCACCTGTGTCAGAATTTTTAGGTGTAGTAATGGTTGCCATTATAGTTTGGTATGGCGGAACACTAATATTGCATAATGAGGAGGGAGCGCTAGCCGCTGCAGATTTTATTACTTACATCGCAATTTTTTCACAAGTAATGCGCCCTGCAAAGGCTATTGGAAATTCGTTTAGCGGAATACACTCTGGAATAGCGGCCGGAGAACGTGTTTTAGAACTTATTGATACTAAACCAGAACTTACGGACAAGGATGATGCAGAAACTTTAGCGGGTTTTAACAGTGCTATCGAGCTGAAAGATGTTGGCTTTTCTTACGGCGAAAAGCAGGTGCTAAAGAATATCAATATCAAAATTAAAAAAGGAAAAACAATCGCATTAGTCGGCCCCTCTGGTGGAGGAAAAAGTACATTGATGGATTTAATTCCTCGCTTCCATGATCCTAAAAACGGGGCAATATTGATGGACGGCAAAAACTATAAGGACTTAACTGTAGAAAGTATTAGAGCTCAAATGGGAATTGTTAACCAAGAATCTTTTCTTTTTAATGATACCATTTTTAACAATATAGCTTACGGAAAACCAGAAGCTACGGAGCAAGAAGTAATTGCAGCGGCTAAAATAGCAAATGCCCACGATTTCATTTTAAATGCAGAAGATGGGTATCAAACTAATGTAGGCGATAGAGGTAATAAGTTATCAGGTGGACAAAGGCAACGGATTTGTATTGCTAGAGCAGTGCTTTCTAACCCGCCAATTATGTTATTAGATGAAGCTACGTCTGCTTTGGATGCCGAATCTGAAAAACTTGTTCAAGGAGCATTAAATAACTTGATGCAAAATAGGACCTCTATTGTTATTGCGCATAGGCTAAGTACCATTCAGCATGCTGATGAAATTGTTGTAATTGACAAAGGACTTGTGATTGAAAAGGGATCTCACAGTGAACTATTATTGAAAAAGGGATTGTACAGCAGGCTAATTGAGATGCAGACTTTCACCGAGTAATAATCAAGTTCAGGAATTCTACGGTGCCAAAAAAGAGCTTCATCCTTCACGAGGTGATTACGGGTTGAATTCGCCCTTTCGACCGAAGCGAAGCGAGTGGAGAAATCTTTGAGCGGATAATTTCAGATCCAAAGATTTTACTTCGTAGAGGTTCTGATAGATTATATAAAGGAACTCGCCACCAACAGCTCCCTTATTCATTTAGGTATACTTTAGCCGTTCTATAGCTAAAATTAATTGACACTCGTAGTTAAAATGCTAGAGACCGCGATCAGATTTAAGCGATCTAACTTCATTCTAGGACTTAGCCAAACCAATTTTAGAAAATAAACAAAATCCTTTTAACGAAAAAAGGAGCGATTTTATCGCTCCTTTCTATGTCAAATAAATTGATATTACAATTTACGCTTTACTTCTACTTGCTCGTAAGCTTCTACAATATCTCCTACTTCAATGTTATTAAAGTTTTGGATATTCAAACCACACTCGTAGCCTTTAGTTACTTCTTTCACATCATCTTTATAACGTTTTAATGATGCTAATTCACCTGTATAAATTACCACACCATCACGTACGATACGGATTTTGCTATTTCTAGTAATCTTACCATCTAATACCATACAGCCGGCAATTGTACCAACCTTAGTGATTTTAAAGGTCTCACGGATCTCTACGTTAGCCACAATTTTCTCTTCGAATTCTGGTGCCAACATACCCTCCATTGCTGCCTTAATCTCATTGATAGCATCGTAGATGATAGAGTACAAACGGATATCAATCTGTTCTGCCTCGGCCAATTTCCGTGCTCCAGTTGATGGACGTACTTGGAAACCTATGATAATCGCATCAGATGCTGAAGCTAACAATACATCACTTTCAGAAATTTGACCTACTGCTTTACTAATTACATTGATTTGTATTTCTGGTGTAGAAAGTTTCAACAATGAATCTGCTAATGCCTCGATAGAACCATCCACGTCACCTTTGATGATCAAGTTAAGCTCTTTGAAATTTCCAATTGCTAAACGACGACCAATCTCGGCCAAAGTAATGTGTTTCTGTGTACGCAATCCCTGCTCACGCATTAATTGCAAACGCTTATTAGCAATATCTCTTGCTTCAGTTTCACTTTCTAAAGCATTAAATCTATCTCCGGCAGTTGGTGCACCTTGCATACCTAATACCTGTACTGGTACTGATGGTCCTGCTTCGTTTACCTTTGCTCCACGTTCGTTAAATAAAGCTTTTACCCTACCACTATAACTACCTGCTAAAATTGGATCTCCAACTCTTAAAGTTCCGCCTTGCACTAAAACTGTAGTTACAATACCACGTCCCTTATCAAGTGTAGCTTCAATTACTGTACCTGTAGCACGCTTGTTAGGGTTAGCTTTTAACTCTAATAATTCAGCTTCTAATAGTACTTTATCTAATAGTAAGTCTACGTTTAACCCGCTCTTACCAGATATTTCTTGTGATTGATATTTACCACCCCAATCCTCAACCAAAATATTCATCACAGATAACTGTTCACGAATTCTATCTGAGTTTGCGCCTGGCTTATCAATTTTTGTAAATGCAAATACCAATGGAACGCCAGCAGCTTGTGCGTGGTTAATTGCTTCTTTGGTTTGAGGCATCACGGCATCATCCGCAGCTACTACGATAATTGCAATATCTGCAACCTTAGCACCACGAGCACGCATCGCTGTAAAGGCTTCGTGACCAGGCGTATCTAAGAAAGTAATTTCTTTTCCAGCACTAGTTGTTACCTTGTAAGCACCAATGTGCTGTGTAATACCTCCAGCTTCACCTGCTACCACATTTGCTTTACGGATATAATCTAGTAAGGAAGTTTTACCATGATCCACGTGACCCATAATGGTTACCACAGGAACTCTCGGGCTTAAATTCTCTTCAGAATCTTCCTCTTCGATATTGATATCTTCTTCTTCATCTGGTTTTACAAATTGAATTTCGTAACCAAACTCGTCAGCAACAATGGTTAAAGTTTCTGCATCTAAACGTTGGTTAATTGATACGAACATACCTAAGCTCATACAGGTACCAATAATTTTGGTTACCGGCACATCTATCATGTTCGCCAATTCGTTGGCCGTAACAAACTCTGTTACTTTCAACACCTTCGATTGTGCTTCTTCCTCTAGCGCTGCTTCTTCTGCCGAAAGTGCTACATCATCTCTTTTCTGACGACGAAGTTTAGCTCTTTGTGCAAATTTACCAGATTTACCAGCACCACTTAAACGAGCAAGTGTTGCTTTAATTTGATCTTGTATTTCTTTCTCCGTTGGTTCCTCTTTTGGAGTATTGCTAGCTGGAGAATTTCTATTTCCTTGATAACCTGGACGGCTATTGTTGTTGTTTCTGTTGCCTTGGTAGCCACCACCTTGACCGCCTCCGGGACGATTACCTTGGTAAGGTGTTCTTGGTCCGCCTTGTGGGTTTGTTCCAGGCGTACCTGTACCTGGCGCACCTTGTTGTGGTGTAGTTCCAGGAGCTCCAGGCGTTTTCTTGCGTTTACGCTTACGTCTAGCGGCTTCGCTATCACTTGAAGAAGAAGCAACTGGTTGGTTTCTTCTATCTGGCGTAGTCGGCAATACAATTTTACCAATGATGTTTGGTCCAGTTAATTTTACCGAACGAGCTTTAATCACTTCGTCTTTTGGAGCTTCTACTGGTTTAGCAGGAGTAGGCTCTGGCTTAGTTTCTGCTGGTTTTTCTGCAGCTACTGGCGCAGGTTTTTCTTCTACTTTTACAGGCTCAGCTGGCTTTGCAACTGGTTGTTCTTCTACTTTCGGAGCCACAGGAGCAACGGCCTCTACAGGCTTTTCTTCCTTAACCACTGGTGGTGCAACAGGAGTTTCCTCTTTTTTCACCGCCTCTGATTTAGCTGGACGAGTTTTAGGATTCAAATCATTAAGATTGATTTTACCTACCACTTTAACGCCTGGCAAAGCAGATTCATCAGCATTTTCTGCTGGCTTATTCTCTACCGGTTTTGGTGCTTCCGCAGCTGGTTCCGCAGGTTTTTCTTCCTTTGGCTTCTCTACTGGCGGTACGTAGCTATGCAGATTTTTGATCAACACTCCGTCGCTTTCAAAGTCTTGAGTTTTCTTTGTTGGTTCTGGAGCCTTTTCTGTTGTTACTTCAGGTTCATCACGACGAATTTTACCAATAACTATTTGGTTAGCCTCTTCTTTAACAATTTTATCTCCCTGAAACTCTCTGAGCAAGACATTATACATCTCTCCAGAAAGCTTGGTGTTAGGCTTATTATCCACAGCATAGCCCTTCTTACCAAGAAATTCTACCGCGGTAGCTAATCCTATGTTAAGTTCCTTTGCTGCTTTTAATAATACTACGGTTTTGTCGTCTGACATTGATTATCCTATTTTTTTCTAATTAGTACAAAAGTAACGTTTATTCTTATTTAATTCAAGTATCTAAATTTATTCGAACTCAGATTGAAGAATAGCAACTACTTCTTTAATGGTTTCCTCTTCTAAATCGGTACGTTTTACCAACTCATCTAAAGAAAGTGACAATACACTTTTTGCTGTATCTAGACCAATTGCTTTCAATTCATCTATAATCCAGCTATCAATTTCGTCTGAGAATTCTTCTAAATCCACATCCTCATCTTCTTCTCCAGCTTCACGATAAACATCTATTTCATAGCCAGTTAATTTACCAGCTAGTTTAATATTATGTCCACCACGACCAATTGCTAAAGATACCTGGTCTGGCTTTAAATAAACCGCAGCACGCTTAGTTTCATCATCTAATTTAATAGAAGTGATTTTTGCTGGACTTAAAGCACGTTGTATATATAACGAAATATTATTCGTAAAGTTGATTACATCGATATTTTCATTTTTTAATTCTCTCACGATACCGTGGATACGAGAACCTTTCATACCAACACAAGCACCTACTGGGTCAATTCTATCGTCGTAAGACTCTACAGCAACTTTAGCACGTTCTCCCGGCTCGCGAACAATTTTCTTAATGGTAATTAAACCATCGAAAATTTCTGGAACCTCAATTTCGAACAAACGTTGTAAAAACTCAGGAGCTACTCTTGAGATAATGATTTTCGGCGTAGCGTTAATCATATCTACTTTAGAGATTACCGCACGCACCGCATCGCCTTTTTTGAAATAATCGGCAGGTATTTGCTCTGTTTTAGGCATCAACAACTCGTTTCCTTCGTCATCTAATACCAAAGTTTCTTTTTTCCAAACTTGGTAAACTTCACCTGTTACAATTTCGCCAACTCTATCTTTATATTTCTTGAAGATTTCGTCTTTCTCTAACTCTAATACTTTAGAAACCAAAGTTTGACGTGCAGCTAAAATTGCTCTACGGCCAAAGCTTTCTAAAGTAATTTGCTCGATATAGTCGTCTCCAACTTCTAAATCAGCATCG
>Ga0308157_10004138_pt1 | contig 19672 bp, 13 predicted proteins | sample PhyBR1_FD_201035 | JGI IMG/M metagenome (GOLD analysis project Ga0308157, IMG submission 201035) | Phyllosphere microbial communities from UC Gill Tract Community Farm, Albany, California, United States - DLSLB.R1 | ecosystem: Host-associated > Plants > Phyllosphere > Unclassified | place: USA...
GGCCAGGTACTGCTGCGGCGAGGCGGAAACCAGCGGCCAGTTATCCTTGTCCAGCGGCTGGTCGATGCCGTCCCACATGGCGCGGGTCGAGCCCTTGGCGCCGGCGTGGCCCAGTTGCAGCGCGATCCTGGCGTCGCTGTGCTGGTGGACGAAATCGACGATGCGCTTCCAGGCTTGCGTGTGCTCCGGCGTGTACATGCCGGGACAGGCCGGCGTGATGCGCGCGTCGGCGGACACGCAGGTCATTTCGGCGAACACCATCGCCGCGCCGCCCAATGCACGCGCGCCGAGGTGCGCCAGGTGATAGTCGCCGGCGACGCCGTCCACCGCGCTGTACTGCGCCATCGGCGAGACGACGATGCGGTTTTTCAGCACAAGGTCGCGGACCTTGAAGGGCGTAAACATCGGAGGCGGCGCCGCGTGCGCTGGCGGCAGGCCGGCCTGCTCGCAGGCGCGGTCGGCAAACCAGCGTTCGTAGTCCGCCACGTAGGCCGCATCGCGCAGGCGCAGGTTCTCGTGCGAGAGGCGCTGGCTGCGCGTGAGCATCGAGTACGCAAACTGCGGCGCTTCCATCGCCGTGTAGCGCTCGACGTTCTCGAACCATTCCATCGAATTGCGGGCCGCGCTTTGCAGCTTGATGACCTCCACCGCCCGCACCGATTGATACGCCGCCAGCGCGGTGGCGGCGTCGGCGTGCTGGCCGAAGCAGCGCGCCAGTTCGATCGCGTCCTCCAGCGCCAGCTTGGTGCCGGAGCCGATGGAGTAATGCGCCGAGTGCGCGGCGTCGCCCATCAGCACCACCGGCACATCGCCGTTCCAATGCACCCACTGGCCGCAGACGATGCGCGGGAACTTGATCCACATGCCGGAGCCGCGCAGGTGCGCGGAATTGGACATCAACCCGTGGCCATCCAGCTGCTCCGCGAACAGCTGCTCGCAATACGCGATGGACTGCTCCGCGCTCATCTCCTCCAGCCCCGCCGCGCGCCACACCGATTCCGGCGTCTCGACGATGAAGGTCGAGGTGTCGCCATCGTACTGGTAGATGTGCGCCTGGAACCAGCCGTGCTCCGTCTGTTTGAAGGCGAAGGTGAAGGCGTCGAATTTCTTGCGCGTGCCCAGCCACACAAAGCGGCACTGGCGCGCTTCGATCCGCGGCTGGTAGCTGTCCGCGTAGCGTGTGCGGGTGCGGCTGTTCAAGCCGTCGGAGGCGATCACCAGGTCCGCGCCGTAGCGGGCGGCGATCTCCTGGTCGTCCGCCACCTCGGTCTCGAACACCAGCGACACGCCCAGCTCCTCGCAGCGCTGCTGCAGGATGTTGAGCAGGCGCTTGCGGCCGATGCCGCAGAAACCGTGGCCGCCGGACGTGACCTTCTCGCCCTTGAAGAAGACGTCGATATCGTCCCAGTGGTTGAACGATTGCAGGATCGCGCGCGCGGTCGGCTCGTCGGAGTTCATCAGGTTGCCCAGCGTCTGGTCGGAGAACACCACGCCCCAGCCGAAGGTGTCGTAGGGACGGTTGCGCTCCACCACCGTGATCTGGTGGGATGGGTCCTGCTTCTTCATCAACAGGCTGAAATACAGGCCGGCGGGACCACCGCCTATGCAAACGATATTCATGCGATTCTCTTTATTCGGTTCGCAGCTTGAAGCGCTGCAGCTTTCCGGTTTCGGTGCGGGGCAGCGCCGCCAGGTAGCGGATGGAGCGCGGATACTTGTACGGCGCGATCTGTCCCTTGACGAACTCCTGCAACTGCGCCGTCATTTCGTCCGACGCCTCGTGGCCCGGCTTGAGCACCACATGCGCTTCGACGATCTGCCCGCGCTCCTCGTCCGCCCTGCCGGTCACGCCGCATTCGGCCACGGCGGGATGGCGCAGCAGCGCGTCCTCCACCTCCGGACCGGCGATGTTGTAGCCGGCCGAGATGATCATGTCGTCGGTGCGCGAGCGGTAGTAGAAATAGCCGTCGGCGTCCATCTCGTAGGCGTCGCCGGTGAGGTTCCAGCCATTGAGCACGTAGTCGCGCTGGCGCTCGTCGGCCAGGTAGCGGCAGCCGGTCGGCCCCTTCACCGCCAGCCTGCCGGTCACGCCCGGCCCGACCGGGTTGCCGTCGTAGTCGAGAATGCAGGCCTGGTAGCCGGGCACCGGCTTGCCGGTGGCGCCGGGCCGTATCTGGTCGCCGGAGGCCGAGATGAAGATGTGCAGCAGTTCAGTCGCGCCTATGCCGTCGATCATCGCCAGCCCGGTGGCCTGGCGCCAGCTCTCGCGCGTGGCCAGCGGCAGCGCTTCGCCGGCGGAGACGGACTTGCGCAGGCTGGCGATGTCGTACTTGCCGGCCAGCGGCGCCATTTGCCGGTAGAAGGTCGGCGCGGTGAAACACACGGTGGCGCGGTATTTTTCGATCGCCTGCAGCAGCGTTTCCGGCGTCAGCTTTTCCAGCAGGACGGCCGTCGCGCCCACCCGCATCGGGAACAGCAGCAGGCCACCGAGGCCGAAGGTAAAGGCCAGCGGCGGCGTGCCGATGAAGATGTCGCCGGGCTGCGATCCCAGCACCGAGCGCGGGAAGCAGTCGCAGATCGCCATCACGTCGCGGTGGAAGTGCATGGTCCCTTTCGGTACGCCGGTGGTGCCGGAGGTGAAACTGATCAGGCAGACGTCGTCGGCCGCCGTGTCCACCGCGTCGAAGCTGGCCGGCTGCCGCGCCATCAGCGCCTCCAACCCACCGTCGGCGGCGCCGAACCACAGCGTTTTCGCCTTCACGGCGGCGGGCAGGTCCACCGCTTCCATTTCGGCGCGCAGGCTGTCGGCGCACAGCACGGCGTTGATCTCGGCCTTGGCGGCGATGGTGCCCAGTTCGCGCGCGCGCAGCAGCGGCATGGTGGGCACGGCGATACAGCCGGCCTTGAGCACCGCCAGGATGCAAGCCGCCATCATCGGATTGTTCGCGCCGCGCAGCAGCACGCGGTTGCCCGCCTCCAGCCCCAGTGGACCGCGCAGCACATGGGCGATGCGGTCGACCTGCTCCTGCAATTGGGTGTAGGTCCAGCTGAGATGTTCGCCGCGGATGGCGACGTGGCCTGCCGCGCCGCCGGCCAGCGCGCCGTCGAACAGCGCCGCCACGCAATTGAGGCGCGGCGGGTATTGCAGCTCCGGCAGGTCGAAGCGCAGCTCGGGCCACAACGCCGGCGGCGGCAGGTGCTCGCGCGCGAAGCGGTCGGTGTGCGCGCTGTCGTTGCTGGTGACTGAGGTGCTGCTGGCTGAGGTGCTGGTCATGGTCGCCCTGAAGTTGGAGGTCGTTCGGTAGCCGCTGCTCACGCAGCAGATACTTTAAACCTAAACTATATCGGCATCAAGTGCTATCGCTCAGGCGGCGCCGCTCTGCCGTATCAGGCCGGATTGATGGATCACGGCGCGCACCACGTCGGCCAGCACGGCCTGCACCGCCTCGTTGGACAGCTTGCCGGGCGCAAGGCTCTTCAGCACAGCGGCCGCGCCGTCCAGCCCCAATGTGACGCAGCCGGCATGCAGGCGTTCGACGCGCGCCTGCGCCTCCTGCTGCTGCCCCTTGGCCAGCAAGGCTTCCAGGTCGCCGGTGGCGACGGTCAGCTGGTTCTGGAATCCGCTCAGGTAAACCAGCAGGCGCTCGGCGTTGATGCCCAGCCGGCGCAAGGTGGCGGCGGGATCTTCCGCGTGGTGGTCGTAGCCGCTGGCCGCCTGGTCGAGGAAATTGACCAGGTGGATCCGGACCTGCTCGGCCTGGAACGGCTTGACGATGTAGCCGGCCGCGCCGGCGTTGGTGGCTTCCTGCACGGTGTCCTTGTCGTTGGCCGACGTCACCAGCACGAAGGGCATGGTGTTCAGTTCCGCATGCCCCTTCACGCGCTGGAGCAGCTCCATGCCGGACAGGCGCGGCATGCGCAGGTCGCAGAAGCAGATCGCAGGACGCAAGCCGTCTTCCAGCTGCTGCCAGGCGTCCGCGCCATCTTCCGCTTCGACGATATCGAATTTGCCGCAGCTGTCGATCAGGTGCATCAACACCATGCGCGAGACGACGTCGTCGTCGACTACCAAAACTTTCATGAGACTCCCTGTGCCCTTAACGACTACTTTAGTGTGACCTCAGTACGGCACTTAGCAGCGATATTACATGAAAAACAGGGCTAATATGTCCTGGACATCGAAGGTTTCGTGCGAATTACATCAGCTTACGAAGTGCTAGTGGACTGTAACGCTTAAATTGGGGGCGAAGGACGCGCAGGCAGCGCACAGGGCAAGGCGCAAAGCACAGCGATAGCGAGCTATCGCGAGCATTTGCAACGCCGCCATGTGCGTTGCCTGCGCGGCAGGCGCTCCCGATTTATGCGTTACAGTTCACTAACCGCGCCGGCGCGCGCCAGCAAGGCGCGCAGCTGGGGCATGGCTTCGGCGATGCGGGCCCAGTTGCCATGGTCGGCGTCGAGTTCCAGCTCGCCGCACAGGGCCTGCAGTTCCTGCTCCTCCAGATAGCCGGCGCTGCCCTTCATGCCGTGCAGCAGACGGCTGGCGGTATCGGCGTCGGCCTGTTCGACGGCGCGCTCCAGGTCCGCCAGCCGCAGCGGCGCGTCCTGCAGGAAGGCGCTGCGCAGGCGCAGTTTCAGGTCGCTGCCGCCGCTGTGCTGCGCCAGCCGTGCCGGTTCCTCCGAGGCCGGCGCCACGCCAAACAGCGCATCGAGTTCCGCCGTGCCGTGCGCCGGATCGTGGCGCGGCTCCATGCGCGGCAGCTGGAAGCCCCGCTGCAGCTGGCGCTCGATCGCGCGGCTCAACTGGAAGTGCAGCTTGTCCTCGTCGATCGGCTTGGTGAGGAAGTCGTCCATGCCGGAGGCCAGGTAGCGGCTGCGGTCTTCCTCGCTGGCGTTGGCGGTCAGCGCGATGATCATCAGTTCCTGGTCGCGCACCGGCATCGCCTCGGTGCCGCCGGAGCGGATCACACGGGTGGCGCTGGCGCCGTCCATCTCAGGCATGCGGCCGTCCATCAGGATCAAGTCGTAGCGCGTCAGCGAGCAGGCCTTGACGGCCAGCGCGCCGTTGGCGGCGATATCGACCTTGTGGCCCAGGTCCTCCAGCATCATGCGGATGATGATCTGGTTGGTCGGGAAGTCTTCCGCGCACAGCACCTTGAGCTGGTGGCTGTGCGGCTCGCGCGGCACGTGCGGCACCAGCGGCGGCGGCACGCCGTTCGCCAGCGGCAGCTCGAACGAGAACACGCTGCCCTCGCCCGGCGCGCTGACGGCGTTGATGCCGCCGCCCATCAGCTCGACCAGCTGGCGGCAGATCGCCAGTCCCAGGCCGGTGCCGCCGTAGCGGCGCGTGGTGGAGGCGTCGGCCTGCTCGAACTGCTGGAACAGGCGTGGAATGGCGGCGGCCTCGATGCCGATGCCGGTGTCGGCGACGCTGAAGCGGATGCGGTTGAGCGCTCCCTTGTAGCCGGCGCGGGCGCGCGCGTCGTCCTCCTGCGGCACGCGCTCGACGCGCATCCGCACCGACCCGTGCTCGGTGAACTTGAAGGCGTTGCCGACCAGGTTGACCAGCACCTGGCGCAGGCGCGTCGGATCGCCGACGACGAACTGCGGCAGGCCCTCGCCGAACTCCAGGCTGAATTCCACGCTGTGCGCGGCGGCCTGCTCCTCGAACAGGCTGACCACGTTCTCCACCGCCGCCGACAGCGAGAAGTCGATGTTCTCGATGGTCAGCTTGCCCGCTTCGATCTTCGAGAAGTCCAGCAGGTCATTGATGATCGACAGCAGCGACTGCGCGCTGGCCTGGCCGCGCAGGATCTGCTCGCGCGTGCCGACCGCCAGCCGGCTGTCGCGCAGCGCGAAGTTCAGCATGCCGATCACGCCGGCCAGCGGGGTGCGCATCTCGTGGCTCATATTGGCCAGGAATTCGGACTTCTGGCGCGTGGCGTCTTCCGCCTTCTGCTTGGCCAGGCGCAGGCGCTCGTCGTTCTCCTGCAAGGCGCGGTTGGCCAACGCCAGCTCCTCGGTGTGCAGGCGCACCTGGCGTTCCTGCTGCAGCAACTGGGCCTGGGTCTGGCGCAGCTCCTGCAGCGTTTCCTCCAGCTGCTGGTAGGCGCGCGCGTTTTCCAGGCCGGCGGCGGCGTGCGAGGCCAGCGTCTGCAGCATGTCCATGTGCACCTGCTGGTAGCAGTTCTTCTCGACGCTCTGCACGCACAGCAGGCCGACCACCTTGTCGTTGGCCACCAGCGGCGCGTACATCATGGACTGCGCCACGGCGGCCGGCGCGCCGTCCTCGCGCACGCAGGTCACCAGCATGTCCAGGCCCGATTCATCCATGTAGTTGCGGTATTCGGCCTGGAAGTCGTTGATGAAAACCGGCTTGCGCTGCGTCAGGCACCACACCGCCAACTGGTTGGGCTGGTCCAGTGGGCGCTGGTAGGGCAAGGTGCGCACGCCGGCGTCGATGGCGAAGGGGAAGTCGATCACGCCCTCGTCCTCGCGCACGAAGCCGATGCCGAAGATTTGCGCGTCCATCAGGTGGTGCACGTGGCGGTACAGCGTGCGCATGGAGGTTTCCATGTCCAGCGTGGCGCTCATCTCGCGACCCAGTTCGCTCAGCACCGAGATGTTGCGGTGCGCCTGTTCGACGTTCTCCTTCTGCCGCTCGACTTCCATCTTTTGCCGTTCGGTGTCGACGCGGCGCTGCTCGGCCTCGGCGCGCTGGGCCTCGGCTTCCAGGCGGCGCTGTTCCAGTTCGCGCTTCTGCTGTTGCAGCAGCAGGTTCTTTTGCTCGACTTCCGCCGTGCGCGAGCCGACCAGCTCCTCCAGCCGTTGCTGCTGGTGGTGCAGGCTGCGCATGCGCGCGTGATAGGCGGCCCAGGCGGCGCCGGCCAGCACCACGCCGAACACGCCGCGGAACCACCAGGTCTTCCAGAACGGCGGCAGGATGGTGATCTCCAGCGTGGCCGCGTTGTCGTTCCAGATGCCGTCCTTGTTGGCGGCCTTGACGCGGAAGGTGTACTGGCCTGGATCGAGGTTGGTGTAGGTGGCGAAGCGCTTGGTGGAATCGGTGACCACCCAGTCCTCGTCGAAGCCCTGCAGCTGGTAGGCGAAGCGGTTGCGCTGCGGCGCGGCGTAGTGCAGCGCCGCGAACTCCAGCGAGAACACGGAATCGCCTTCGAGCAGCGTCAGCGCGCTGGTGTGCTCGATCGCCACCTTCAGCACGTCGGGATGGTCGCCCTGCCCCGGCTTGAGCGACTTGTTAAAGATCTGGAAGTCGGTGATGGCGACGGTCGGCGCCACGCTGTTCTCGCGCACCTCCGGCGGCGCGAACGCGGTGATGCCATTGAAGCCGCCGAAGTACAGCGTGCCGTCCGGCGTGCGCAGCGCGGAGCCGTCGAAGTAGGCGCCTTCGATGGTGCCGTCGGCGCCGCCGTAGTTGCGCACCAGTCCCGTCTCGGTGTTGAGGCGCGACAGGCCGCTGTTGGTGCTCAACCAGAGGTTGCCCGCGTCGTCCGGCAGGATGGAGGCGATGGCGTCGTCGGCGATGCCGTCCTTGCGCAGGTAGCGGCGGAAGCGGATGGCGCCGTCGGCCGCCACTTCCATCTTGTTCAGGCCCGCCGCCGTGCCGACCCAGATGGTGCCGCGCCCGTCCTCGTACAGGTAGTGGACCTCGTCGTGACTGAGGCTGAACGGGTCGGCCGGGTCGCGCCGGAAGTGGCGGAACTTGCCGGTCTTGCGGTCCAGCAGATCGAGGCCGTTGAAGGTGCCCACCCACAGCTGGCCCTTGCGGTCCTCCAGGATAGGCCGCACCACGTTGTCGGCCAGGCTGCTCATGTCGGATGGATCGTGGCGGAAGGTGCGCACGTCCATCGTCTGCGGGTCCAGGCGGTGCAAGCCGCCGCGCGAGGCGATCCACAGGATGCCGCTGCGGTCGCCGACGATGTTGCGGATGGTGTCGCTGGCCGGGTCGCCGCGCACGAAGGACAGCGCCTTGATCGCGCCGCTCGCCACGTCCAGGTGGTTGACGCCGGCCCGCCCGCCTATCCACATATTGCCGTTCTTCTCGCGCCACAGCGCGGTCACCTGGTCGTCGCTCAAGCTGTTGGCGCGTTGCGGATCGTGGCGCCACACCTTGCCTTCGCCAATGACCGGATCGTACAGATTCAATCCGCCGCTGCTGCCCAGCCACAGCTGGCCGCGCGCCTCGGCGACGATGGCGCGCACCTTGTTGTCCGACAGGGTGTTGGGGATGTCGGCCTGGCGCACGATGCGGGCGAAGCCGCCGCTGCCCAGGTCCACGCGGCTGGCGCCGTCGTTCCAGGTGCCGACCCAGAAGGTGCCGACGCGGTCGCGGAACAGCGCCGAAATCTGGTTGTCCGCCACGCTGTGGCTATCGCTGAATTGATGTAGATACTGTACCAGCCGGTTCTCCGCCGGCAGCCAGCGCAGCAGGCCGTCGGCCTGCGTGCCGACCCAGACGTTGGTCTCGGCGTCGACGTACAGCGTGGTGACGCTCATGCCCGGCTTCATGCCCTCGTGCGCGCCGAGGCGGCGGCGCTGCGGTTCCTTGCCCAGCAGGCGCCATTGTTCCAGGCCGCCCAGCGTGCCGACCCACAGCGTCTGCGCGCTGTCGACCTGCAGCGCCAGCACGGCGTTGAATTTGCTGTCGCCGTGGGCGTCGATGGTGAAGTGCTGGAAGCGCGATTCGCCCGGCGCCAGCATATCGAGGCCGGTGGCGGTGGCCACCCACAGGCGGCCGGCCGCGTCCAGCGCCAGCGCGTTGACCTGGTCGTTGGCCAGGCTGCCGGCATCGGCCGGATCGTGGTGCCAGCTGGTGAAGCGCTGGCTGGCCGGATTGAAGTGATGCAGGCCGTCGGCGCTGGCCAGCCACAGGCCGCCCTCGCCGTCGTCGGCGATGGCGCGCACGTGGCGGTTGCCGTTGCCGCGCTGCGCCGATTCGTGCGGCAGGAAGTGGGCGAAGGTCTTGGTCGTTGGATCGTAGCGATCCAGGCCGCCGTCGGTGCCCACCCACAGCTGGCCGGCGCGGTCCAGGTGCAGCACGCGCACCCAGTTGTCGGCCAGGCTGCGCGGGTCGGAGACGACGCTCTTGTAGGTGACGGTGCGGTAGCCGTCGAAGCGGGTCAGGCCGGCCTGGGTGCCCAGCCAGATGAAGCCCTGCTTGTCCTGGGCGATGGCCAGCACCGATTCCTGCGCCAGCCCGTGTTCGACGCTGAGCTGCTCGAAGCGCAGCGTGCGCGGTGGCGCCCCGGCCCATGCGGCGGCCCCGCCCAGGCCCCACAACAGCAGGACGGGCAGCAGCAAGCGGCTACAGAGGCGTATTAAAAACTGCAAAAAACTCCCGTCGGTCAGGTATCCATGCGCAAAATTCAGGATTCAAAAAACGCCAGCACATCGTCCTTGCGCGCGTGCGTGTCGCGCTGTCCGAGGCGGATCAACTCGCAAGTATATGTCGATTCGAACAACAGGTACGACGCGAGCGCGGCGCCGCGCGTTTCGGTGGCGCCGATCCCGGACAGCATGGTGCGTATCGGCGCCGGCAGGCTGGCGATGTGGCGGCTGGCGATGTCGTCGAGCCGCTCGGACGGCGCGATCACCAGCAGCTGCACCGGCTTGAGCGGCGTCTTCTCCAGCAGCTCCGGCGGCAGCATGGACAGCGTCTTGTTGATGCGCTCCAGCCGTTCGATGTCGACCGCCAGGCTGTCGAGGAAGATCGACGACATCGCGTGGCCGGCGATCTGCGCCAGGCTGGGATAGCGCGCCGCGCTTTTCTCGGCGGCGCTGCGGGCCGGCTCGGTCAGGCGCCCCGCTCCGACCACCAGCACCTTGCTGGCGCCAAGGTGAATGGCCGGCGAGATCGGCGCCAGCTGGCGCATCGAACCGTCGCCGCAGTATTCGCGGTGGCCGCCCATGTACAGCGGCGTGGCCGGGAAGATGAACGGGATCGCCGACGACGCCAGCAGGTGCTCGACGCCGATCTGGTCCTGCAGGGCCACGCGCTGCATGCGTATCCACGGCGCGATGTCGGCGGCGGTCTGGTAGAACGTCATGTGGTTGCCGGCGGTGTAGGACGAGGCGGTGACGGCCAGCGCGTGCAGCAGTCCCTCGGACAGCACCGTGTCCAGGCGCGGCAAATCGAGCATGCGGTGCAGCAGGCCGACCAGCGGGGTATTGTCCAGCAGCGACGCGGGCGGCGCGGCGCGCCATTTGCGCAGCAGCCAGCCGAACGACAACAGCGACAGCCAGCGCGCGCCGGAGCGGATCACGCCCAGCGAATCGGCGCGGTAGACCTGCTCCACTTCGATGTTCTGCCAGACGTCGAGCAGCTTTTGCACGCCCTCGCCGAAGTTATCGGCACGGCAGGCCAACGCGGTGGCGTTGATGGCGCCGGCCGAGGTGCCGCAGATGATGTCGAACGGATTGCGCGCGGGCGGCCAGCCCGCTTCCCACAGTATCTCCGAGATCGCCTGCAGCACGCCGACCTGGTAGGCGGCGCGGGCGCCGCCGCCCGTCAGGATCAATCCTGTTTTCTTTTGAATTCCCATACGACAAGGTTAGCAGGGTATGCCGGATTTGGGGAGCGTTTGACTGCTTTAGTCCCCTAATACGACACCTTCGCGACGGGGATCGGCGCCGCCGAACCACTGTTCCTTGCCGCCGACCCTGCGGCGCTGGATGCCCTGCAGGCCGGAGTTGAGCTCGAACTCGCGCACCTGGTGGCCGCGCGCCTTGAGCTGCTCGACCACCGCCGGCGCCACGCGGCCCGCTTCCAGTTCGGTCGGGCCGTTGCGGCTGCCGATATTGGGCAGGCTGATGGCCTGCTGCACATCGAGCTGCCAGTCCAGCGTGCCGACCAACACCTTGGCCACGTAGTTGATGATGGCCGAGCCGCCCGGCGAGCCGGTGGCCAGCACCAGCTTGTGCGTGCCCTTGTCGAACACCAGCGTCGGCGACATGGCGCTGCGCGGGCGTTTGCCGGCCTGCACGCGGTTGGCGATCGGGCCGTTTTCGTCCTGCGAATCGAAGGAGAAGTCGGTCAGCTGGTTGTTCAGCATGAAGCCGTCGACCATCTGGCGCGCGCCGAAGGCGTCTTCCACCGAGGTGGTCATCGACAGGCCGCCGCCGTAGGCGTCCACCGCCACCAGGTGCGAGGTGGATGGCTTGTCGATGGCGGTGTCGGCGCCCCACGCGACCTGCATCGTGGCCGGCGTGCCGTAGTTGGCGCGGCCCATGGACTTCTCGCCGATCAGCGCCGCGCGCTGCTTCAGGTAGCCCTTGTCCAGCAGCGCGGCCACGCCCTTGCCGGGCAGCGGCACGAAGTCGGTGTCAGCGACGTAGCGGTTGCGGTCCGCGTAGGCCAGGCGTCCGGCCTCGCTGAACAGGTGGATGCCCTCGGCCGTCAGCATGCCGTTGACCGGTTTGTACGGGCTGATGTCCTTCACTTCCAGGATGCCCAGCATCTGCGCGATGGCGATGCCGCCCGACGACGGCGGCGGCGCGCCGCACACGGTCCATGCCTTGTAGTCGCTGCAGATTGGCGTGCGCTCCTTGGCCTGGTAGCCGGCGATGTCGGCGGCGGTCAGCTTGCCGGGATTGGTCGGATGGCTGGCCACCTTGGCGGCGATGTCGCGCGCGATGCGGCCTTTGTAGAAGGCGTCGGCGCCGCCGTCGGCGATCTCGCGCAGGGTGCGCGCCAGTTCGGGGTTCTTCAGCAGGTAGCCGACCGGGCGCGGCTTGCCGTCCTCGCCGAAGAAGTAGGCCTTGGCGACCGGGTCGCGCGCCAGATATCGGTCCCAGCTGAGCAGCGCGTTCAGGCGCGGGCTGACATTGAAGCCGTCTTCGGCCAGCTTGATGGCCGGCGCGAACAACGCCTTCCACGGCAGCTTGCCGTGCTCCTTGTGCGCCAGCTCCAGCATGCGCAGCACGCCGGGCGCGCCGACCGAGCGGCCGCCGATCACGCCGGTTTCACGCGAGACCGGTTTGCCGTCCTTGTCCTGGAACAGATGTTCGTCCGCCGTGGCGGGCGCGGTTTCGCGGCCGTCGTAGGATTGCACGCGCTTGCCGTCGGAGTACAACAGGAAGGAGCCGCCGCCGATGCCGGACGATTGCGGCTCCACCAGTGTGAGCACCAGCTGGGTGGCGATGGCCGCGTCGATCGCGGCGCCGCCCTGCTTGAGCATCTGGTAGCCGGCCTGGGTGGCCAGCGGGTTGGCCGCCGCCATCATGAATTTTTGTGCGGGCTTGCCGGCTTTTTCAGCGTAGCCGGTGGCGATTTCAGGCGCCACGTCGGCGCCGGTGCGTTGTGCGTAGACCGGCGCGTTCAACGCGGCCAGCAGCGGAAGGGACAGCGCGAGGCTCAGCGCCAAAGGCTTCAGACGAAACATGGACTCTCCAAAATAAGAGGCGCGCGGCCAGGGCCGCGCGCCCGATCACTCTGGCATCCTACACGAAATCGTGTAAACGGTTTACTTCGGTTGCATGCGGATAGCGCCGTCCAGGCGGATGGTTTCGCCGTTCATCATGGTGTTCTCGATGATGGCCTTGGCCAGGTGGGCGTATTCGTCCGGACGGCCGAGGCGCGGCGGGAACGGCACCATATTGCCCAAGGCGGTGCGCACTTCCTCCGGCATGCCCATCAACATCGGGGTTTCGAAGATGCCGGGGGCGATGGTCATCACGCGGATGGCGCTGCGCGACAGGTCGCGCGCCATCGGCAGGGTCAGGCCGGCGACGGCGGCCTTGGAGGCGGCGTAGGCGGCCTGGCCGATCTGGCCGTCGAAGGCCGCGACCGAGGCGGTGTTGATGATCACGCCGCGTTCGCCGCTGTCGGTGGCGGCGGTCTTGCCCATGGCGTCGGCGGCCAGGCGGGCCATGTTGAAGGTGCCGACCAGGTTGATGTTGACGGTGCGCTGGAACACGTCCAGCGGGTGCGGGCCGTCCTTGCCGACGGTCTTGACGGCCGGCGCCACGCCGGCGCAGTTGATCAGGCCGCGCAGCGTGCCCAGCGCGAGGGCGGCGTCGACCACGGCCTTGCCGTCGGCTTCCGAGGTGACGTCGCACTTGACGAAGACGGCCTTGAGCTCGGCGGCCAGCGCCTCGCCCGGCTCGACCTGCACGTCGGCCAGCACGACCTTGCCGCCCTGCTCGACAATCATGCGCGCGGTGGCGGCGCCCAGGCCCGACGCGCCGCCGGTGACGATGAATACGTTGTTCTGAATTTGCATGTGTGTCCCTATCTGTTTTTATTTGACGTTTACGTTAACGTCACATCGCAATTGTAGCGAATTTTTCATCGCGGTTGAGGAAAAAGCGCAAAGGGGCGCCTGCCGCGCCATGCTACGGTTTGCGTCCGAGTACGGAGGAGTCAGACATGGACGCCAGGATCAGCCTCAACTTTTCCATCGCCAAGGTGATCGCGATCTTCACCGTGCTCGCCGGCCACTGGTTTTCGCCGTCGATTTTGTGGATACCGGTGACGGTCGGGCTGTTTATCTTCGCGTTTTCCTCGGGATACTTCACGTCGCAAAGATACGGGGCGGACCTCGACATCGGCCGGTTCTGGCGGAATAAGCTGGAGCGGCTGGGCGTGCGCTACTGGCTCATCCTGGGGTTCCTGGCGGTGGTGGTCATGCTGCGCGGCGGAACGCTGCTTCACTGGCACACGCTGGTGCATTTTTTTGGATTGTCGGGTGTGCTGAACTGGCTCGATATCCCCAACCGCAGCGGGCTGGGCGCTGGCCTGTGGTTCTTTACGCTGTTGCTGGTGTTTTACCTGGGCTACCCATTGCTGGCGAAAGCCTGCCGGTCGACACCGCGCGCCGCCGTCGTCGCGGTGGCTTCAACCGTGATCGCGATTTACCTCGAAGAACAGTCCCGCATCGGCCATGAACTCTGGCTGACATCGCTGGGTTTCATCCTCGGCGTGGCGTATGGCATGCCGAGGCCACGCCTGCGCGCCTGGCCGGCGGCGCTGGCCGCCGCGCTCGGATGTGTCGCATTGCTGGCGGCTCACAGCATCGGATTCAAGGGCGCCAATACCGCATTGATCGCCCTGACCAGCATCGCCTGCTGCGTGTGGCTGGCCAACGCCACCGGCCTCCGCTGGCGCGGCTGGTCCCGGCTCGCAAGGCTAGAGGGCTACCTGCTCGAAATCTACCTGATCCACACCTATCTGTTTGTGCACCCCACTCACGACGCCTTGCTCGACCTCGTCATCTCGATCGTCGTCATCGTGGCCGTGGCTGTGGGCCTTCACCGCCTGTCGCGCCGCGCGCCCGTGGGCGCGCTACAGCACTAGCACTGCAGCCAGACGCCGTTGCGGTTGCAGACTTTGCCGGAGGGGGAAATGGCGGTGCCGGGACCGGCATTGTTGATGTGGGTGCCGTTGGCGTCGTTGCAACCAGTGGGGCCGCAGTTGTTCAGGGCCTTCGGTGCGCTGGGAGGATTGAGCAGGGTTTGCAGCGACGGCGACGGCGGCGCGGCGGGCATCGCCACTTGCGGCGCCTGCTTGACGACCGGCATCCGCTGGATAATCTGCGAAACCGGGCGGCGCGGCATCGGCTTACGCGCCGGCGCGGTGCGGCAGGGTTCGACGGCCAAGCGCTGGCCGTCCGCGCTCAGCGAGCAGACCGGCAGTTTGGCGTACTCGCGCAGGTCGGGGCTGGCAGGGGCTGCGTTCTTGGCGTCGCCCGAGGCCGGCGCCTGGGCAACGGCCCATGCGCCCGGCAGCGCCAGCATCAGGCAGAGCGCAGCGCGCGGCATCATGGCGGCGGCACCACGGTGGCGACCAGCATGCGCCACGGCAGCAGGCAGCTTGTGATGTTGGGATAGTAACCACGCGGATTGTCGCAGTAGTACAGCCTTCTAGACGATACGCCGGCGTCGGCCGGCGGCAGGTACAGCGGCGCGGTGGCGTAGTAGCCGGGCGGGTAGTAATACCCGTCGTAATACGGGCCGTAGTAGCGGTAACGCGGCCAGTAGAGCGGCGCGCCGATGAAGACGCCGCCGCGCACATAGCCGTGGCCGTGATGATAGCCATGGCCGCCTCCCCAGCCGCCATGGACATAGCCGTGGCCGTGGCCCCCTCCTCCGTGGCCATGGCCCTGTGCCCAGGCATATGGGCAGGTCAGCGCTCCCAGCAGGAAGGCCAACAGCAATGCCGGTTTCAACAAGTTCATGGTCTCACCTCGCGTAGTGCTACACCTTTCATTATTAGCAGGTGTAGCACCAGAGGGAAGCGTTTGAAACAATTGGTAACGCTTACTTGCCTGGCGGTGGCGCTTCCGCCGAGGCGGCGGGCGTTGCCGCGGCAGGCTCCGCTGCCGGCGCACCCGGCGCCGGTTGCGCGCCCTCAGTCATCGGCGCCGAGGCCGCTGGCTGTGGCGGAGGCGGCACTTCGGCCGGCTTCATCATGCCGTCGGCCGGCGACGTGATCATCGTCGGCGCCGGCGCGGTGATGGCCGCGACCGGCGCGGCAACCGACACCGTCAGCCAGCCCGAGGGGTGCACCAGCGGCACCATCAGCAGCGCCACGATGTTGATGATCTTGATCAGCGGGTTGACCGCCGGCCCCGCCGTGTCCTTGTACGGATCGCCGACGGTGTCGCCGGTCACGGCCGCCTTGTGCGCGTCCGAACCCTTGCCGCCGAAGTGGCCGTCCTCGATGTATTTCTTGGCGTTGTCCCAGGCGCCGCCGCCGGTGGTCATCGAAATCGCCACGAACAGGCCGGTGACGATGGTCCCCATCAGCATGCCGCCCAGCGCGGCCGCCCCCAGCAGTATGCCGACGATGATCGGCACCACCACCGGCAGCAGCGAAGGGATGATCATTTCCTTGATCGCCGACGCGGTCAGCATGTCGACCGCCTTGTCGTACTCCGGCTTGCCGCTGCCGTCCATGATGCCCTTGATGTCGCGGAACTGGCGCCGCACCTCCACCACCACGGCGCCGGCGGCGCGGCCCACGGCCTCCATCGCCATCGCGCCGAACAGGTAGGGAATCAGGCCGCCGATGATCAGGCCGACGATCACCATCGGGTTCGACAGGTCGAAGGTGACGCTCTTGCCGCTCGACTCCAGCGCGTGCGTGTAGTCGGCGAACAGCACCAGCGCGGCCAGGCCGGCCGAGCCGATCGCATAGCCCTTGGTGACGGCCTTGGTGGTGTTGCCCACCGCGTCCAGCGGATCGGTGATGGCGCGCACCGATTCCGGCATGCCCGACATTTCGGCGATACCGCCGGCGTTGTCGGTGATCGGGCCATAGGCGTCCAGCGCCACGACGATGCCGGCCATCGACAGCATCGACGTGGCCGCGATCGCCACGCCATACAGCTGGCCCAGCTGGTACGACACCAGGATCGCCGCGCACACCGCCAGCACCGGATAGGCGGTGGACTTCATCGACACGCCCAGGCCGGCGATGATGTTGGTGCCGTGGCCGGTGGTCGAGGCTTCGGCGATATGCTTGACCGGATGGAAATCGGTGCCGGTGTAGTACTCGGTGATGTAGACCATCAGCCCGGTCAGCAAGATGCCGACCACGGTGCAGCCCATCATCTTCATGCGCATGGCCTCGTCCGGCCAGATCTGCCAGGTGACGACGGCGAAGCCGAGCAGCGACAGGCCGGCCGCCCACCACAGCCCGGTGTACAGCGCCGACATGATCTTCTTGCCCGGCTTGGCCTTGACCATCGAGCAGCCGATGATGGAGGCGATGATCGACACCGCGCCCAGCAGCAGCGGATAGACGATGGCCGAGGTCGGCGCCGACGTGATCAGCAAAGCGCCCAGCAGCATGGTGGCGATCAGCGTCACCACATAGGTTTCGAACAGGTCGGCCGCCATGCCGGCGCAGTCGCCGACGTTGTCGCCGACGTTATCGGCGATCACCGCCGGGTTGCGCGGATCGTCCTCGGGAATGCCGGCCTCCACCTTGCCCACCAGGTCGGCGCCGACGTCCGCGCCCTTGGTGAAGATGCCGCCGCCCAACCGGGCGAAAATGGAAATGAGCGAGGCGCCGAAGGCCAGGCCGATCAGGGGCTCGATCACCTTGTGCGGATCGAGCGGCGGGTTCGGCGCGCCCGGCGCCATCCCCATCAGGAACATATAGAACAGCACCACGCCCAGCAGGCCCAGGCCGACCACCAGCATGCCGGTGATGGCGCCGCCCTTGAAGGCGACGTCGAGCGCCTCGTTCATGCCCTTGGTGGCCGCCTGCGCCGTGCGCACGTTGGCGCGCACCGAGACGTTCATGCCGATGAAGCCGCAGGCGCCGGACAGCACCGCGCCGATCAGGAAGCCGACGGCGGTCTTCATGTCGAGCAAGGCGGCAATGAGAATGAGCAGCACCAGGCCGACGATGCCGATGGTGCGGTACTGGCGCGCCAGATAGGCGGAGGCGCCCTGCTGGATGGCCAGCGCGATTTCCTGCATGCGCGGGCTGCCCGCGTCCTGGCGCAAAATCCAGCTTCGAGACCATAAACCATAAACCACGGCGATAACGCCGCACGCAACTGCAAGCCAAAGACTAGCTGCCATAGTGTCCCCTTATTTTTATTGATCGAGCCTACAAACCCACACTTCAGAAAACCAACGCCCGCCGGGTAGGCAAGCGCAGCCAACTAAACCTGCGAACTGCATCACTTCATAAAACGGGATGGCATCCAGCCGATTTGCAAGCGCAAAAAAAGCGGACACTCGGTCCGCTCTACTTTAACGCTTATTCCGCCAGCGCGGCAAACGCGCTGTCACGAATTTGCTCTACCGGACCGACGCCGGCGATGCGGCGGTATTTCGGCGCGCCTGGCTGGCCCGACTGCGCCCAGTTGTTGTAGTAGCTGAGCAGCACTTCGGTCTGGTTATGGTAGACGTCCAGGCGCTTCTTGACGGTTTCAGCCTTGTCGTCGTCGCGCTGCACCAGCGGCTCGCCGGTGACGTCGTCCTTGCCTTCGACCTTGGGCGGATTGAACTTGACGTGGTACACGCGGCCCGAGGCCGGATGGCTGCGGCGGCCGTCCATGCGCTCGATGATCGACTCGTCCGGGACGTCGATTTCCAGCACGTAGTCGACCACCACGCCGCTGTCCTTCAGCGCATCCGCTTGCGCGATGGTGCGCGGGAAGCCGTCGAACAGGTAGCCGTTGGCGCAGTCCGGCTCGGCCAGACGGTCCTTGACCAGGCCGATGATGATGTCATCCGATACCAGACCACCCGCGTCCATCACCTTCTTGGCGGCCAAGCCCATCTCCGTGCCCGCCTTGATCGCGGCGCGCAGCATGTCGCCGGTCGAGATTTGCGGAATGTTGTATTTTTCCTTGATGAAATTAGCCTGAGTGCCCTTGCCGGCACCTGGTGCTCCTAAAAGAATAAGACGCATGAAAAATTCCTAAAACAGAATGTGGGTTAGTTGGTATTGGATCGTACGAAACTTACCACAAAACTTCGTCTCAACGCCAATTTGTGACGGTTTGAACCGTTCTTAGCTGGCGAAACCGGGGTACGGAGAGATATTCCGTATGAATATCGCACCGTTGTCTTCGTTATATCAGTTGATACTGACTGCTGGCTGACGTGTTGTTTGATACAAATCAATAGAACTGCCGGACGCGGGCCAGGTCTTCCGGCGTGTCCACCCCGGCCGCCGGGGCCGAATCGGTCACGTGGACCGCGATGGGATAGCCGTGCCACAGCACGCGCAGCTGTTCCAGTGCTTCGATCGATTCCAGCGGCGACACTGCCAGCGCCGGGTAGGCTTGCAGGAAGTCGTTGCGGTAGGCGTACAGTCCGATATGGCGGAGCGGTACGTAACCGTCCGGCAGTGTGGATTTAGACTGCGCGAATGCGTCGCGGTTCCAGGGTATGGTCGCGCGCGAAAAATAAAGTGCCCTGCCGGCCTTGTCCAGCACCACCTTGACCACGTTCGGGTTGAAGGCGTCGTCGGCGTCGTGCAGCGGATGGGCGCAGGTGGACATGGGCACGTCGGCGCCGATGCGCGCGGCGGCCGCTTGCAGCAGCGCCGGGTCGATCAGCGGCTCGTCGCCCTGCAGGTTGACGACCACGGCGTCCGCCGGCAGGTTGAGCGCGCGCGCCACTTCGGCGATGCGGTCGGTGCCGGACGGATGGTCGGCGCGGGTCATGCATACTTCCACGCCGTGCTGTTCGCAGGCGGCGCGGATGTCTTCGTGGTCGGTGGCGACAATGATGCGGGCCGCGCCCGACTGCTGCGCGCGCTCGGCCACGCGCACCACCATGGGCTTGCCGCCCAGGTCGGCCAGCGGCTTGTTCGGCAGGCGGGTCGAGGCCAGGCGGGCCGGGATGATGACGATGAAGGACACCGCCTAGTCCGCCTTGTCCTGCAGCGTGCGCGCCTCGTCGGCCCACATGATGGGGATGCCGTCGCGGATCGGGAAGGCCAGGCGGTCGCCCTTGCAAATCATTTCCTGGGCTTTTTTATCGTACTCCAGGGGGCCTTTGCAGACCGGGCATACCAGGATATCAAGCAATCGAGCGTCCACGACATTTCTCCACAATTTGGTCGGCCAGCGCGCCGTCGAGGTGCGCCGTCACCGGGACGACCCATAGTCGCGGGTCGTCTCTGAGTTCTTCAATTTGCGCACATTTTACTGCATCCTTCTCGGTCATCAAGATCAGGTCGGCG
>Ga0308157_10004140_pt1 | contig 19670 bp, 17 predicted proteins | sample PhyBR1_FD_201035 | JGI IMG/M metagenome (GOLD analysis project Ga0308157, IMG submission 201035) | Phyllosphere microbial communities from UC Gill Tract Community Farm, Albany, California, United States - DLSLB.R1 | ecosystem: Host-associated > Plants > Phyllosphere > Unclassified | place: USA...
TCTACACGGACCCGCAACTGCGCCGAATGCTGCCCGACTGGGAGCAGGACTCGAAGCGCTTCCTCGCCGAGTTCCGGGCTGAGGCCGGCGTGCGCCTCGCCGGCCCGCAGCACCGCGCGATCGTCGATCGGCTGCGCGCGACGAACGAGGATTTCGGGCGGCACTGGTCGGAGCTGGGGATCTCGCGCTTCGAGTCGCGGCGCCGCCAGTTCCGCCACCGCACCCAGGGGCTCGTCGAGTTCGAGCATCACCGGCTCGTGCCGTCGGACGCCAGCGACCTGCACGTGGTGATGTATGTTCCGGTGGGTGCGACGGCGCACGCCACCGCCTGAGAGGGGAGAATCAATGACGAACGAAGAGTGTGTGCTTCAGATCGAGGCCGCGGGCGCGAGCCTCGTGATCGACGCCTCCGGATCCGTGCCGCGCGTGCTGCATTGGGGCGCCGCGCTCGGCGCGCTCGAGCCCGACGCCGCTCGCGCGCTGCGCACGGCGTCGACGGCCGCCGTGCTGCACGACTCTCCCGACGTGCCCCGGGTGTTCGGGGTGCTCCCCGCCGAGTACGACGGGTGGTCCGGGACGCCCGGTCAGGAGGGATCGATCGGCGGAGCGGACGTCACGCACCGCCCTGTGCGCACGCACGCGCGCGTCGATGGATCCGCGATCCTGCTGCGGCTCGAGGATCGCCTCGCGGGCGTCGTCGTCGAGGCGGCGTACCGCATGGATTCGCACGGCGTGCTCACCGTCGACCTCGCGGCGACGCGCGACGGATCCCTCGGAAGAGGGAGCGAGCCGTACGCGCTCGACCGTCTGCGGGCTCTGCTGCCCGTTCCGGGCCGCGCCAGCGAACTGCTCGACTTCACCGGAAAGTGGTGCCGGGAGCGTGCGCCGCAGCGCGGTCCCGTGCGAGGCGGCACCCACGTGCGCCGCGCTCGCCGCGGCAAGCCCGGCCAGGACAACCCGTTCCTGATGGCGCTCGGAACCCCGAATCTCGGATTCCGTCGCGGCGAGGTCTGGGCCTGCCATTACGGGTGGAGCGGTGATTCCGAGTACCTCGTCGAGAGCCTTCCCGAGGGTGCGGGGCAGTTCGCGACCGTGCTCGGCGCGGGCGAGGCGCTGCGGCGCGGCGAGGTGTCACTCGCCGAGGGGGAGCGGTACGAGGCGCCGACGGCCTACTTCGTCTGGTCGGACGAGGGCCTCGACGGCATTGCCCGCCGATTCCACGCGCACGTGCGGTCGCGCGCGTCGCACCCGCAGCGCCCGCGACCGCTTGTGCTGAACACATGGGAGGCCGTGTACTTCGCACACGATCTCGACCGGCTGACCGCGCTCGCGCGGGCGGGATCCGCGGTGGGTGTCGAGCGGGTCGTGCTCGACGACGGCTGGTTCCGGGGGCGCCGCGCCGACGATGCGGGCCTCGGCGACTGGCAGATCGACGAGGACGTATGGCCCGACGGCCTCGACCCGTTCGTCGATGTCGTGCGCGCCGAGGGCATGCAGTTCGGCCTCTGGTTCGAGCCCGAGATGGTCAACCTCGATTCCGACCTGGCGCGGGAGCACCCCGAATGGATCCTCGGTCCGCGCGCCGGCCTCGGCCCGGCGGCGCGCCACCAGTACGTGCTCGACATCGCGAACCCTGAGGCGTACGCGTACCTGCTCGAGGCGATCGCAGACCTCGTCGAGACGTACCGGATCGACTTCATCAAGTGGGATCACAACCGCGAGCTGCTCGAGCCGGTCACGCGCCGCACCGATCCGCAGCGGCCCACCGTGCACGAGCAGACGCGCGCGCTGTACGCGCTGCTCGACGAACTCGGCTCTCGCTTTCCGGATCTCGAGATCGAGACCTGCGCGTCGGGCGGCGGCCGCGTCGACCTCGGGATCCTGGGCCGCACCTCGCGACTCTGGGCGTCGGACTGCAACGACCCGGTCGAGCGCGCCCGCATCGAGCGCTGGACGCGGCTCATCGTGCCGCCCGAGCTCATCGGCTCGCATATCGGCGACGAGCTCTCGCACACGACCGGTCGCCGCACCGACCTGTCGCTGCGCCTCGCCACGGCGCTGTTCGCGCACTCGGGCATCGAGGCCGACATCACCCGCCTTCCGCAGCACGACATCGCGACGATCTCGGCGTGGTCGGAGTTGTACCGCGAGATCCGGGGGATGATCCACACGGGCGAGGTCGTCAACGCCGACCTGTCCGACGACGCCGCGCTCACGGGCGTGATCGCCTCCGACGGCTCTCGGGCGCTGTACACCTGGATGCGCTTCGCGACGACGGAGGCCGGGCAGCCCGGTGTCGTGCCGTTTCCCGGCGTCGACCCGATCGCGACCTATCGCGTGCGGGTGCGCACTGAGCTCGGGCCCGCGCGGCGCATCGGCATCGCGGATCCGGACTGGGTGGCCCGCGCCGAAGGCGAGGGGATCACGCTGCCGGGCTCGGTGCTGGCGACCGTGGGTGTGCCTCTGCCGGCTCTCGCGCCGCAGCAGGCCGTGCTGTTCGACCTTGAGCGGGTATAGCCGAGCGTCAGACGCGGGCCGAGGGACGTCGGGCAGTGACGGCCACGTAGCGCCCCGGGCGATGGTTGAACGCGATCACGAGGTTCATGGTGACGACGCCGAGGGCCGAGGCCGCGACGACGAGCCAGGTCGAGGTCGCGATGGACGCGGCCACGACCGCGGCGTCGCCGACCATCATCACGTATCCCGCGCGCCACCCGAGCTTGTCCTGCAGGATGAGGCCGACGATGTTGAACCCGCCCATGCTGGCGCCGTGGCGGAACAGGATGATGACGCCGACCGAGGCGACGACCGACCCGATCACCGCTGCGTAGAACGGGTTCAGCGTGATCTCGCCGAGTGCCCCGATGCCGGGGAGCGCGTGGAACGAGGCGAAGACCGACACGAGCGCGATCGCGAGGGCACTGCGCAGCACGAAGCCCCACCCCTTGCTGCGGATCGCGAGCAGGAAGAACGGCAGGTTGATCGCGAGGAACAGCACGCCGAACGGGATCGGCGTCGTGTAGTCGAGCAGCAGCGTGAGCCCGGCCGTGCCGCCGGTGACGACCCCGCCCGCGCGCAGCAGGAACAGTCCGACCGAGACGACGATCGTGCCGCAGAGGATGCCGAGCACGTCGTCGGCGGCGGAGTGCGTCGGCGTGGGGTGCGGGACGGGGATTTCTGAAGTCACACCTTCCATCGTGACGGACAAAAGTCACGCTGCGCAATCACTCGAGAAGAAGTTGAGCATATTGAAAGCGTGAATGCAGTGTCGAGTGCGCGCATTGATGGCAGCGTCGAGCAGAGTTAGAGGACGGCGCACGACAGTAACGGACGCGACCGAGAAGTGGAGGGGCTGACGGGAATCGAACCCGCGCTATCTGCTTGGGAAGCGTGTGGATCAACACCCACATCCCGTTCGTGTCGGACATGCCGCACGGCGGATTCAAGCACTCCGGCTACGGCAAGGACCTCTCGCAGTACGGCTTCGACGATTACACGCGCATCAAGCACGTGATGTCGGCGCTCGACTGAGACCGTGCGCGTGGCCAGCAGAATACTGGCCCCCGCGCGGTATCCGGGTCAGCTGTCCCATCCGCCAGTCCGACCATCGCCCGCGAGCTCGCCCCCAGCATCCGCCACCGCCGCGTCGTGCCGATGCACGGCGATGAGCGATGCCATGCTCCCGCGCTCTCCGGATGTGACGGCCCTCCTGCGCGCGCTACTTCTCTGCGCCGGCGAGTGCCCCCTTGACGAAGTACTTCTGCAGGGCGAGGTAAGCGATCAGGATCGGCAGGAGCCCGAGCAGTGCAGCGGCGGCGGCGGCGCCGAGGTTTGTTCCCTGTGCCGAGAAGAACACGGCGACCGAGGGGGCCAGGGTGCGCATAGACGCGGCGTTGTTGATATACGAACTCATCGCGAAGTCGTTCCAGACGCTCGTGGCGGTGAGGATCGTGACGGTTGCGAGAACCGGCTTCAGCGAGGGGAGCACGATCCGCGTGAAGATCGTGAAGGTGCCGGCCCCGTCGATCGCCGCCGCCTCTTCAAGCGAGATGGGGAGGCTGCGCATGAACTGAGTGAAGAGGAAGACCGCGAGCGGCAGATGCAGTGTGGTGAGCACCGCGATAAGACCACCGAAGGTGTTCAGAACGCCGAGGTCCGACAGCATTGTGTATAGCGGGACCAGGATGCTCAGCGGAGGCACGATCAGCATTGCGAGCAGCGCGAGCGAAACGAATCGATTCAGCTTGGTGGGTCGACGAGCGAGGGGGTACGCGGCCATTGCTGCGATGATGCAGACGAGGAGCGTGCTGGCGACAGTCACGATGACGCTGTTCTCGAGCGCCCAATCCAGGCGCCCCACGGTCATCGCCGTCTCGAAGTTCTCGAGCGTGGCACCTGCGAAGGGAGGGAGCCAGAGCGAGGATCTGTCGGACTGTGGCTTGAATGCGGTCGTGAGGGCGAGGTAGAACGGCGTGAGTTGCACGAGGACGGCAACGGTGATGAACACCGCCTTGAACACGCGGGGCAACAGGCCCCCTCGTTTCGCGGCCGCAGCAGTCGAAGAGAATTCAGACATCAGGCGTCCTTTCCGGAGCGATCCATGCGGCGGACGAGGAAGATCGAGAAGATCGCGATGAGAATCAGGAGCGCTATTCCCATCGCAGACGCATAGCCGGCGGCCTGCTGGCCGAAGTAGGTGCGTCCGATCAGGGTCGACACGGAGTTCGTGGAGTAGCCGGGGCCGCCCCCGGTGAGGACTTGGATGACGTCGTATAGCTTCAGACCTCCGATGAGGTTGATGATCAGGCTGGACACGAAGGCCGGCTTCAGCAGCGGCATCGTGATCGAGCGGACCATCCGCCAACCGGACGCCCCGTCGAGTGCAGCGGCCTCATAGATCTCCGGGGAGATTCCCTGCAGGCCTGCGAGATAGATGATCATCGAGATTCCGACGAATTGCAGGGTATTGATGATGATGATGATGGCCAACGCACTCGTGCCGCTGCTCAGCCAAGCCACTCGGTCGAGGCCGAGGCCGATCATGATGTCGTTCAGTGCTCCACGGTCGTACTGGAAGAGCAGGTAGTACATCATGCCCATGACCACGGGCGAGACCAGCACGGGCAAGTAGATCGCGGATCGGGCGACGGAGCGGGCCTTCCCCGTTCCGTCGAGCACGAGGGCAAGCCCGAAGCCGAGGATCTGCTGGAGGGCAGTACACCCGAAGCCGAACAGCAAGGTGTTCAAGAGGGCGGTGTGGAACGTCGTGTCGGTGAAGAGCTGAGCGAAGTTCGCGAACCCGACGAAGGTCTTGTCGGGGGAGTACCCGTTCCAGTTGCTGAAGGCGAGCTCGACGCCCTGGACAAGCGGGACGAAGACGAACAGACCGAGGAGCGCGACCGCCGGCAGGTACATCAGGTTCATGGACGCGCCACGGCGGCCGGATCGGCGTTTCCGACGGGGATCCGCCCCCGTGGAGCGGGTGACGGGAGTCGCTGTACGCGTGAGGGTTCCGTTGCTCATGAGTTCTTCCGTGTTCGAAGAGGAGGGGCCGGGGGCGCGCAGGGCGCCCCCGGAACTTCTGTTACTGCTGGCCGTAGAGAGTGTCGTACTGACGTGCCATCTGGGCCGTGGCGGCCTCGACCGAGCTCTGGCTTGTGACGATCGAATCGGTGACTGCGACGAGGGTGTCCCAGGCGCCGTTCGGCAGGTACACGCGGTCGAAGTACGGCGCGATCGGCGTCGTGCCGGAAGTGACATACTTCTCGTAGCTCGGAGCGAGCACGCCGAAGTCGACGTCGACGCCGATCAAGCCGGGAGCGGAGCCGGCGGCCTCAGCGAGTTTCGCCGCGTTGTCAGGTTCGGCGAGGAACGCGAGGAACTCCTTCGCCTCTTCCTTGTGAGCGCTGGTCTTGGAGACACCGAACGAGTTGTTCCCTTCACCTCCGACAAGGTAGTTCTCGCCGCCGGTCGCGCTCGGCAGCGGAAGGAAGCCGACGTTGGCGTCGGGGTTGTAGGCGAGCGCCTGCGTCAGCAGCGCCGTTCCCTGGAACTCGAACGCGGTCGTTCCATCGGCGAGAGCGCGCGCCATGTCGTCCTGCGACGCCGACGAGTAATCTTTGTTGAAGTAACCCTTGTCAGTCCACTCCTGCACGACGGTGAGCATCTCCGACATCGGCTCGGCGACGAAAGTGCCGTCGATCGTCTCCTGCTTCTGGTCATCATCGTAGAGATCGACCGCGAGGTGGTCGGCGACGTGCCCGATGGGGCCCTGATCCTTGCCCGCGGCGAAGATCGCGGGAGTGCCTGTTGCGACGACCTTCTCGGCGGCGCTGTTGAATGCGTCCCACGTGGTCAGCGAAGCGGGGTCGACTCCGATGGATTCGAGGACGTCACCGTTGTAGAGGATCCCCGCGACGTTGGTCTCCCCGGGGAACGCGTAGATCTCGCCCTCGTCGTCACGCATAGCGGAGTCGAGTGCGGGGTTGACATCCTCCGACCACGCTTGGTCGTCGAGCGGCTCGAGGAATTCGCTGTAGCGCAGCAACGACCACCCGTGCGTCGAGAACAGGTCGGGGACATTGTCGGCAGCAAGCCTGACCTTCATGTTGTTCTCGAAGGTGCTGGCCTCGGCCGTGACCTGGATCTTGTAGCCGGTCTCGGCCTCGAACTCGTCGACGATTTCACTGAAGGCGACATAGTCGGGGGTGTCGGATCCCATGTTCAGGAAGAACTGCATCGTGTCGTCGCCGCCGGTGGCGTCGCCGCCGGTGGCGTCGCCGCGGCTGCAACCGGTGACGGCGAGGGACAGGGTGAGTGCGCCGATGGTGATCATCGTGGCCCGGCGGGCAACGGGTGTGAGCTTCATTGCTTCTTTTCCTTCAAGGTGTGTTCGGGTTTCGGTGAGGAACTGCTATCGCCGTGCGATCTCGTAGACGCGGGCGGAGTGACCGGCGGTGGCCGGGACGAATCGGATCCGGCCGTCATCAAGGTCGGAGATCGACCAGGGCGACAGGGCGGGCGGGTAGAGGAGCGCGACGTCGGTCGATCTCACGTCTGCGCCGAGATCGACGCTGACATCGACGGCGACATTGTCGCTGCGGTGCCAGATGAAGAGCAGTGATCGGCGTTCCCCGCGCAGCAGCATGGTGATCACGGAGTCTGTCCATCCGGCGTGCCCGAGTGGCCATTCGGGCACCGATACCGCAATATCTTCGCGGATCTCCTTGAAGACGCGAGCAGCATCATGAACGAACGCGAGCTGGGAATCATCCATCCGGTTCAGGTAGCCCGACATATACAGGCGCCCGCTGAGGCCGGTCACCATCGTGAAGGCGATCTCCTCGTCGGTCATCCAGGACTGAGGGTACGCCCAGCTCGCCGCTTGTTCCGGCAGCATCTGCATGGGAGCGGAGGCCGCGATCGGCGGGTAGAGCTGGAAGTCCTGCTGGTCGGAGGTCGACTGGATGTCGAAGGCCTCGAGCATCGCGAAGTCTGCACGCATGGCACCGGAGCTGCAGTTCTCGAAGATCACGTGCGGATGTCGTCGCCGGAGCTCAGCGGCCCAGGCGAGGTGCGCACGATTGTGGCCAAGGAGCCCTGCTCCCACAGAAAACGCGGCGACGTCGGTTCCGGGACCCGGGGTGACGTTGTAGTCGAGTTTGAAGAATCCGACGCCGAACTCTCCGATGAGGCGGTCGAAGGTCGAGTCCAGATGGGCTCGAGCCGCCGGGTGCCGGAGGTCGAAGAAGTATCGGTCGTGCTCACGGACCCGCCTGCCGTGCCGCTGAAGGAATGCGTCCTTCGGAAGCGTCGCGGCGATCGGGCTCTTGGCGCCGATGACCTCGGGCTCGACCCAGAGGCCGACGCGCATGCCGCGCGAACGGATCGCGTCGGTCACCTGAGAGAGGCCTCCGGGGAACCGCCGGGCTGCGGGTCGCCACTCTCCGACGCTGGGCCACCAGTCACCTTCGGCAGTGTCGTCGTACCACCCCGCGTCGATGCAGAAGCACTCTGCGCCCGCAGCTGCCGCGGCGTCGATCAGTGGCAGGAGCTTTTCCGTCGTAGGGTCTCCGCTGATGGTGTTCATGAAGTCGTTGAACACGAGCACGGAGTCCGCATCCGCAGTGCGCTCGCGCCGGATCCATCTGCGATGGCGGGTCATCGCCGCCATGGCGCCGTTGGCGCCGTTCATAGCCATCGCGAAGGATGCCGGGACCGTCGTGAACTCCTCACCCGGCTGAAGCTGCTCATTCCACTGGTGGTTGAGATCAGTCGGCCCGAGGAGCACAAGAGCAAGGGAGTTCTCCCCGACACGCTCGTTGTCGAGCTCCCAGCGCCACCCGCCATTGTGCTCGATCTGCCACGCCACCGCGTAGCCGGAGCGAGGGTGTTCGATCATGCCCATGGGAAGTGCCCGCACAGTCGTCCACGTCGACGTACCGATCTGGGCGATATAGCCGCGGCCGGGCTGGTTGTTGTAGACCGAACCGAAGTCGCCGAGGCCATCCTGGCACCATGCGGGCCTGGCCGTCCACCGGTTCTCCGCGAGCTGCTCGCCGGAACCGGAGTGCAGGATCACTTCGTGCGTGTCATCGTCCTCGCCCATCAGGGCGCCGATCGAGACTGTTGAGACCGTCTCGATGATGACGGCGTCCTCGCCATCGTTGCGGACTTTCGTACGTACGCGAGTTGCGGGGAGATCGGGTGACGCGAGGAACGTGGTCGTCGTCACGATCCCGGTCTGTTCGTCTCTCTGGATCACGTCGAGGCGGGACTCCTCCGCAGTCGTGTTCTGCACGTGCGAGACGTACCGGAGGCGGCTGCCGACTCCCGTATGAGTGAAGCGTGTCGTGTTACGGGCCCGGCCGTCGCCGGTGACCATGAGCTCCACCATCGGCTGGGTCGCAGCGGTGAGCGCCGCGGAGCCGCCATCGGAGAGGCCGACGATGCGAACGGGGTGCTCCACGCCGTGGCCGAACCGAATCGCGAGGCCGCCGGCGCTCCACTCGAACGACGTCTCAGTGGGGGCGGGGGCACCCGTGACGGATGCCGGCTGCGCGCTCTTCTCGAGCTGGTTCGTCCGCACTTCGCGGCTCCTTTGCCTGTGACTCAGTATGAAAACGTTAATCATGAAAACGTTGATCAAACTGTAAAGGGCAAAGGCAAGAAGTGCAAGCGGATGTGTGGGAGTCGTCTATTCGGCAGTGCCGGAAGCGGTTGTGCTCTCGCGCACCACGAGCCTGTTGTCGGGAACGCCCGACCGCGCGAGGGCCGTCTCCGGGTCCATGAGCAGCTCGAGCGCGACGCGACCGGCCCAGCCCCAATCGAGGCGGTAAGTCGTGAGGCTCGGTACGTAGGAGCGCGAGATCGGATGGTCATCGATGCCGGCCACGGCGACATCGTCGGGAACCCGCCGCCCCGCTTCGTGCATGCTGCGCATGACGCTGAAGGCGACCTCGTCATTCGGGCAGAAGACCGCCGTCACGTCAGAATCTTTCGCGAGTTCTGCCCCTGCTCGCAACGCCGTCGCGGACGACCAGTCCGACGCCACGGGCTCCGGCGGGGTGATCCCCGCATCGGCCAGCGCGTCTCGCCACCCGAGCTCTCGGGGGTGCACTCGACCGCCGAAGTACGGCACCGAGACGTAGTGGACTTTTCGATGGCCCGTGTCGAGGAGATGTTGCGTCACGGCACGGGCGGCCGCCCTGTCGTTCACCAGAACGTGGGGGACATCGGCGTCGTGATCGACGCCGTTGGTGACGGTCGCAATGGGGATGGACCCGAGTTGCGAGTGCAACTGCTCCGTGTTGTAGGAGTTGTAATCGAGCACGATCACCCCCACGATCGGCTGAGCCAACAAGACTTCGACAGCCGCGGAGACGCCCTCTGAGTCGAGAGGATCGAGGATGGCCACCGCGACTACATGACCCGCGACGCGAGCGCGCTCTTCGATCGACGTCATCATCCGGGTGCGCCCGTACGCAGATGTGTCAGGCGCGATCACGCCGACGATGGGCTGATGACCCTTCACGAGCGCGCGGGCGGCACCGTTCGGCCGATACTGCAGCCGCTTCATCGCCGCCAGGACTTTCTCCCTCGTCTCCGGCCTCACCGGTGTGGATCCGGTGAGCACGCGGGAGACAGTGGGCAGGGACACCCCGGCATCGCGGGCTACATCGGCGATCGTGGGCACGCGTGCGCGTTTCGGGGGCATGGAGATCGACGCTACCCGGTATGAAAGCGTTGAGCAACGAGAGTCGGCGAGCGTGCGTGAGCAGTCATCGACCTGGATCCCCTGCGACCCGTACCGCGTCGATCACTGCGGCGCCCGCATCGACGCGCTGTGCCGATGCCAGGCCCAGATGATAGAGGTACAGGTCGTCGACTCCGCGCAGACGAGAGGCCCAGAGAGTGGCGAAGCCTTCGGGATTCTCCGGCGGCAAGACCGACAGATAGGCGCCGAGCCGTTCGCCATTCTGGGGTGCCCTCAGCCGCTCCCTTGCGCTCAGGTGATCCGCGGGGAGGATGAGAGCGTCCGCGACGCCGGGCGTATCCCAGAGAGCGGCGAAAGGACCTGTTGCCCACGGATCGGGTTGGGCGTGGAACCTCACTTTCTTTGCCCCCGCTGCGCGCGCCGCGACGGAGACGACGTGCGCCAGCAGATCGCGAGCGCTTCGCCGGACGTCGAGCACCGCGGTGGTCGCATCAGCCAGCACCTGGTCGATTCTCGCGGCTCCAGAGCCGACCCCACCCCTGACGCGGTTTCGGACCGCGTCAGGGTCGTGACCCGCTGCCGCCATCGCTCTCTCGCACTCATTGCAGAAGCAGATCGAGAGCAGAGCGGCATCGAGGGCCGACCAATCAGACCCGGTCGTCTTCTCGTGGGCGCCGAGGTGCTCGACGCCGAGTGGGCCGCAGGCTTCGACCACGACGCTCTCGGCCCCGGAGAGCAATACGGATTCACTCGCCAGGGTGGCACAGTATTCGCGAACAGCCTCGTGCGACGGGCAGAGCGCGTAGCCGTACACATCTCCGAAGGCATTGTGCACCCGCAGGCTGCCGCCGTCCCCGCCTCGGTCGTCGTGATGCGTGAGCACAACCCACGGTTCGACCTCGAGGCCGGCCGCGCGGGCGGATGTCGCCGCGCTCTGGAACGCCCCCTCGGACACCCAGTCGCCCGCCGGTCGCGGTCGGATTCGGTGACCTCGCCAGATTTCCGCCCGGTACGGCACGTAGATCGCCGAGTGCTGCGCGTCGACCAACCGATGGCGAGGATGCAGGGGTGTGGCCGCTCGGACACCGTGATACGCGGCGGCAAGGGCGATGCCGTCCGCCCCTGTGTCGCGCGCCCGTGATGCCGCATCCGGCGCATCGATCAGGTCCCAAGGATAGGCGCACCACAGCGCCCGAAGCGTCATCGCACGCCCCGTGACCGGAGCGCGGTCGCAAGACGCATCGATGCGACCCGCACCTCAGTCATGACTCTGGCGACCTCGGATGCGGTCGCTGCCCCGATCGGGATCGAGCAGCTCATCGCGTCGGTCGCTGGGATCCGGTAACCCACGGATGCAGCGACGCACGCGACCCCCATCGTGTTCTCCTCACGTTCGGACGACGCGCCGATGGCACGGATCTCTTCGAGCTCTCGTTCGAGATCGACCCCATCGGTGATGGTCAGCGGCGTCAGCGCGACGAGCTCGTCACGAAGCAGCATCTCGAGTTCGGCCGGACTGCGCTCAGCGAGCAGCACCTTGCCGAGAGCCGTCGCATGGGCGGGGAGGAATCGGCCCACCCGTGAGGCCGCTCGCTGAGAGGCCTCACGGGTGGCGAGGTAGAGCACGTTCGATCCGTGGAGCCGGGCATAGTGCGTGGTGTACCCGACTCGAGTGCGGAGTGCTTCGATAGCGGGGACCGCGAATTCCAGAGCCGCGTCATGATCCAGGTAAGAAGTTCCGGCCACAAGGGCTCGTGGACCGATTGCCATTCGGCTGCCATCGGCATGCACGCTCAACCAATCGCTTGCGGCCATGGTCTTGATCAGATGATGCAGGCTCGAGCGAGGATAGCCCGAGAGACGATGCAGATCCGTCATCGTCATGCCGGTCGGGGCCGTGGATACGATCTCCAGCAGTCGCAACGTCCGCTCTGCCGACTTCACCGTGCGCGGCGTCGGAGTCGAGGCCGTACCGACCGCAGTCACCAGGTGCCCCCGAGCGGGCGAGCGAGGTCGGCGAATGCTCCGCCGATCAGTGCGTCCGACAGCGCGGGCGCCGTCGCGTCGATGGTCGACGCGAAGACCTCGGCGTCGTCGAGCGGCACGAATCCGATCGGCGAACCGGAACTCGTGGGGAACCAACTGCGCGTATTGGCGGATACCGCCCAGACGTGATGAAAACCTGAGGCATTAGTGCTCAGCGTCGCCTCGATGAGGCGGACGAAATCGCCGAAGGACAACCAGGTGGAAAGCGAACGGAGGTTGCGGGGGCGGGCCTCGATCGTTCCGATGCGGGCGGCGACGACGATCATTCCGAAGCGATCTGCGTACACGCTGCCCAGTGCCTCGACCGCGACTTTGCCCACACCGTAGAACGAATCGGGCCGTGGCGGAAGTTCGGGGTCAAGGCCGGCTTCCGTCGGCCAGAATCCGGCTACATGTGTCGAGCTGGCCAAGAGTGCCCGCTCGACCCCGCCTCGCCGGGCGGCTTCGAGCACGCGTTGGGTTCCGATGATGTTGGCATCGACGATCTCGGTCAGAGGTCGCTCCCCGCTGTGCCCGCCTAGGTGTACCACCAGGTCTATCCGTGACTCGAACGCTGCGGCGAGCACGGCATCGTCTCCGAGGTCTCCGAGAACCAAGTGCTCGCCCGCCTGCGGGTTCTCGTCCGGCGCTCGCTGATCCTGCAGGATCAGCTCGTGGCCACGATCGCGAAGGAGGGCGCGTATGCCGGATGCGGCTCTCCCGGCCGCTCCCGTGAGGAGGATTCGAGCGGACATATGCTTCCCTTCGGTCGAGGGGTCTACTTGACGTAGTCGGGTGTCGGATCTAGTCTGATCAACGTTTTCATAAACGTATCATCCATTCACATACGCGAACGGGGCTGTCATCCTGTGATCATCCGCGAGCTCATCGTCACGCCGATCGCATTTCGCGATCCGCCACTGCTGAACGCCTCAGGCGTGCACGAGCCCTTCGCGCTGCGCACGATCGTCCAGCTCGAGGTCGACGGCGGCATCGTCGCCGTCGGCGAAGGCAGCGGGGGATCGAGCGTCGCGCGTCGCCTGAACAGCCTGCGATCGGCCCTGGTCGGCATGAGCGTCTTCGATCTCACATCGATCGAGCGCACGGTGAGGGCCGTCCTCGGCGATCACGAGCCCCATCTCTCCGAGATCGAGAGGACCCGGATCTTCTCGATCATCGACGTCGCCTGCCACGACGCCCAGGGGAAGGTCGTCGGCCTGCCCGTCGTCGATCTGCTGGGCGGCCGCGCCCGCGCCAGCGTGCCGTACTCGGCCTATCTTTTCTACAAGTGGGGCTCCCATCCTTCCGCGGACGGTGCGGCGACGCCGGATGACGAGTGGGGTGCAGCGCTCGATCCCCAGGGAATCGTGCGGCAGGCGCAGTACATGGTCGATCAGTACGGGTTCGAATCGTTCAAGCTGAAAGGGGGCGTGCTGCCCCCCGAGAGCGAGATCGCCGCCGTGCGTGCGCTCGCCGAAGCGTTCCCCGGCAAGCCGCTGCGCCTCGACCCGAACGGTGTGTGGAGCGTGGAGACCTCGATCCGTGCGGCACGCGAACTCGCCGGAACCCTCGAATACCTTGAGGACCCGTCACTCGGGATGGACATCATGGCCCGCATCGGAGCGGAGACAGGTGTGCCGCTGGCGACGAACATGTGCGTCGTCGAGTTCGACCAGATCGCGGAGGCCGTCGAGAAGCGTGCCGTCCAGGTCATCCTCTCTGATCACCACCTGTGGGGTGGGTTGCGGCACACGCGCGAACTCTCGGCGATCTGCGCGACGTTCGGACTGGGCATGTCGATGCACTCCAATTCGCACCTCGGGATATCCCTGGCCGCGATGACCCACGTCGCCGCCGCCAGCCCGTGGCTCACCCACGCGTGCGACACCCATTACCCGTGGAACCGCGCCGACGACATCATCACGCCCGGTGCGATCGACATCATCGGCGGCGCGGTCGAGGTGCCGACTGGCCCCGGTCTCGGCGTCGTGATCGACGAGGCCGCTCTGGCGCGACAACACGACGTGTTCCTGTCCTGCGGGATCACCGAACGAGACGACACCGGCTACATGCGCCGATTCGATGCGCACTTCGACCCGACAACCCCGAGGTTCTGACATGACCACTCCTGCTCTCCCTGTTCTCGAAGGAGTTCTCTTCTTCCCCGTGACGCCCTTCACCGCCGATGATCGTGTGGATGCCGATGCTCTGCATAGGCATATCGCGGAGCGCCTGACTGCCGGTCCCGGAGCCGTGTTCATCGCCTGTGGCACGGGCGAGTTCCATGCGCTGAGCTTGGAAGAGTACGTCGAGGTGGTCCGCGTCGGCGTGGCGGCCACCGACGGGAGGGTCCCGATCATCGCGGGAGTCGGCGGCCCGCTCGGCCATGCGCGTGCGTGCGCTGAAGCCGCGCGAGCGGCTGGTGTCGACGGGTTGCTGGTGATGCCGCCGTATCTCGTCCGAGGCCCGCAGGAGGGCGTGGCGAACTACATCGAGGCGATCGCGACGGCGACGGAACTCCCGATCATCGCCTATCATCGCGACTCTGCACAGCTCACCCTGAGCACAGTGGAGAGGCTCCTGCAACTGCCGGCCCTCGCCGGGATCAAGGACGGCGTCGGAGACGTCGCCCTCGCTCAGCAGTTCGTCGGTGCCGCCCGCACCGCGGGGCGCCTCGATGTACAGTTCTTCAACGGACTCCTCACCGCCGAAGCCAGCCAAGGCGCCTACCGTGCCATCGGCATCCCTCTGTACTCCTCGGCAGTGTTTGCGATGGCGCCGGAGATCGCGCTTGCCTTCTACGACGCGTACCGCGTCGGCGACGGAGACCGCATGCGTCGACTCCTGGACGGCTTCTTCACTCCACTCGTGCAGCTGCGCGACACCACGCCCGGATTCGCCGTTTCGCTGGTGAAGGTGGGCGTGGCATTGGCCGGCTTGCGAGTGGGCTCGGTGCGGGCGCCGCTGACAGACCCCGATGCGGCGCAGACGCGAGAACTCGCACGCCTTCTCGCCGTCGGCAGGGATCTCGCCGCATGAGGGCTTCGAGCGAGGTCGTCTCCACCGTCGATTTGGCCGTCATCGTCGCAGCCGGTGCCGCACGCCCGCTGCGTGAGGCCTCCGAGGAGACGCGCGCGACATGGTTGGAGGCCATCGCCGTCGCCCTCGACGCCTCCTCCTCGGAGCTCGTCGATGCCGCAATGGCAGAGACGAATCTCGCCAAGGTGCGACTCGACGGCGAGGTCGCCCGAACGACGGCCCAGTTGCGCCTCTTCGCGGCGGTGTTACGCGAGGGCTCCTACCTCGAGGCGGTCATCGACCACGCGAACCCCTCGGCGACACCACCGGTCCCCGACCTCAGGCGCGTGCTCATCCCCATCGGCCCGGTTGCCGTGTACGCGGCGTCGAACTTTCCGTTCGCCTTCTCCGTCGCCGGTGGTGACACCGCGTCAGCGCTCGCGGTCGGCTGCCCGGTCGTCGTCAAGGCGCACCCCGGGCACCCGCAGACTTCGCGTCTGACGGCTGAGGTCGTCATGCGAGCGCTCGCGGCTGCGGGTGCACCGGATGGCGCGTTCGGCCTGGTCGAGGGGTTCGACGCGGGTGTTGAGCTCGTGCAGCATCCACTCATCCGCGCTGCAGCCTTCACAGGATCGGTGCACGGAGGCCGTGCACTTGCCGAGCTCGCCGCAGCGAGACCCAGCCCCATACCGTTCTACGGCGAACTGGGGAGCGTGAACCCCGTCGTCGTCACTGCGTCCGCCGATGCAGCCAGAGGTCAAGAGCTCGCCGCAGGCCTCGCCCAGTCGTTCACACTCGGCTCCGGACAGTTCTGCACGAAGCCCGGGATCGTGTTCGTGCCCGAGCAGTCGGTCCTCGAGCAGACCCTGCCCGAACTCGTCCCCGAGCGAGTCGCTGACATGCTCACCGAACCGATCAGGGCCTCGTTCGTCGCGGGAGTCGAGGGCCTGGCGGTGCACGAGGGAGTGGAGAGTGTGGTCCCCAGACGAGGTGAGAACACCGCATCCGTCTACGCGATCGATGTCGTGACGTTCCTCGAGGCATCCGAGGTGTTCACCGCCGAGGTCTTCGGGCCGACGACCCTGCTCGTGCGGTACCGCGACGGCACGTCACTGCTTGACGCGCTCGAAGCGATGGAGGGGTCACTGACCAGCACCGTCCATGCAGAGGAGAGCGATGACATCTCGGACATCGTCGAGGCGCTCGCCCAGCGGAGCGGCCGTCTGCTGTTCAGCGGTTGGCCAACGGGCGTCGCAGTATCGTGGGCGCAGCACCACGGAGGACCTTGGCCATCGACCACCTCCTCTTCGTATACGTCCGTCGGAGCCACGGCGACCCGTAGGTTCCAACGACCGATCGCCTACCAAGATGCTCCTCCGAGACTCCTGCCCGCTGCGCTGCATGACGACAACCCGCTGGGAATCCCCCGTCGCGTGGATGGAGTCCTGGGGCATGACGCGACCTGATCACCCGTTTCCGGAACCCGAGTCCTCCACCCATCGACGGGTGCAACCCGATGTGGCATAGTGGGCGGCGCGCCGACCCAGGGGTGACATGGCACGACCGCTCGCAGGACCGCAGAGCCTGCTGCGCACGCTCAACGGGCGCGCGATCCTCGAGACGCTCGCGCGCCGCGGACCACTGACCCGCACCGAGCTGATGACCGAGACGGGGCTGTCGCGCACCGCGGTCACCCAGGTGCTGCGGATGCTCGAGAGCGCGGCGGCCGTGGCGCCGGCCGGCATGGATCGCGAGACCCGAGGCCCCGCTGCCCGACGTGTCGCCCTGCATCCGCAGCTCGGGGTCGCTGCGGCGGTGCACGTCGACGTCCATGCCGCGCACGTCGTGCTCGTCGATCCGACCGGTGCGGTGCGCTCCGAGCATCATGCGCCCTTCCCTGCCCGTGGCGACCGGGCGGAGCACATCGCGGAACTCGTGGAGGTATGCCTTCGCGCGGTCGGCGCGACCGTGCAGCTGGCGGTAGTCGGGATCCCCGGGATCGTCACCGCCGACGGCGGCATCCGCGACGACCAGGGTCCTGACGGAGGAACGTTCAAGAACGCTCTTTCCGCAAGGCTCGGGTGCCCGGTGCGGGTGGAGAACGACGTCAATCTGGCCGCTCTGGCCGAGCTGACCTCGGGCACCGGCGCCGACCTCGACAGCTTCGCCCTGCTGCTTCTCGACGAGGGGCTGGGCGCCGGAATCGTGATCGACGGCCGGCTGCACCGCGGCTTCTCCGGCGTGGCGGGTGAGGTCATGTACCTGCCGCAGACGCCGGTGCCGATCGGCGCCCCCGTGCTCGGCGACGACGTGGTGCGCGACCTCGCGCTCGCCCACGGGCGCGACCCCGCGCTGACGATCGATCAGCACCTCGACGCCGCGATCGACGGCGACAGGGGAGCGCTCGCGATGGCGACCGAGATGGGCCGACGGCTCACACTGATCGCCGGGACGATCGCGCTCGTGCTCGATCCGCAGGCGTTCATCCTCAGCGGATCCGCCGCGCACCCTGCGATGGTCGCCGCGACCGCGCGAGCAGCCGAGGACCTCGCCCCTCGGCTGCCGCTGAGCATCCTCGCCTCGTCGTTCGGGCCGGAGGCTCCGCTCGTCGGCGCTGTCGGCGAAGCGACCGCGGCGCTGCGGGCGACGATCTTCACCAGCCTTCTTCCCGGATCCGAGCGGAGCGGCCGGTGATCTCCGATCTGGCCGATCGCCTCGGCCTCGCACCGGGAGCCCGGGCCGTCATCATCAATGCCGACGACTTCGGGATGTGCCACGCGGCCAACACGGCCATCACCGGACTGCTCAGCGCCGGGCGCATCGACTCGACCACGGTGATGATGCCGTGCGCGTGGGCTCCCGAGGCGCTGGCCTTCGCGGCATCGCGGACCGACCTCGACGTCGGCGTGCACCTCGTGCTCACGAGCGAATGGAGCGACTACCGGTGGCGGCCCCTCACCGGCACAGGCACGAGCCTGGTCGATGCCGCGGGGTATCTCCCGGCCGACACGCTCTCGATCGAGCAGGATGCGGCCGACGATGACGTGGCGGCGGAGATCGCCGCCCAGCTGCGGAGCGCGCTGGATGCGGGGGTCGATGTCACCCACCTCGACAACCACATGGGGTCGGTATACGGACTGCTCACCGGCCGCGACTTCCTCGCGCCGGTGTTCGCGCTCGCCGCACAGCACGGCCTGCCCTTCCGCTTCCCGCGGAGCATGGAAGGCACGGCCGACGATGCGGCGCTGCAGGCAAAGCTCACCGAGGCCGCTGCCGCCGCCGATGCGCTTGGCGTCGAGATCATCGACCGGCTGTGGAGCCATCCGTTCGACGCGGCACCCGACGAGTCGTACGAGCAGGTGCGCGACGGATTCATCGCGCTGCTGCGCGCGGTGCCCGCCGGGGTGACCGAGATCTACCTGCATCCGATGGTCGACGACGACGAACTGCGCGCGGTCGTCGACTTCGGCGCCGTCAAGCGCGGTCACGAGCTGCGCCTGCTGTCGGACCCTGCGGTGCTGCAGGCGATCGCCGACGAGGGACTCGTCAGGATCGGATGGCGCGCGCTGCGCGATCTGCAGCGGACTCGTCGCGCATGACCTCGCTGCGCGCGGGCCTGCGCGATCGGCGCCTGCACGCAGCGCCCACGAGGATGCAGTCGATCGCGTTCGGAGCCTCCGGGTTCCCGACGCAGCTCATGACGCAGACGTTCTCGGCGTTCGTCGTCTACTTCTACGTCGCGCGCCTCGGAGTCGAGCCGACCTGGGTGGCGGCGGCGATGATCGCCCACGGCATCCTCAATGCCCTGCTCAATCCGCTCATCGGCACTCTGTCCGACCGCATCCGCACCGCCTGGGGTCGGCGCATCCCGTGGATCGGTCTGGGGATCGTGCCGCTCGTCGTCGCCTTCGCGCTGGTCTGGATGCCGCCGCCGCTGCCCGCCACGGGGCTCATCGTCTGGTTCCTGGTCGTCGTCGCGGTCTACGACATCGCCTTCGTGGTGGTGGTGCTGAACATCTCGGCGCTGTTCCCCGAGATCTTCCGCACGACGGCCGAGCGGGCGCGCGGCAACGTGCCACGGCAGATCTTCGCCATCCTCGGGATCGTGCTAGGCACCGCCGGGGCGCCGCTGCTCTACGACCGGATCGGCTGGACCGGGATGGCGCTCGTGCTCGCGGGGGTCTGCCTCGTGCTGCTCGTCGTGTCGTTCGTCGGCGGGATGATCGAGCGCGACGTGCCGGAGGCCGCATCCGAGGCCATGCGCTGGCGCGACCAGCTGCGATACACCTTCGCGAACCGTGGGGCGTGAGGAACGAATCGGTGACAACTGATCGTTAGCGTCGGGAGGCGCTGGCGGGGAGGATGTCATCATGCCCGGTCCCTATCCCAGAGAGTTCCGCGAAGACGTTGT
>Ga0308157_10004141_pt1 | contig 19667 bp, 12 predicted proteins | sample PhyBR1_FD_201035 | JGI IMG/M metagenome (GOLD analysis project Ga0308157, IMG submission 201035) | Phyllosphere microbial communities from UC Gill Tract Community Farm, Albany, California, United States - DLSLB.R1 | ecosystem: Host-associated > Plants > Phyllosphere > Unclassified | place: USA...
ATTTCGCTCAAGGTCCGCCGGCCAGCGCATGAGTCCAGGGGCTCGCCCCGTCTCAAGCAGCGAGCGGCGGCCCATTACTTGGAAAAGGAAAATCCCATGCGCAACAAGATTCTCATTGGCGCCACTGCCGCCGTTCTGCTCATGAGCGGCTGTGCCAACATGGACGATACCCAGCGGCGCACCGCGACGGGCGCTGGCGTCGGCGCGGTGGCCGGGGCGGTCATCGGCTCCGCCACCGGCGGCCGGGCAGGCACCGGGGCGGTCGTCGGGGCGGGCGTGGGTGCGTTGGGCACCTACATCTGGTCGCAGCACATGGAGCGCCAAAAGCGCGACATGCAGCAGGTCACGCAGGGAACGGGCGTGGTGGTGACGCAGACCGCCGACAACCAGCTCAAGCTCGACATTCCGAGCGATATCTCGTTCGCCACCAACCGTTCGGACATTCAGTCCAACTTCGCCCCCGTGCTGGAACGCTTTGCCGAGGGACTTCGCAACAACCCCAATACCGAGGTGCGCATCGTCGGCCATACCGACTCCACCGGCAGCGATGCCATCAACAACCCTCTGTCGATGGACCGGGCCGCGAGCACCCGCAACTTCCTGACGACGCGGGGCGTGAATGGCGCACGCATTCAGGTTGAGGGCCGCGGCTCGCACCAGCCGATCGCCACCAACGACACGAACGACGGCCGTGCGCGCAATCGCCGGGTAGAAATCTTCGTGGGCGAGCGGCAGCCGGGCTGACGGGCGCCGGTTCAGCACTGACTGCCAGGGGTCAGCGTTCCTGATCCCTTCACCAGCTGTTGGACACCAGGCAAAAAGCCACAGGGCGCTTCGGCGCCCTGTGGCTTTTTTTACAGCGCGGCGCGCAGCAGGTTGGCCAGTTCCACGGCGGATTTGACCTGCATCTTGTCGAACACACGCGCGCGGTGGACCTCGACGGTGCGCACGCTGATGTCCAGCTGATCGGCGATGAGCTTGTTGGGCAGCCCCTCGACCACCAGGCGCATCACGTCCCGCTCGCGCTCGGTCAGCTCCGACAGCCGAACCTGCAGGTCGCTGTGCTGGCGCACCTGTTCCATGTATTGGGCGGATTGCGCCAGAGCCTGCTCGATGCGGTCCACGAGCAGGTTGTCGGAAAACGGCTTCTCGCAAAAATCGAAAGCCCCGCGCTTGACGGTGGCGACGGCCGTGGGCACGTCGGCATGGCCGGTGAGAAAGATCACCGGCATCGCCTCGATCAGGCGGCGCTCGGCGAGCCGGTCAAACAGGGCGAGGCCGCTCATGCCGGGCATGCGCACGTCCAGCAGCAGGCAGCAGGGCTGGCGCGGTGGTGGGCGCTCGTCCAGCATGGCTTCGAAGGCTTCGGCACTGTCGAAGGACTCGCTGGGCAGCCGGCGCGATCGCAGCAGCCAGGCGAGCGCTTCGCGCACGCCCGAGTCGTCGTCGACGATGTATATGGTGGCGTTGGAGACGGGTTCCATCAGGGGTGGCTGTCCGCGCTGGCAGGCAGGGTGAAAGTGAATACCGTACCACGCGGCTCGTTGGGTGCATGGCCCAGAAAGCCGCCGTGCTGCTCGACCACTGTGCGGCACAGGCTCAGCCCCAGGCCCATGCCTTCGGGCCGGGTGGTGAAGAAGGGCGTGAAGAGTTTTTCGCCCACGTCCTGCGCGATGCCGCAGCCCCGATCGATCACCATGAACTCCAGCCAGGCGCTCTGGGCGTTCGATGCGGCACGGCGCACGCGCAGCTCCAGAATGCGCTGCGGCGTGGCGGGGTCGTCCATGGCCTGCATGGAATTGCGCGCCAGGTTCAAGAGCACCTGCTCGACCATGGTGCGGTCGCACAGCACGGGCGGCAGGTCGGCATCCACCGAGATTTTCACGAAGACTTCCAGCTTGCGGGCCTGCAGGCGGATGAGCGGCATCACCGCGTCCAGCAGGTCGTGCGCGGACACCACTTCACGCGACTGGTCGCGTCGCCGCACGAAGTCGTGCACGCTGCGGATCACGCGGCCCGCGCGCTCGGCCTGCTGCGCGATGCGCTGCAGCGCCACGTGCACGTCGTGCAAGGGCTCGTGGGGCGGTCCGCCGTCCGGTGGGAGCAGGTTGAGCGAGCCCGAGGCATAGCTTGCGATGGCGGCCAGCGGCTGGTTCAGCTCGTGGCTCAGCAGCGACGCCATCTCGCCCACAGTGGCCAGCCGCGCGGTGGCCTGCAAGCGCTCCTGCGAGGCGCGCGACATCTCCTCGACGCGGCGCTGCTCGCTCACGTCCAGGAATGCGCTCATCCACCCGGTGTGCAGGCCCTGGGCGTTGATGAGCGGCGCCTCGAAGATCAGCACCGGAAACCGCACGCCGTCCTTGCGCATGAAGGTGGATTCGTACCCTTCGCGCGGCGGCGGGTGCAGGCTGGACAGGCGGATCGCCTGGCGCTGGCGGTATTCGTCGGCGAACTCAGGCGGCCAATAAGGCACCGGAGCGCTCTGGCCCAGCAGCTCCTGCGCGGTGAAGCCCACCATTTCGCAAAAAGCGGGGTTCACGTAGGTGATGCGCCCCTGCAGGTCGCGGGCGCGCAGCCCGGTCACCAGAGAGTCTTCCATCGCCTTGCGAAAGGCCAGCGCATCGCCCAGATCGCGCTCCGCGCGCAACCGGCGGCGGTTGTCGCGCACGAGCACGATCAGCACGGTGACGAGCGCGATCGACATGGCCGTCACCAGCGCGGTGAGCACGTTGGGGAACACGCTGGGCGCGCTGTGCCAGCTGTCCATGCGCAGGACCAGCGTGGCGCCCGGCAGATCGAACAACTGCTGCGAGCTGAACAGGCGCGTGCCGCGCCGGCTGGCGCCCACCATCGCCAGTCGGGTGCCATCAGCCTCGGTGAAGGACACCTCCTGCCCGCGCTTGAGACTGGGCACCACCAGGTCGATCAGCACGTTGTGCAGCGAATAGGTGGCGACCACGAAGCCTTCGTTGCGGCCGTCCTGGATGAGCGGCAGGCACAGCTCCATCATCTCGGAACCACGGCCGTCGCCCTGCGGCTGAAAGTAGCTGGCGGAATACGACGGCCCCGCCACGCGGCGCGCATTGCCGCAGGCCAGCGCGATGTTGGAATGCATGCCGCTGCGCATTTCGGCGTCCCACTGCACCGGGCGGTATGGGGTTTCGACGTGGGCGCGCACCTCCAGCGACGGGCTGCGCCATTCCAGGCGCACCAGTTCGCGGCGCACGCTCAGCAGCGCGGCGGCGCGCGACTCCCAGCTCGCCAGATCAGGCGTGCCCCCGTGCAGCGCCTGCAGGTTCTGCAGGTTGTGGGCGAAGCCCTGGCGAATGTCGGCCACGGCATCGGCCGCGTCGCGATCCAGCCGGTTCTGCACTTCGCTCGCTTCGTAGCGGCCCGCCAGCCAGACCTGGGTGACCAGCATGCCAGCCACCAGCAGCACGAGCAGGGCCCACAGCGACCAGCGCTTCCACGCGCTGCGCCAGCGGTGCCACGGCCACAGGAACGGCGTGCCGTCGCTCACAAAACGCAGTGATCGAGTGCCGGCAGCTGTTGGCGCACCTGCTGCAGCCGGGCCGCGTCGAGCTGGCCCATGGCCACGCCAGCGCCTTCGGGCAGCTGCGACTGCACCACGCCCCACGGATCGACCACCATGCTGTGTCCCCAGGTGCGACGGCCGTTTTCGTGCACGCCGCCCTGCGCGGGGGCCAGCACGTAGGCGAGGTTTTCCACCGCGCGGGCGCGCAGCAGCAGTTCCCAATGCGCCTCGCCCGTGGTGTGCGTGAAGGCGCTGGGCACCAGCAGCAGATCGGCCCCGGCGCGCGCGTGCTGGCGATACAGCTCGGGAAAGCGCAGGTCGTAGCACACCGACAGCCCCACCCTCCACCGTGTGCCGTCGCGTGCCGTCATGTCGAACCGTGCCGGCGTGCTGCCGGCTTCGATGACGGCGGCTTCATCGAAGCGCTCTCGCCCGTTGTCGAAGCGAAAGAGATGGATCTTGTCGTAGCGGGCCACGCATTCGCCCTGCGGCGAAAACACCAGCGAGGTATTGCGCACCTGGTGCTCCGACTCGCACTGCATCGGCAGCGTGCCGCCCACCACCCACAGCCCCAGGTCTTTGGCCGCCTGGGCCAGAAAACGCTGGACGGTGCCCTGTCCGTAAGGCTCGCGAAGCGCGAGCTTGTCGGTGTCGCGTGCCCCCATGGCGCAAAAATATTCGGGCAGCACCGCCAGTTCAGCGCCCTCGGCGGCGGCCTGCTCCAACAGGTGGCGGGCCTGCTCCAGATTGGCGGGCACGTGCAGGCCCGACACCATTTGCAATGCGGCGGCTTTCATGATTTGTCTCCGTTGGGCGGCTCAGGGTCCGGTGGCTTGGCGGTGTTCACGCCGGCGCTGCCCAGCTTGCGCCGGGGGACGCGCTCGATGCGCGGGTCGGTCCAGGTGCCATCGATGCGGAACTCCTGCGTCGCCGCCTGGATGAGCGGGCCGCGCAGGAATACCTGCGCCAGAAAGCTGCCCAGGCCAACCACGGGGTTGATGGCCGTGGCGACGAGCGAGGCGGTCATGGCGTTGATCTCGGGCACCACCACCACGTGCAGATCCTGCGTTTCGCGGTCGAGGTCGGCGCTGCCTTCCATGAGCACCGCGGCGTTCACGCCCTTCATCTGCAGGTTGTTGGTGTTGGCCACGCCCTGCTCCATGCGCACGTCGCCGCGCACGAAGTCGAAGGCGAAGCCCTCGCTGAACACGTCGCGGAAATCGAGCGTCAGGCGGCGCGGCAGCGACTGCAGGCTGAGCACGCCCAGCAGCTTCGCCAGGCCCGGGTCGGCCTTGAGGAACTGGCCCGATTCGACGTTCACGTTCATCTGGCCCGACATGGTGCGGTAGTCCGGCGTGAGCGGCGGCCCCATCCACGCGACCTGCCCTTCCATGCGGCCCTTGCCGCGCCGCACCACGTCGGCCATGCCGAAGCGCGCCAGCAGGTCGCCCGAGTCGCGGATGTCGAGCTTGAAGTTCATCACCGTGCGGCGGCGGGCATCGGCGCCCGACTCGCTGCCCAGCAGCGCCCAGTTGCCGTTGGCCGTGAGCGTGGCCTCGGGCGCGACGATGTTGAACTTGGCCAGCCGCCATTCGCGCGGTGCGCCATCGCCGCCCCGGTTTTGCGCCTCGATCTCGATGCGGCCCAGGCGGCGCCCGCGCAGCTCGAAATCGTCCACGACGATGTCCAGCGACGGCAGCGTGCCGGCGCCGGCCGCCGGTTCTTCGGCCAGCAGTGCGTCCACCTCCTTGGCATCGCTCTGCGGAACCGCCAGGCGCGACAGGCGCGCGAACACGCGGCCCGCACTGCCGTCGGCCCCGCTGCCCGCGCCCTGGCGGAATTCGACATAGCCGTTCAACTCCTGCGCATCCACGTTGGCGCGCCAGGTGTTGCCGTCGCGCGAGCCGCCCATCACCACGCTGTGCAGCGAGCGGCCCTGAAAGTCCACCTGGCGGGCCCGCACGGCCAACTGCGTGGGCAGGTACTCCTGCATGGGCGAAGACTCCGCAGGGGCGCCCGCACCGCTGGCCACGGCACCAACTGCGCCGTTAGGCGCCACATTGCTGCCGGGCGCGCTGCTGGCTGGAGCGGCCGCCACGGCAGCGGTGGCCGATGCCGCCTCTGCGGACGGCGCGGCCGCCGATGCCTTTGCCGGCGAGGGCCCGCCGCCATGCAGCACCGCATGCCAGGCGTCGGCATCCAACTCGCCGATCTGCACGTTGGCCACCACGCCGCGTTCAGGCAGGGGCGCGGCCTCGCCGGGCGCCAGGCCCAGCGCGATCGCGCCGCGCAGCACGCGCGGCTGGGTAGCGGAGGAAATATCGCGCACATAGGTCACCGAGCCGAGCGTGCCCAGGTCCAGCGCCAGTTGCTCGTGCAGGGGGGCGCCCGCCACCAGCGATTCGCGGGTGAGCTGCGTTTCGAACCGGATGGGCAGCATGGCCTCGGCCGTCTTGCCCAGCGGGGCCGGCAGGTCGAAGGCCATGCCCTGCAAGGTGGTGGTGACCTGCACTTCCGGCGTGCCCCGGCGCACGCCCAGTGCCAGCGCGTAAGGCGTGCTGCCGGTGGCGCGCTGCGCCAGCTGCGCCAGCCCGGGCCATTGCGTGGCCTGGCGCAGGCCTTCGGCCGTGGCCACGCCCTGCGCACGCACCTGCACGGCGGATTCGACCGGCAACGCCCCGGCCGGCAGCGCCCGCATGCCGCCCTCCAGCCGCAGGTCGCCGCCCAGCGCGCGCCCCTGCACACCCGCCAGGGTGAAGCCGGTGTCGGTGAACTGCACGGCCCCGCGGGCGCGGGCGATGGCCGGCGCATCGGGCGCGATGCGCACGTCGTTGCCGGCTAGGGTCACGCGGCCCTGCACTTTGGACTGGTCGATGTGGCTGATGGGCAGCGACAGGGCCAGTTGCAGGTCGGCATCGCCGTTGGCCGTGGTCTTGTCCAGCGCGTTGCCGGTGATGTGCGACAGCGGCGAGGTCGTGACGAACGACAGCATGTCGGCCAGCGGCCCGCGCGCATCGGCGTTGACGGCAACGACCGAGTGGGCCAGGTCGGGAATGCGCGCCTCCACCTTGTTCACGCGCAGTTTGGGTGTGCCGGCAAAGCTGCCGCTCGCGCCCTTCACGGCCATGGAGGAGCGGTCGAAGATGAGCTCCCCGGCGAGTTCGGTCAGCGCGGGCCATGGCGCTTCGTTGGCGTGCTGCAGGCGCGGCGGCACGTAGGCATAGGTCACGTCCTTCACGCGCGCAGCGATGTGGAACTCGCCCTGCCCGGGCGCATTGAAAGGAATGTCGTGCAGATCGCCCTTCACGCGGAACTGCACGTTGCTCGCGGTGCCGGCCGTGACGGCATCGCGCACGTAGTGGCGCGTGTCTGGCGGAATGGACAGCGGCAGGTAGCGGTGCACGCGCGTGCCGTCCGCGCGCTGCAGCGCGCCGGACAGGTCGAGCACCCCGGGAAAGCGCGACCGGGCGCCGGAGCGCTCGGCATCGGTGGTGTGCCAGGCCAGCTTCGCTTCGCCCTGCGCGTCGGCATTGGCGAATTGCAGATCATCCGCCTGCACCGCGATGCGCTGGCCTTCGATCTGCCAGCGCACTTTGGCGGCAAGGCGGTCCACCGGCACGGTGCCTTCCTCGAACACCTTGGGCAGCACCAGGGCACCGTTCGCCATGGCGAGCGAGGCCTTGCCGCCTGCCTGAGACACGTCGAACTCCACATCCGCCCCGCGCAGGCCGGGCACGCCGGAGGCCGCGCCTTCGGGCCGCGGCTGGTCGGCCAAGGCAAGCCCGGTCACCTTGCCACGCGCCTGGTATTGCTGCATGTGGTCGAGGGGGCCGCGCCAGCTGGCCTTGAGCTCGTCCACCAGCCCGCGCGGCGCATAGTCGGCCAGTGCCGCATGCAAGGCCGGCTCCAGCGGCAGCCGGCTGGCGATCTGGGCAAGCGCGGCCAGATCGAGCCGGTCGGCCCGCAGCTCGCCCTGCTCGCGGCTGCTGTTGCGCCCGGTGTGCCGCACCGTGAGGTTGCCGCCGGGCCAGCGCAGCGCATCCTGCGTGGTGAACTGCAGGCCCTCGGTGGAAAACTCGAACCCGTCGGACAGGCGCCGCCCGCCCACGCGGCCGGACACCGACCGCAGCGCCAGCGGCTCCAGCTTGGCGCCCAGTTGGGCATTCACGTCGGCAAGGGCCAGGTCGGCGGTGCCGCCCACGAATTGCCCGCGCTGGAAGTCGATCCACGCGCGCAGTGCGCCGCGCCCCTCGGCCACCTGCACGCCATCGATGTGCACGTGGTGGCGCAGCCGGGAGACGTCCACGCGAGAAAAATCGGCGAAAAGCTGCCCCGTCCATTGCTGCCACGAGCCGTCGTGCGTCGTGAGGAACGGCTGGCGGAACTGCCCCGTGAGCTTGAACCGGTCGCCCCACTGCGCAGGCGGCGTGGCCTCGATGCGCAGGTTGTGGCCCCAGCCCCGGTTGCGCAGCAGCACGTCGACCTGCTCCAGTGCCAGCGGGGGGGCCGTGCTCTGCTCGTCGGTCAGGCGCACCATGCCGCCGCGCAGCACCACTTCGCTTTGAGAAAACAGCCAGTCGGCGCCGGCGCTGTCGCCCCCTTCGGTCTGGCGAAACGCCAGCCCCGCGATGAAGATGCGGCCGTCCGCCAGCCGGCGCACGTCCAGTTCAGGGCGCTCGATATAAAGCTGCTCGAACCCCCTGCGCAGCAGCGAGCGCGGGGACAGCGACCCGACGACGCGCGGCAGCTTCAAGGCCACACGGCCTTCGGGGTCTAGCAGGGCGACGTCGTTCAACTCGAACGTGGGCACCAGCCCGTCGGACCGTGCCGACAGCGCGCCGATGCGCACCGGTACCCCCAGCGCGCGTGTGGCATGGGTTTCCAATTGCGGACGGAAGTCGCCGATACGCGGCACAATCCAGCCGTGGAGCACCCCCCAGGCGACGGCCACCAATAGCCAGAAGGCGATGAGCAAGCCCAGTGACCACCGCGCAAGACCTGCCAGGCATCGGAGCAGGCGTGAGGGGTGCGGTGGCTGTTCAATCATTGGTGGGCTTGGATGTGACAGGAATTATGACCCGCGCCCGCTGTGCGGGTTCAGCACCAAACGGTGTCGTTATGTACGGTTTCCGGGCCCAGGGCCATTGCTATGCCGCTGACTTGCACTGACGTTCCAGAGATCGCCCCCGGCGCCGCAACAGGCGGCCCGCTGGCGTCCCATTCGCGCTTTCACCAGAGGCTCCAGCGGCGCTACGCCGACGAGTTTTCGGTGCTGCCGCCCGGCGCCCCCACGCGGGCCACCATGGCCGAAGCGCTGGCCGCCCTGCGCGCCCGCGGGCACGACACCGGCGCGGCCCTTCGCATCCTGCGGCAGGTGGTCATGGAGCGGCTGATGCGCCTCGACTGCGAACAGGGCGCGCCGCTGTCCGACATCACCCGGGCCACCACCGAACTGGCCGAGCTGGCCCTGGACCAGGCCTGCGTGCAGGCCCGCGAAGTGCTCGACGCCCGCCATGGCGCCCCCCGCGGGCCCGACGGCCAGCCGGTGGAGCTGTGGATCGTCGGCATGGGCAAGCTGGGCGCCCGCGAACTGAACGTCTCCAGCGACATCGACCTCATCTACGTCTACGAGCACGACGGCGAAACCGCCGGCAATGCGGAGGGACGCGGGCGCATCTCCAACCACGAATATTTCGGCCACGCCGTCAAGGCCATCTACAGCCTGGTGGGCGACACCACCGAGCACGGCTTCGTCTTCCGGGTCGATCTGGCGCTGCGGCCCAACGGCAACTCCGGCCCGGCAGCCGTGTCGCTCGCGGCGCTGGAGGAATACCTGCAGCTGCACGGTCGCGAATGGGAGCGCTTCGCCTGGCTCAAGAGCCGCGTGGTCGCACCGCGCGACCATGTCATCGGCGAGCAGGTGCAGGCGCTGCGCGGAGTGGTGCTGCCCTTCGTGTTCCGCCGCTACCTGGACTACAGCGTGTTCGACGCGCTGCGCTCGCTGCACCGGCAGATCCGCGACCACGCCGCCAAGCGCAGCGCCGGCCACCCCGAGCGCGCCAACGACGTGAAGCTGTCGCGCGGCGGCATCCGCGAGATCGAATTCATCGTGCAATTGTTGCAGGTGGTGCGCGGCGGGCAGTTTCCCGAACTGCGCTGCCGCCCCACGCTGGAGGCGCTGCAGCGGCTCGCCCGCGCCGGCCTCATGCCTCAGGAAACGGCCGACGCGCTGGCCGAGGCGTACACCTTCCTGCGCCAGGTGGAGCACCGCATCCAGTACCTGGACGACCAGCAGACCCACGTGCTGCCCACGCGCGACGACGACCTGGCCTGGATCGCCGAAACCCTGGGCCTGGGCTGCTGCGCCTTCTTGCACCAGCTGGACGCGCACCGCGAACTGGTGGCGCAAGAGTTCGACACGCTGCTGGGCGGCGCCGGCAAGAAGCAATGCGGCAGCGGCGGCTGTGGCGGCCCGCGCGCCGGCGCGCCTGCAGCGCCCGAGCTGGAAACCGTGCTGGAACAGCTGCCCCCCAACGTGCGGGCCCGCGTGTCCGAATGGCGCACCCACCCGCGCGTGCAGGGCCTGAGCGACGAATCGCGCGACCGGCTGCTGCGGCTGGTGCAGCGCACCGCGCGCTGGCTGGCCGACGGCCAGGTGAACGAAGACGCCGTGGTGCGGCTGATCGGCTGGCTCGAATCGCTGCTGCGCCGCGACATCTACCTGGCGCTGCTGCTGGAACGGCCTTCGGTGCATGAACACCTGCTGCACCTGCTGGGCGCCGCGCAATGGCCCGCGCGCTACATGCTGCAGCACCCGGGCGTGATCGACGAGCTGGCCGGCGACGCCCTGCTGTCCGAGCGCTTCGTGCCCGAAGACTTCGAACGCGAGCTGGCCCTGCGCATCGCCTCGCTGCAGTCCACCGGCGAAGACGACGACGAAACCCTGCTGAACCTGCTGCGCCGCGCCCACCACGCCGACACCTTCCGCACCCTGGCGCGCGACGTGGAGCGGCGCATCACCGTCGAACAGGTCGCCGACGACCTCTCGGCCCTGGCCGACAGCGTGCTGCGCGTGACGGCGCAGTGGTGCTGGAGTCGCCTGAAGAACCGCCACCGCGACGTGCCGCAGTTCGCGATCATCGGCTACGGCAAGCTGGGCGGCAAAGAGCTGGGCTACGGCAGCGACCTGGACATCGTCTTCGTGTTCGACGACGACGACGAGCGCGCACCCGAGGTGTATTCGGCCTTCGTGCGCAAGCTGATCAACTGGCTCACCGTGAAGACAGCCGAGGGCGATCTGTTCGAGATCGACACGGCCTTGCGGCCCAATGGCAGTTCCGGCCTGCTGGTGACCAGCTTCACCGCGTACGCCAACTACCAGGAACGGCGCGGCAGCAACACCGCATGGACTTGGGAACACCAGGCCATGACCCGTGCGCGCTTCCTGCTGGGCACCGAAGACCTGGCACCGCCCGGCGCGCTGCCCCCGGTGCCCGAAGGCAGCAGCCCCGAATCGCTGACCGGCAGCGGCCGCCAACTGCGCGCCCGTTTCGACGCCGTGCGCGAGGCCGTCATCACCGCGCCGCGCGATCCCGCCGCGCTGCGCGATGAAATCGTCACCATGCGCAACCGCGTGCGCGCGGCCCACCCGGTGCCCGCCGGGCAGTTCGACGTGAAGCACAGCGTGGGCGGCATGGTGGATGTCGAATTCGCCCTGCAGTACCTGGTGCTGTCGCAGTCCGCCACCCATCCCAGCCTGCGCGAGAACCGGGGCAACATCACCCTGCTGCAGCGCGCCGAGGCCGCGGGCTTTCTGCCCGACGGCGTGGGCACCGCTGCCGCCACGGCGTACCGCACGCTGCGCCAGGTGCAGCACCGTGCGCGCCTGAACGAGCAGCCCACGCGCGTCGCCCCCGAAACCTTGCAGACCGAGCGGGCCGCCGTGCTGGCGCTGTGGCAGGCGGTGTTCGCCGCCTGACGGGCCCCCGGGGGAATTTCAAGGCATTTAGGCCTACCGCCCTAGGGAATCATGCGGTGACAGCTATCAAAACAATAGCAATTACCTAGGCAACAGCGCAGGCGCGATCGGCGCCACAGCAGCCAGGTCGGCAGCGCATGCCTGCCAGCGCTGCGCCGACGCGGGCAGCGCGGCACGGGCGCTTGGGCAACGGCCAGCCACACCGCCAGTGGCTGCTGCGTTCGCCATTTTTCCTTTGGAATCAACCACTTGCCGCTACGCACGAATTGCGCATAAGCATGCGCCAATTCATTTGCAGCGCCAACGCGCCGCAAGGTCTTCAATCCACTTTCATCACCCGCCGCGATGGTCGCGCCGGGCACCGAAGGAAAGGTTGAACCCCATGACGCGTCAATACAAAGTGGTAGCGGTTTCCGGCAACGTGCAGCGCCCCTCGCGCACGCTGGTGCTGGTGGAAGAACTGATCGCCGCGCTGAGCGAAGTGCTGCCCATCGAAGCCCGCACCATCGAACTGGGCCCTCTCGCCCCGCAGATCGGCGGGGCGCTGTACCGCAGCCAGTTGCCCGCAGCGGTGGAGGAACAACTGGCCGCCATCGAATCGGCAGACCTGCTGATCGTGGCCAGCCCGGTGTACCGGGGCTCGTACACGGGCCTGTTCAAACACCTGTTCGACTTCGTGCACCACGAGGCGCTCATCGACGTGCCCGTGCTGCTCGCCGCCACCGGGGGCAGCGACCGGCATGCGCTGGTGATCGACCACCAGCTGCGCCCGCTGTTCAGCTTCTTCCAGGCGCGCACGCTGCCGCTGGGCGTATACGCGTCGGAGCAGGACTTTCAGGGCTATGCCATTGCCAGCGGCGCCCTGCAAGAGCGCATCGCGCTGGCGGCCCGCCGCGCCGCGCCGCTGGTGGGGCTGGAAACCGATGCATCGCCCGCCGTGGCGGCGGCAGCCGCTGCACTGCGCCTGGCGCAGGCCGCCTAAGCCGGCGCGCGACGGCCTGCCTGGCGCCTCCACGGTCCTCGTCACCGCCACCGCCACCGCTTACGGAGCATCGCCATGAGCCAAGCCACGATCTCTTCCGCCGCCCCCGTCAAGTTCGCCTACTGGGTACCCAACGTCAGCGGCGGGCTGGTGGTCAGCACCATCGCCCAGCGCACCGACTGGAGCCTGGACTACAACCAGCGGCTGGCACAGGCGGCGGAGAAAGCCGGCTTCGAATACGCGCTGACGCAGATCCGGTTCACGGCCGGCTACGGCGCCGAATACCAGCACGAGTCGGTGTCGTTCAGCCAGGCGCTGCTGCATGCCACGACGACGCTGAAGGTGCTCGCAGCCATCCTGCCCGGCCCGTGGAGCCCGGCGGTGGTGGCCAAGCAGATCGCCACCATCGACCACATCTCGAAGGGCCGCATCGGCATCAACGTGGTGAGCGGATGGTTCAAGGGCGAGTTCCAGGCCATCGGCGAGCCGTGGCTGGAGCATGACGAGCGCTACCGGCGGTCCGAAGAATTCATCCGCGCGCTCAAGGGCATCTGGACGCAGGACCATTTCACCTTCAAGGGCGATTTCTACCGCTTCAACGACTACACGCTGAGCCCCAAGCCCGTGCAAAACCCCCATCCGGAAATCTTCCAGGGCGGCAGCTCGCGGGCCGCGCGGGACATGGCGTCTCGCGTGTCGGACTGGTACTTCACCAACGGCAACACCCCTGAAGGCGTGAAGGCGCAGATCGATGACATCCGCACCAAGGCGGCTGCCAACGGCCACCACGTGCGCATCGGCCTCAACGCCTTCGTCATCGCCCGCGACACCGAGGAAGAGGCCCGCGCAGTGCTGCAGGACATCATCGCCCACGCGCACTTGGAAGCCGTGCATGCCTTCGGCGACGCCGCCCAGCAGGCGGGCAAGGCCTCGCCCGAGGGCGAAGGCAACTGGGCGAAGTCCACCTTCGAGGACCTGGTGCAATACAACGATGGCTTTCGCACCAACCTGATCGGCACGCCACGCCAGATCGCCGAGCGCATCGTCGCGCTGAAGGCCGTGGGCGTGGACCTGATCCTCGCCGGCTTCCTGCACTTCATCGAAGAGGTCGAGTACTTCGGCGCCAAGGTGCTGCCGCTGGTGCGCGAACTGGAAGCGCAAGAACTCGGCACGCAGGGCGCCGCACGGGTCGCCGAGCCGGCCGAGGCACTGGCCGCCTGAGATATCCGGAAGTTCTACTTTGGACAGAACATGCAGGCGCTCGTAGCGTGAGCTGGGTATCACTCGGATCTACGCTACCACCCCGGGTGGAACAAACGGGCCCCGTTTGGTAAAGCCGGCTCTCGCTGCCTAACAGCCTTGGCCGTATGAGTTGCTCGGTTAAGCAGCTAATTTTGGCTTCGGTATCAGACCTTCAGCAATCGACAAACCACTGCTGAAAAACATGACCTCGCTGCCCAAATAGCGCTTTTGCGCGGTGTAGTGCAAAGAATAGCTCATACCGCCGCTCATCGAATACATCTCACAGATCTCATCGGCGTTGTCATAGGAAACGACCCAAGGTCGTTTGAAACGCCGCGACTGCAACAGCTTGGCGATAGCCAAATGATCCTCGTGCTTGTAGAAGTTGCGATATAAGCCCCTTCCTTTCACGTAGTAGGGCGGGTCGAGATAAATGAGGGAATTTTTCGGCAGGAACTCGTGGCATCGCGAAAGGAGCGCATGGGCATCCTCGCAATGGACGGTGATATTTTCGCCGCGCTGTGCGATGCGCTCGATGCGCGCAGCTAACGCCTTTTTGTCCAACCGTGCGTCCAGTTTGTAGGGGCCGCTCTGATCAAGCCCACCGATTACGCCGCCCTTCAAAATCCCGGAGCGGTTGGTTCTATTTAGGAATAAGGTGGCAAACCCCCGTTCGACCAAAGTCGCGGGGACGGCCTCGCGCAGGACATCGCGCCATCTCAGCCACTCCTCGATCGTGGGCGGCGTGTCGCACAGAAGCTTGAGCAGATCCTCCGGATGACGGGTCGCGCACAGCCAAAAAGCATTGAGGGCTGGGTCTAAGTCGTTGATATGGACGTGGCTGGCATGTCCATGGAAAAGCAGTTCGAGCGCGACACCTGCGCCACCAGCATAGGGCTCCAAATAGTGGCCCCCGTGCAATCCGCTCGCCCTCATTGTCTCGGCGATGAACGGTGCGAAGCGAGCTTTTCCACCGGGGTAGCGCAGCGGGGTGTAGAGCTTGTTCGAATACATAGGTTTAACCGCGGAAGTTCACCGCGTAACTGGCTGCATCACTTGATGCAGACCGATGCAATGCTAAGCGATCGCAGGCAAGCCAAGCCGCCGGTTTATTTTGTTGATCTTCTCTACAAACGCCGTTTTAAACGATTCGCGTAGGCCGGACTGCTCGCAGTAGTAAGTGACATATCTTTTGAACGCGGCCTTGTCGGAATCGGCCCAAGCCTTGCACCTACTTATGGGCGTCTTGACGGGATCAGCCACGTCTGCCACCGACAGCGACCTGATATGGGCAGACTTAAAGTCCAACAGGAACGCCTCACGCTCCCGTCCGAACTTGGAGAAAAAAGCATCGCCGTTTTCACGGCCGATGATGAAGACGACCATGCGACGCTCAATGGCGAGTGAATTCGGATCTGGAAGAACCAGATAGAGATCCGCGCTTTTGATCTTCGCTAATGCATTTTCTTCCACGTCTGCATCGAATAGTGCGAGCGAGCCTTCTAGCAAGAGGGGATATTCCACGCAGAGCGTCCTCAGCGACGGCCAGCTAGTGCCGACTTTTCCTCCGGCTGGGTCAAGGGATGAGTGGAATTCGACGGCGGACAGGACCTCTTGCGATTTGATCAGTCGCTTAGCTAAATGAACTGCGTGCTCGTCCTCGCAAAACACGCGTACTTTCCGCGCTGCAGCGACCTTAGCCGGACTCGATAGTGTGAGCTCTTTGTAGGCGAGTTCGTAGTCGGGATTTTGAAGGATGGGGAAGTTGTCCTCGCGCGCACTCGACTTACTGACGAAGTTGATGACGATGCGGCCAGCAGCCATGTCGGTCGCGTACCTGAGATAGAGATCCTGGATTAGATGCAGAGAGTGCGTCGAAATAACGATCTGCACTTTATATCTGGCGCTCCAACGATAGAGATATTCGAGGAGCTGCAACTGTGCTACGGGGTGCAAACTGCTTTCGAATTCGTCAATGCATAAGATGCCGTTGCCGGTCTTCTGCCCTTTCGTGAAGGCGCGCTGGAAGCCCACTAATCGGTTGAAGATGGCTCCAAGATTGTCCTCGCCAGAAGAGATCGAATGCCAGTCGTAGCGCGCCGTTTTGCCCGAAAGCGCGAAGGTACTCTTGACCTTTTTCTGATGTACGGGAACGAACGCCTCGTAGTCAGAACTCGGAAAGATGCCTTCGTAGAAGTCTTTGAGATCGCCGGCTTCGGATGTAGACAGTCGGATTGCGTGGTCGGTCGTAGGGGCAGCCTTGGTATCCACTAGAGGAAACAGGCGCTTGAGATTCAGGAACGACGTGTTGTAGAGAAAGTTGCCGTCGCCCTTCTCTGCGCCCGAAACCACGATGCGGTGACGGTTGGTGTTTTCCCCAACACGGTAAATCGAGACGGGCTCAGCTAGGATCGCGCCGTCACCAGTTTTAAGCGTCATGTCGTAGGCGTAATCATCCGTGTCGAACTCCGGCGACAACTTGAAAACTTCTTGCAATGGTGTCTTCAGATCATTTCCAAAAGCGTCTTTTGCCTCGCTCGAAAATGGATGCGCGATCAATCCCATAAGGGACGTTTTCATCGTGCCATTGCGCCCCGAAAGCACGGTAATGTGCTCGCCGAGGAGCAGCGATTGTTTTTTGAGCGATCGAAAACAATTAATCCGGATGCCAAGGATCGCCTGGATGGCGACATCCTTGTTGTTCGAAAGTCCGAGTTCGGCCTTTCGTTTTCCTTCGGGGAGGTTGTCCATCGGGCGTGGCTCTCATGCGTATGGTTGGATGCAGTATCGCTTTCTCCAAAGCGCTCTGGCTGTGCATTTTCGCAGAGTACCCCCCAAAGCATCTCGCGTAGCAGATGGTTAATCGTCTTCTGCACGAGTGGCCTCCCGAAGCTGGTATTTGAAATCAACTCTTTTGGCCGATAGCAGCCGTTACGCTCAAGTGGAACGACCGGCAGCTCCCTCCTGCACATTAGACGTATGCGCTAGAGGCTGAAACAAGCGCAGCGAGCGAATGCCATCCACTCGCAAATACCCAAAAACCTGCATAACGGTCGGGCAAGTCTTAGAAGTAGCACGGGAACATCAAGCATTTTTCACGCACATCGCAACGACAGTAGCAAACAGCCAATCACTTGAGCTAACTACTTCAACACGCTCTTCCGCAACGAATCCCGCATATCGATACGCCGATTCCTTCGCACTACGCAGCGCCGTCTCGCCCTCCAATCGGGGCATGACTGCAAGACCGGCACTGCAACAACACCTTCCCGAAATCCCTGCCGCCGTGGCGCGGATCGCCACCGACGCTGAAGCCATCGCCGCGGCCCAACGGCTGGCGGCCGACTTCGCACAAGGTGCGGCCGAACGCGATCGGGGCCGCATCCTGCCGTGGGACGAGCTGGACCGCTGGTCCGCCAGCGGCCTGGGCGGCATCACCGTGCCGCGCACGCACGGCGGGGCACAGGTGTCGTACGCCACGCTGGCCGAGGTGTTCGTGATCCTCAACACAGCCGACCCGTCCATCGGGCAGATTCCGCAGAACCACTTCGGCGTGCTGGGCGTGCTGCGCGAACTGGGCACCGATGCGCAGAAGCAGCGCTTCTACGGTGAGGTGCTGGCCGGCCGCCGACTGGGCAATGCAGGGCCCGAGCGCAAGACCGATGGCGCTGCCACCGTCCTGCACAGCGGCACGCGCTTGCGCACCACGCCGGACGGCCTGCGCCTGACCGGCAAGCGCTTTTATTCCACTGGCGCGCTCTTCGCGCACCGCATTCCCGTGCGCGCCACCGACGATGCGGGCCGCGCCGTGCAGGCCTGGGTGCCGCGCGACGCGCCCGGTCTGGCCGTGGTGGACGACTGGGACGCCTTCGGCCAGCGCACCACCGCCAGCGGCACGGTGGTGTTCGACGACGTGCCCGTGACGGAGGACGACGTGCTGCCGCTCTGGCGGTTGGCCGACCGGCCCGGCCTGTACGGCCCCACGTCGCAGTTGCTGCAGGCCGCCATCGACCAGGGCATTGCCGAAGCCGCCGTGGCCGATGCGATGCGCTACGTGCGCGAGCGTTCGCGCCCCTGGATCGATTCCGGCGTGGCGCACGCCCATGACGACCCCTACGTGATCGCCGATGTGGGCCGCCTGCAGATCGACCTGCAGGCGGCGCGCGAGGTGCTGCGTGAAACCGGCGAGCTGTTCGACGCCCTGGCCGCGCAACCAGGCTTGAGCGCCGAAGACAGCGCCCGCGCGTCGGTGGCGGTGGCCGAGGCCAAGGTGCTCACCACGCGCATCGCGCTGGAGGCCAGCGAGAAGCTGTTCGAGCTGGCCGGCTCGGCCTCCACCCGCGCCGCGCCCAACCTGGATCGTCACTGGCGCAACGCCCGCGTGCACACGCTGCACGACCCGGTGCGCTGGAAGCTGCACCTCATCGGCAACCACCGCCTGAACGGCGCGCTGCCGGCCCGGCATTCGTGGAACTGATCGGCCCAAGGCCGCGCCAGCCCATGACTGAGTAACTGAGTGAGTGACCGATTGACCGATCCATCGCACATCCCCATGACCCTGCTGCAAGCCCCGCTCGACCCCCTGGCTGCTGCCGCTGCCGCGCCGCCACCCGCAGCGCCCCCGCTGCATGCCCCGCAACGCATCGCCACCGATGCGGAGGCCATCGCCGCCGCGCAGCGCTATGCCGCGCGCATTGCCCCGGGCGCTGCACGGCGCGACCGCGAACGCCTGCTGCCGTGGGCCGAACTCGACGACTTCGTCGCCACGGGCCTGTGGTCGATCACCGTGCCCCGCGCCCACGGCGGCCCGGGCGTGTCCGCCGGCACGCTGGCCGAGGTGATCGCCCTCGTCAGCGCGGCCGACGGCTCGATCGGCCAGGTTCCGCAGAACCATTTCTACGCGCTGGAGGTGCTGCGCGTGGGTGGCACCGAAGCCCAGCAACGCTTCTTCTACGGGCGCGCGCTGGCCGGCGAGCGCTTTGGCAATGCACTGGCAGAAATCGGCCACAAGGACTTTCAACGCCGCACGCGGCTGGTGCCGGACGGCGATGGCTTTCGCGTGCGGGGCCGCAAGTTCTACTGCACCGGCGCGCTCTATGCGCACTGGATTCCCACGCTGGTGGTGGCCGACGAGGCGGGCCGCGATGTGACCTACCTCGCCTTCGTGCCGCGCACGGCCGAGGGCGTGCACATCACCGACGACTGGGACGGCTTCGGCCAGCGGGTCACCGGCAGCGGCTCGGTGCAGTTCGACGATGTGCGGGTAGAGGCCGAATGGGTCGTGCCGTTTCTCGCATCGTTCGAGCGGCCCACGCCCATCGGCCCGCTGGCGCAGCTCCTTCACGCGGCGATCGACCTGGGGCTGGCCCGCGGTGCGCTGGCCGCCACGCTGCCCCAGGTACGCGACCACGCACGGCCCTGGATCGACGCGCGGGTGGAGCGCGCCGCCGACGATCCGCTGCTCATCCAGCAGGTGGGCGAAACCGCCGTGCGGATTCGAGCCGCCGAAGCCCTGGTGCGCCGCGCCGGCCGCTTCGTCGATGCGGCCCAGGCCGACCCCACCGAGCAGAGTGTGGCCGAGGCCTCCATCGCCGTCGCTGCAGCGCGGGCACTCACCACCACCGCGTCGCTCGACGCCGGCACGCGGCTCTTCGAACTGGCGGGCACGTCGGCCACCACCGGCCAGCAGGGGCTGGACCGCTTCTGGCGCAACGCCCGCACCCACACGCTGCACGACCCGGTGCGCTGGAAGTACCACGCCATCGGCAATTTCCACCTGAACGGCCGCATTCCGCCGCGCCATGGGGCCCTTTGACATGACGACACCGAACCCCAAGCACATCCTGCTCAACGCGTTCAACATGAACTGCGTGGGCCACATCAACCACGGCCTGTGGACGCACCCGCGCGACCGGTCCACCGACTACCGC
>Ga0308157_10004143_pt1 | contig 19651 bp, 14 predicted proteins | sample PhyBR1_FD_201035 | JGI IMG/M metagenome (GOLD analysis project Ga0308157, IMG submission 201035) | Phyllosphere microbial communities from UC Gill Tract Community Farm, Albany, California, United States - DLSLB.R1 | ecosystem: Host-associated > Plants > Phyllosphere > Unclassified | place: USA...
CCAAGCAAGGCGAACTGGCGATGGTCGACGCCCTGCTTGTGCTCGGCGCGCAGCCCGACCTGGCCTCTCGCGGCGATGGCAATCCGCTGATCGCTGCGGCACGTCGCGGTCATCTGCCGGTCGTCGAGCGTCTGGTCGGCGCCGGGGCCGACGTCAACCGTATCGTCGCCTTGGACGAAACCCCGCTGATCAATGCCGCCCGCTCCGGTGACGTCGACACCGTGGCCTATCTGGTCGAGCACGGTGCCGACGTCAACCTCGGCGTGGTGGCCGATTTCGGGCAATGGCGCTCGCCGCTGAACCAGGCACGCAACGATCGCGTCCGTGACTACCTCACCCAGCGTGGTGCGGTCGCCGGTAGACGCTGAGCGGCCGCCCTCTCCACGGGTGACGCTGATGCGTGCGATGGCCCTGCGGCCATCGCCCACCCTGCAATGCCCTCCTTCGCTGCACCGTATCGCCCCTCACTGCGGCGTGCACGCGCACGACTGTCTTTCGCGCATCGCCCCCTCATGAGGTATCGCATGACTTACGCATCCACTCCGCAGGCACCAACCCCATTGCGATTCAACCGCGCTCAGAATGGCCTGCTGCGCGCGTCACTGTGTGCCGCGCTGCTACTGCTGCTTGCCGGCCCCGCGGCGGCGGCGGACCGCGAAGACGCGACGATTAGTAAGGCGCTCACCTCCGGCCTGCGCCCCACCGTGGTGCCAGCCGATACCGCGCTGCCGCACTTGTCGCTGCAGCAACGCATGGCCCAGCACCATGTGCCCGGTGTGGCCATCGCCGTTCTACGGGATGGCAAGCTCGTGCACAGCGCCGGCTACGGGACGCGCGAGATGGGCACGCAGGCTGCCGTGAATGCCGACACGTTGTTCTCGGTCGGCTCGGTCAGCAAGGTGGTTACGGCCGCCACCTCACTGCGCTTGGTGGCCGATGGCACCCTCGCACTGGACCAGGACATCGCCACCTACCTGCGTAGCTGGAAAGTACCGGCCACCGCAACCCTCCCAGCACCGCAGCTGACGCTGCGCATGTTGATGTCGCACACGTCGGGGCTGGGCGTGCACGGCTTCGCCGACTACCTGCCCGGCGAGCCGCTGCCCACACTGCTGCAGACATTGGACGGCATCACCCCGGCCAAGAACAACCCCGTACGTCTGATCCATACGCCCGGCGAATGGGGCGATTACTCTGGTGGCGGCGTGATGGTCGAACAACTCGTACTCGAAGATGTCACCGGCCAGCCGCTGGACACGCTCGCACGCAAGCAGGTGTTCGAGCCACTGGGCATGCAGCGCAGCCGGTTCACCGATCCATCCACCAACACCGACAACATCGCCAAGGCGCATGACGGCGAGGGCAAGCTCACTGCCCTGCCGCGCGGCTGGCAGTCATTCCCCGAACAGGGCGCCTCGGGCCTGTGGACCAGCGCCAACGACCTGGCCGCGTTCGTTGCTGCTCTTACGGCCAGCTACCGTGGCCAAGGCAATTTCCTGCCGCGGCCCATTGCGACCGACATGATGACCGAGGTCTCGCCGAGCTGGCACGGCCTTGGCCCGCGCCTGGACGGTGCCGGGCATACCCGGATCTTCCACCATGGCGGCTCCAACGACAGTTACCGGGCGTGGATCGAGGGGTATCTGGAGACGGGCGATGGCTTTGTGATTCTTACCAATGGCGAGAATGGCGCCGCGCTGGCGACGGAGATCCGCAATGCGCTGTCCGATGCGATTGGGCGTGGGGTGAATCCTGCCGTGCGCACGGTTGCACTGGACCTTCGTGAGCCTAGGTATGCGGACTATGCCGGTGTGTTCGAGCAGGACGAGCGCGTGCCGATGGCCCAGCGCCGTGCGTTGGCCGACATCTTCGACATCCCGGCATTGGAGGTGAAGGTGGCTGGTGGGGAGGTGCGCGTGGGTGTGGCTGGGACGAAGCGCGATGGGCGCGTGCTGCCGGTGTCGCCGAATCGGTTTGTGTCACCGGATATCGATGGGCTGGAGATCGAGTTCCATCGGGATGCGTTCGGGGAGGTGGAGGCGCTGAGTGTGGTGTTTGGGGAGGGGCAGGGATATTACGTGCGGCGGAAGCTAGCAACGCAGTAGCCGCCGGATCGATCCCTATCTGTTTGGACAATCGCAACCACTCTCTTCATTGACCCAGTGTATTGCGATACGCTGGCTCTATCGAATCCAAGATTCGCATTAGAGTTGCTTGCGCCATGGTGGAGCACTGGACAGACAGTGAGCTGGAAGCAGCAGTGGATGCTTACCTCGATATGTTGACCGATGAGTTGAATGGCCGCCGCGTCGTCAAGGCACACGCCTACCGCGAGCTGTCTGAGAAGGTCGGGAGGAATGCCAAGGCGTGGGAGTTCCGCATGCAGAACATTTCCTATGTTCTAGATGGGCTCGACTTGCAATGGATCGACGGTCTTAAACCAGCCAAAAACGTGGGCCAGGACGTTGCGGCACGCTTGGTCAAGCTGATCGAGGTACGGCCATTTCCGCAGCAGACCAGCGCGCCAACTCTGGATCAAGTGACGCAGGACGTTGTAACGGAGGGCGCATTCAATCCCGGGACCGCTTCCGACCATCGAACGCGGATGCTCGCGAGCATTGTTCGCCGACGCGGTCAGCCGGCATTTCGTGCGGCCTTGATCAGGGCATATGGCGGACGCTGTGCCGTCACTGGGTGTAACGTATTGGATGCACTCGAAGCCGCGCACATCTTTCCGTACTTGGATGGCGAGACAAACGCTGTAGGCAATGGGCTACTGCTCAGGGCTGACATCCATACATTGTTCGACCTGCGTCTGATTGCCATTGATCCAGATACGCGGACGGTTCTAGTCGCTCCTAGCTTGCGCGCCTCAACCTATACGTCGCTAGAGGGAGTTTCGCTAGCGACTACGGCAGCGGCCGTTGACCGTGCTAGCCCGCACGCGCTGGTTTACCACCGAGCGAAGTGCGATTGGTAATCGACCAACCAATGGTCCGAAGGCAAGGCAATGCAGACGCCGCCCGGTGAAATTCTCACCGGGCGGCGTCTCGCGATCATTGGTTACAGCGCAATCCGCGCAACAGACTCTTCGCTTCCCTTCGGCTCGCTGTCACCGTTCTTAACAGTCACGTACAGCACGTTCTTCTTGGCATCCAGCGCCAAGCTGTTCGGGCGCGTCGGCACCGCGTACGTGGCCACCTGCTTGTAGGTGTCGCTGTTGTACGCCGTCACGGTGCCGCCATCGCGGTTGGTCACGTACAGGCGCTTGCGCGGTGCGTCCAGGAGGATGCCCAGCGGGCCGGCGTCGGTCGGGATGCTGGCCAGTTCCTTGCCGGTGGTACGGTCCAGCACCAGCACGCGCTGGCCCGGATGCTTTGATTCAAAGCCGGAGCTGCTGGCCTGGTACTTGCGGATCATTTCCGAGCCTTGGTCGGTCACGAACAGACGCTTGCCGGCCGGATCCAGCGCGATGTTCATCGGCTGCTCGGCACTGACCTTGAAGCGCTGCTCGACCTTGCCGCTGTCGGTACCGACGGTAACGACCTCGGCCAACAGGTTGGAGGTGTATACACGCTTGGCCTTGGCATCCAGCGCCAGACCCGGTGCCTTGGCATTGCCCAGGCCCGGAATGGAGTTGATGACCTTCAGCGACTGCGTATCCACCACGAACAGCACGCTGCCCTCACCCGAATGACCGGTGACGTACAGGCGGTTGTGGGCGCCATCAACGACCAGCTCGCGCAGATCGTGGGTGTAGGTGGCCTTGCCATCCTTGCCGACCTTCTTTTCCATCAGCTGCACGATGCCGACCGATTTATTGGTGGCAGTGTCGACCACGGTGACCGAGGTATCGACCGTGTTACCGACGTACAGGCGGTTGTTGGCATCGTCCAGCACCACACCGAACGCCTTGCGCTCCAGCGGGATGGCGGTCTCGACGGCCAACGTTTCCGGGTTCAGGCGCAGGACCTGGGACGGACCGGCGGCGTCGCCGAAGCCGCCCGAGGAGGCAACAAACACGGCATTCTGCTTGGCGCTGAAGGCCAGCTCATAGAGGCCCTGGGCGACGGCTTTGCGCTGGACGGCGGTGGTGCTGGCGGATGCGGTGGTCTGGTCAGCGGCGAACGCGGTAGGCGCGCCAAGGCTCAGGGAGATGGCGAACGCCAGAGCGGCCGAGCGGATTACGGAATTGCGGAGCATGCGAGCTTCCTTGAAGGGGCACGGGAGGGTGTCCTGGCTCGCTGGGCCGTACATGTGACGGCCGGCCCCGCATCTGTCTGCGCTGGGTGGGCTGGCTGGGTTTGCGGGGGAATGGTAGCAGGATGGGCTGCGGGTATGGCGTGCACCGTTACCATCAACACCTACAAGCCTGGGACGCGTGTCTACCAACCCTCTGTCATCACTAGTTTCGCCTGCTCCAGATCAAACGGCATCACGTGCAACCCCAATTTAGCTTCAAACGCGAACACGGGCAGGCCCTGAGAGAACCCTGTATACAACGGATCCACGTCGTTGGGCGCGGGCGTTCAGCCGGTGCGGCTGCAACTTGCGGGGGATCTTCTTGACCACCGGCACGGGCCGCTCCACCACCGTAAGGGTGATGATGCCGTGCGTGGCCTCCACCTTCAGGCGGGCGCCTACGTCGAAGCCGAGCTTGTCCAGCCAGCGGCCGCGCAGCTTGAGGTAGGGAACAATCTCGGTGGGACCGCACTCTTCGCGGTCCGGATACGTCAGCGCGCCTACGCGGTAGCTACGTGCGGGGCGGGCGTAGGGTTTGCGCTTGGGGCGCGCGTCATCGGGTTCGTCTTCCCACGGCGTCAACATGTTGGACCTCCTGCAGGGCTTGCCCTTGCCGGGATGGCAAGAGCGTCGGGAGGTTAGAAACCGTCTAGCAAGAACCGGCGGGCGTATTTCCACAGGGGGTGTTGTATTAGCCACCCTCCCGACATGGGGACGTCCAACATTGTCTTGCTAGAAGAGTTTCTACGCTCCGATGAACACCATGCGCGTTGGTGCGGAGGATGGGAAATCGCTTGTTCCTGTTGATCTGGCGGGGGTTGGTTGGCGGCGTCTACGGTGCGACGCAACTGGCCCGGCTCAGTAGCAGGCCTTGGGACGGCGTGGCGGCATCCTCTCTGGCCTATCGGGAGGACCACAGATGACCAGGATTGACGGGGATTGGCTAGAGGCGTTCGACGAGGCCATGTTGGGCTTCTTCGCTATCGACCATGCGGATGCGGGCATGGATCAGTACCTGTTGGAGTGCTACTCGGACTTGCCGGCCAGGGAGGCTGCGTTGGCGTTTGGGGAGGACTATGAGCTTTGTCGGGTGGATACTTTTTGGCCCCCGCATAGGCTGGTTCTCAGCAGCTGAGGCTATTGGCGACACGCGGTTACGCGTCCGACATACTTTGGACCTGTCGAATCTGCGATTCACATAGCACCAGCAGCCCGCGCGCCGGCGCGGCCACCAATTCTTTCGCAACGCATCCTAGATGACGTCGTTCTCGAAAACCTCCTCTGCCAGTAGTTTCTCTAGGCGCGTGTCCTCAGCTTCCAGGTCCTTGAGCCGCTTGGCGCCGGGCACGCTCATGCCGCCGAACTTGCTGCACACGTAAGCTCCTCCGGCAGCCAGACACCCGATAAGTAGAGCTTTCTGGCATCTTTAACCAGCCAGGAGGTTGCATGCGCACATCAAAATTCACCGAGACGCAGATCATCACGATCCTCAAGCAGGGCGATGCCGGGCTTGCGGTAAAGCGCTCCTTCACGTCCAATCACCTTGTCATTGAGGATTGGACTCCAAACCGGCTCGCTACTCAATCTCGTGGGGACGTCGCATGGATCGCTGCACCAGCCACAGCATGTTGATAACGATTATGCGGCCCCCTCACGCCCCCAGCTGAATACTCCAATCATCGCGATATAGGAGGTGACTGGTGGCCGATACATTGACGAAGGTACTGCGTAGCGAGCGCATGTCTCTAATCAAAGGGAGTGACACAAAGCCGGAATTGGCTGTGAGGCGCGGCCTTCACAAGTTGGGATTCAGGTTCCGACTTCACGCGCGAAGCTTGCCCGGGAAACCTGACATTGTGCTTCCGAAGTATCACGCAGTCATCTTCGTGCATGGGTGCTTTTGGCACGCACATCGCTGTCAGCAAGGGCGCGTTCCTCAGACGAATTCTGCGTTTTGGAAAGAGAAGTTCCTGAACAACAGAAGGCGGGACGTGCGTGTAGCCCGAGCACTCCGGAAAGATGGCTGGAGGGTTTTCAAGATCTGGGAGTGTCACCTGAGAACTCCCGCGCTTTGCGAGAAGTCAATCGCCAAGGTGGCGCGCCTACTACACGCCACTCCGCAATGACCCTTTATCTACCTAGGCATCGAGGCTGTACCTCGCAAATTGGACACGTAGCTTTCCACTTCCCGTCTTAATGAGGGCGTCTCCCTTTCCGACGAGCTGTTCCGCTCCGCCCTCGTCCAAGACAACTCGACTCTCGACAAGAGTATTCACCCGTAGGGCGATCTTACCCGGGAGGTTGCCCTTAACTACGGTATTAACAACCGTCACAACCGGCTTCTGGGTCGAGACGATCAAGTGTATTCCCGCAGCTCTGGCCTTCTGGGAGATCCTCTTCAAATTCGACTCGATCTTTTTCCGCTCATCGTCGTCATTCGTCAGATCCGCGTACTCGTCCAAGACGATGATCCACCGCGGCAGCATCTTCCCGGAGGCAATGTACTCCGCAATGCTACGCACGTTTCCAGGCGCCGACTTGAACAAGGCATAGCGGCGCTCCATCTCCTGGACGCCCTCCTCCAGCAATGCAATTGCATCTTCGGGCATAGTGCCGATGGGGCCATCCGTATGCGGAAGCTCCTCCAATGAATTGAGCTCCGTACCCTTCGGATCGATCAATTTCAGCTTCAATTCTTCCGGCGAATAGAAGTATGCAGCACCATGAAGGATGGTCAGGAGAGCCTCGGACTTACCACTACCCGTTACACCAGCCATTAGCAGATGGGGAGAGTTTGAACTGGAGAAGTCGATTTCAACGATGTCCCCCGAAGAGTCCTCGCCCACCGGAACGGCGAATCCCTTAGACGGTCGCTGCCACCTATTCCACATTTCCTCGGCGTCCACGAAGTAGCGTTCAGAGTCAGATTTCGGCACCGTGATGACAACATTGCCATTGTGAGTGGAACAACCAAGCTGCATGTCTGCAGCAAGTCGCATCCTCAGCTTCAGATTCTGAACTTGCGCCTCAATCTTGCTCACCGAGACTCCGTATGCAGGAACAACTGCATATTCAACGAAAGCAGGGCCCTCCTTGTAGGGTGACTCAGCTTTTGGCCGGTTTACCTTCACGTGAAATTCTGACAAATACGAGATCAGCTTGTCATATCGCTTTTCCAAGGTCTTCTCATCGATCTTGTTGGGTGGCGATGACCGTGGGGTTGCGGCTTCCACCTGGCGGCCAATCTCTTCAGCCACTTCAACGGGGCCCGAGTTCAAGACCGAATCCGGCTCGAGCGCAATGTCATGAATGATCTTCGATTCAACGAGACGCGCAGGATCTTCCCCAGATGGAGCTTCCGCCTGTGTCGAAATTAGACTTGGACTGGCTCCCTGACGGCACAAGTCTTCGACTGAGTGTGCAAGAGCAGCTCCCAGCACTCTATGGCACTCAGCGTCACCGTTTTCCCCCCAGAGCACGGCGTCGTATACGGTGGGGTCAATCCGAACCTCAATTCGCCGATCGCCCTCGTCATCGTACTCTCCACCAAACTCATCCCAAGATGCGCTTTCGCCCTGGTCAGTCCTTGCCCAAGCCTGATACCAGATCAGAATTCCCATGCCAGTGGCGAATTTTGCCTTTCCTTCGGCTACAGAACGAAGGATGCCAACTGCGTGCTCGCTACTGTTGCTATTCAGCTGGAGGCCGGCGTCAAGCACGGCCAGAAGACGTTGCCCAAGAATGGACGCTTTGCTTCCTGCGGCCGAACTGATGTTTGAGCACAGCTCTACTAGCTGCTTGCTGTAGTCCCTCAGCTGTTCGGCATGCTCCCTTAGGCGTTCCTCACCGGCTCTTGGAAACGCCGTCTCGACCTCGGACTTCACTAGGCCGTAGTGTTTTATTTCAATTGGAATAAGGTTGACGCACGAAAAGTCATCGCCGCTGCCAACCGCGCTTATTCCCAGCAGGTCAGCGCGCCGCCTACTGTCACCTCGCGCGTAGCCAACGGTGTCCCGCAAGAACGGATCCACCGCGTCTACAGGCACGATCAGCCGCAGCTCGCCCGGGGGCGCTTCATCTACCCATCGCTGCAGCGATCTGAGGGCAAAGAAGAACCCTATTGCCCCGGTCGCCTGATGATGACCGATTGACAGCAAAGTGTTGAGACCGATTGCTCGCCTCGCGAGAGTTGACACCAGAAGCCGAGCCCTTGAATCGATCTCCTCGTTCGTCGCCGCAGGGTTGAGACGCTTAAGCCGCTCTCGTATAGCTCCACTGAGCGCGGCTGGGACGTTCGCGAGAACGAAATAGGGCTGGACGCGCGCCTCTTCACCGCGGAATGCACCTACCGTGGTTGCTGGCCTCCAGTCCCATAGAACATAACTACCACCGACATGGCTGGACGCAGCAAGTGCGAGTGCCTGGGGGTCCACCCCAAAGTCTCCAGCGACTAGCCAATTGGGAGTTGCCTTACCCACTGCGAAGTTCGCCATGACGTTGACCATGTAGGCCTCACCCAGAGCTCCTTCGTAGCACGTCAACAAAGTAGAGAGCTCAGAGTCTGTTTCGTCACTGTGCTCAAGGCTGTAGTCCAGTGTGGTGAATCGACCGGGGCTTCTTCTGATGGGCGTACGTCGCAACGGAAGGCTCGGCAACCAACCCTGCGAGCGGCCGCCTTTAACCAGTAACGCCTTTGCGGCGCCGCCTTCAACGAAGGTGATATGGCTTTCGCTGGTGTCGCCATCTGGGGCTGAGCGCCAGGTGAGATTGAAGCCCGGCCTCGCTGAAAGGAGGCCCTCATCGAGCCTACCGAGCGCCGGAATATCACCAAGTCGGTGCTTCGAGTCTCTGATCGTGACACCCGCTACCCCTGCAAGCTCTGAGCTCGAAGCAGCGAGGTCCTTCAGCTTGACAATTAGCCCTTCGTCCATCGCAGCGGATCTACGGGACTGTGTCGCGCTTGTTAAGGCGATCTGCAGTGTCTGCACTTCTGGAGAGACACGCAAAAAGTCGTCGACCGCAGACGAGATAGACGAAGGAGTCAGCGTCGACAGGCCTTCGGCCGGAAACCGCTCACCCTGCAACCAGTCAGGAATCACTGGAGACCCGTCCAGGATTGGAACGCTTACGTGCCAACCGATGTATAGATCCTTTGGTCGCGCGTCCACGGGAACGGGCAAGAACGGGGTCTCTTGATCGAAAACGTTCAGTGCCGCCACGAATGCAGGGAAATTCGTTCCGTCGAGTAGGGACAGGGTAGCCGCGGGCAAGGCGCCGTCAGCATATGCCTCTCTCAGACCCACCTGAACCTTCCAGGCCCATGCAAGCCTAATGGGATGGAGTGGGCTGAGCAGTACCGCAGCTGCGCTCTGAAGGCCGCTCTTCTCGGAGAACGCAACGGCACTGAATGGATTCCGTGCCCAGAACTGATCCGATGCGGAAAGTTCGGCTATGGATCGGAGAAGCACTGAGTAAGCGGCAAGAACAGAGTGCACACGGCTCTTGTCGAGGGCATCAAGCGGAATCCGAGAGACAGTGAGCTCGCCAGATCGCTCTCGCTGCTCGATTGCGGTAACTAGCTCGAACACGCCTAGATCTTGGTATGCGTTTCTGAGAGAGGCGTACGCCGGCAGGTTAAGGAGATCGACACTGGGGGCACTTGGGTAAAGATCCAGCCTATCCTGGAGGCTAATTGCAGACTTACACCCTGGAATTGAACCGCCATAAGCTTCCGCCTGCTTGGAGGTGGTCGCGGAGATGGCTCCCAGTGCATGCCTAGGCCCAAGCTCCGCGAGGATATGCTGCATCTCCAGCTCGAGCTGGCCCAAAACGGAGGGTTCAAGTAGCTTGTCCGTCGCGGGTCGCGCACCGCTTGCTGCTGCGGTAAAGGGCGATATCGGTCGACTACTGGTGGACGCAATGTCTAGCGCGAAGCAGATGTTGGAGTTCGCCTTGAGGTCCACGGAGGAGGTGAGGTCCTCAATAGCACTAGCGAACTGGCCATTAGCCCCCCCCCACGCCAGACACTCCATCGGCTGGCCGTCCAGCGACCAGCCAGTTTGACTAAGCTCCAGATCGCTACCCCAGGCGGCATACATCTCGTACCGAGACGGCTTATTAATCAACGCAACCGTCGACTCGTTTGCCCGGGCCTTACAAACCCAAGGTCCAAGCGCGCGGCCACGGCCTCGGCCAGCCGACTCTTCCCTAGCCCAAAAAAGACATTCGTCCGGGCGAACCTGGACCAAGATGAGCGGCTCTACTGCCCGCACGTACTCGGGACCTTTCACCTTGATCGCCAAGCTGTTTGGCTTTGCCTTGCTAGGGGTCAGCGTTAGATCGCCAACCAGAGTAATGGCTCCTGCAGTGACCTCATACTTCTTGACTTCAAATGAGGCTCGGCAAGTACCCACGCCCGACACCTGAATTCGCGGAACCCCCTTCCCGTCCCTAAGTGAATCAGGAATTTCTTTATCCTGTTCCAAGGGAACAACGAGTTCTACCCCAACATAGATGGACTGACGGGAGACTTCATCGTGGAAATCAGTGGCCGTCGCTACCAGCACCGGGGGCGACTGCGGAAACGGGCGCGGCAATGGAACCCCAGTTCGTTGAAGGATCAGTTGAGCACGATCGTCGACCACGGGCGCACTGAACGCGGTCTGGTCGAGTGCGGCCCATCCTTCTGTCTTCAACTTCTGGTCGGCTCGCGAGGCTAGCGCGACTCTAGCTACTGCCGAATCACTATCGTACTGGGCGTGCTCAACCGTCGCTGCCCAATCAATCCGGTCGAGCGGACTCGTCTCTTCGTCTTCCCCAAGCCCGGTTTGCAGCCGTGCAAGTTCTGCACTGATGCCATCAGCATCCACCCATCGCTCTTGCAAGATCTTGACGTAGTTCTTTGGCTTGATGCCCAGCGTCCTCTTGCGGCCTGGATTTGGCAGCCCGGCTGCGCCGTAGAGGAACGCGGCCGTATCCGACCCACGATTACGGGCATGGGCGATCACATTATCCACCCAGCTTTCGACGTGGATCCACCAATCCTTAGCAACGCTCGATTGACCACCGCTAGTGATCTCGTAGACATCAGCCAAGAACTTCAGGATCTCCTGCGTTACGGAATCTAGCTCCTCGAGCTCGATCTCCAGTTCGGCGCAATGCTCTAGCAACACGGCGGCAGTAGCGGCCGACAGATCAACAAGCGTGGCGACGCCTGCGCCCATCTCGCCGGACTGAGTAGACGGGAATCCGGCACTCAGTAGAAGAGGATAGACGCTACTGTAGGTGGCCATACCTCGATTCTTGCTGGCATACGTCACCGCAAGATGCTGCCCTTGCCGATACATCGCCAGCTCGCGGAAGTCTACTCGAGGCTCAACTCCCACGAGATCGTCCACCTTCTCGTGCACGAGCATCGCGAAACTAGGCACCTGATGGATAGTCGAATTCGCGCCCTGCAGAACATCCTTGATGAAGTCGGGCGGCAGATCATCGGGCAACTCAAGCATGAGTTGTCCGCCCATTTTTGCAGCGACAATCGCAATGGCCTTGCCGATCAATGGCATGTTACTTCCCCCCGATTCCAAGATTGATCTCGATCCCCTCGTCCCCGTCAGCGGCGCCAGCGCAGAGACCCGCGCGTTCGAGCTCTGACAGCAGGAAATCGATTCGCGGCTTCAAGCCTAGCGCGTCCAGTTGCCGCTGCACATCACCCAACCGAAGCTCACTACCTGGTGAACTCGACGACATTGCCGCCATGACAACGATCCACTCGGGTCCGGGCGATACGTGCGTGAAGTTCCGGTTGACTCGCCTGAGGAATGCATAGTGGTCGGGAACGTCAGATCCCGTACGTGCAATCAGCGAGTACCTCACTGTCTCTACAAGGTTCGTGGTGCCCGAGTCATCACCGGCCTCCAGCCGCTCCTTCAGTTCTTTCGAATGCTTGGTTCGCAGCAGGGTGATGACGTCAGCGAGCTGCTTGCAGTCTGCCTTCTCGTCTTTCAGCACAGCCTCGATTGCCTTGCGACAGGTCGAACCATGAATCAGGCTCTGCCTCATGCTTGGCATGACGTCCATCTGGGCAATGCTACCCTTTTGGTACGGGATCAAAGGCCGGCTTGGCAGCAAGGAGAGTCGCGCCACATTAGCGGCGTCGCGACTGCCATCTCGGACTCCACGAGCAAGCTCCGCGAAGAAGTTTGCCTCCCAGAGAAAGGCGAAGCCAAGCGCATTGCGCAGCACACACACCGCCCAGGCTGACCACTTCCGTGGCGACAGCGCGGTGTACCACTGCTCGGAACACAATCTGTCCCAGCTATCGCGGAACCAGGAGAATGGAGTGCCAAGCTGCTGGTTCAAGACGTCAGCCGTCCACCAATCTGGCAAAGTCGTTGATTTGGCCCCTTCAGCCAAGACCGCCTTAGCCTGAGGCCAGGCCTGCGGAAGGTACTCCGACAGAGACGTGCTCGCGAGAGCCTCCTCAATACGGCTGAGTACAGGATCCCCGGCATAGTGAGACGCAACGTCGAACCAGCGCTCCGCGGCTGAACCACGCCCTCCCCCCAGCGCATACATCGTATTGAGCAGGCTAGCGAAGTTCGGAGGATTTGCCGCACCGAGGCCGCCAATCGGGTCTTGAAGGAGCGCGCCGCAAAGGCCAATCGCTGAAGAAGTGTATCCGACCCCTTTATCTGGCCTAACCCCCACCAGCGAGTCCGCTATGGCATCGACTACGAGCGAAGGAAGTTCGCCGTCCTTGGTTCGTACGCCCGCTTTCAGCAACGCGGCGGTAAAGCTCGCTAGCTCATCACCGTCTCTGGGCTTTGTCTGTCGGATCTGTACACGTTTCGCCTTGCTTTCCTTGCGAACATAAATGAGGCCGGCGTCCGGAGCGCTGGAGGGTCGCTCAACTACCGACCATGCCAAGGCGGAGAGTAGGATCTCGGGACTAGAAGGGTATTGCGGCCGCTTTAGCTCAGGGAAGTAGATGCTGTTCATATCGCAATTTCCTCATGCCTTCCATTGGCGACCACTGCCAGTGTTTGCTGCGCATGGTCAATTGCTGCGATGCTTGATGACCTACAGCGCTCAATTCGCGGCTCAATGTACGCCGTAGACTCCGTTTGCCCAGAGCGATCCTCGCTAAACGACTGCGCCTCGCGCAGAAGCGCGAAGTCGAGTGCGAGCTGTCCAATTACGCCCGAATTTTCCGAGGTGTAGCACTCAATGAGTAGGCGCCCACCCATCGTACGAACCCTGAGGGATACAGCACTGATTGGCACCACCTCAACAAGCCGGGGGTGAACCTGATCCTTCAAGGATGAAATGGGCTCGGCACGGACAGAGAATGCTGGCATCAGCATGCTGTTCGCTGGTCCATCTGGGTGCTGCGGGAAGATCAATGAGCGTATCGATCGTTCCAGGTCGCTCGGCAGGGCAACCGGCTTGTTCGCACAGCTACGCTTGCACCTACGCCATTGCTTAATGATCTCCGCATTGCCGTAGGTACTCGTGCCGATGCCCACTAACCTGGCCACGTAAGCCCCGTACCAGGAGACCAGCCTGCGGCGCTCGATATCTCCGCAGCTCGGTGATTCCAAGAACTCCAAGAGCGTCTCCTCGAGGTAGGCGTCGAACGGAGACCATGCCAGCGAACCGGAGAGAAGGCCGAGAGCATCCCCACTAGGGAGATCGCCCATCGCGACACGCTGCATGGCAGCCTCAACCGAGCGCGAGTCTGTAGATCTCCATACGGCGGGATCTACAAGAGCGAGTCCGGCGTGGATTGGAGTCGCGGGCGGGTACTCTGTCCCCAGCGCCCCGACTATGGGCGATGGGGCTCGGAACAGAGCGCTGTGAGCCCTGAGCCGAGAGAGTCGAACGAGCGCTGCTAGACGCGTGCTCAGCTCCGCTTCTCCGGCCGCCACCCCGAGCAACTCGTCTACATGATCAAGCAACTCTCCATGCACTGATCCGTAGTCAACGCGCGGGCCCAGCACGGAAAGGGCCGCCGCCCCCCATACGTCCCGGTAGCTATACAGTCGACCAGACGCGATCTCAGCGGACGACAGCAACTCCTGCCAAGCTTGAATACCCTCGCCTGTCTGCCATTGTTGAATGTTTGCACGGATAGGGCAGAGCTCTGGACGCTGATCGCGAACTGCGCCGAATCGACTAATCAGCTCACTGAAAAGTGCCTGAGCGCGGGATGTCTCGGATCCATCGGGTGCGAAGAGCGAATGTGAGTCAACTGCCAAGGCGATTAAGCGAATCTGCCTTCCGTCCAAGTTGAATTCGATATTGTGGGCAGCGTGGCTACCGTCGGCTCCCGGGGAGAAAAGATCCTCTGCCCCAAGCGCTTCAAAATGCCCCTCCTCAGGATTGGCGAGCCAACGCAGGATTGAGAGGGAGAGCAGATGCGCACTGCCGGCCATCTGCTGCAATGCACGAATTTCGTCAGAGATGATCCCTCGATTAACGCAGCAGAAACTGCGTACCGGGGTGTCTTTGGAGAAACTCCACCACTTAGCCAAATCCTCCGCAAGCGCGGCATCTTGGTTCTCGTAGTCCTTACGGGGGGCTATCGTAGCGTCATTCAATAGATGGAAATCAGCACCGTTGATTGAGCCTGAGTAGATCCGGTGTGCGAGGGAATCGGACGGGTGGCTCTTCAGGCCTAACTGGTCTCCCAGATACCTCGCCGCAAAAGACTTGCCATTGCCCGCGCCGCCGACGAGGAACACCACTTCAAGGGCAGTATCCGCAGCGCTGTTCGCGATAAATCTATCAATCGCCTCTTGCACCCCCGGGACCAGCGGAGCCCGGGGCCACCAAGTGTCGTCTTCGGCGCTAGGCCTGACGGCTACGTCCTCTCCGCCGAATGCACGCCGTTGTAATCGGTTGACCCCATCTCGAACCGACTCTTCATCCCCGCCTCGTTCGGCATCAACACTAAGAGTTCCCATAATTCCCTGTTCCTCAGTCCATGGAAGAGCCACGAATCATCGCAACCTAACGATCGCGGCGTAGAATTCCGGCCAGGTTTTTACCAATTGCGCGTGCAAGCGGCACTGGTACTGCGTTGCCAATCTGGGTGTACTTAGGCAGCTCGCGGAAGTGAATTCCTTCCAGCGGATTTCCCGCCCTTCGGATTCCCCCGGTGGTGCGCTTGCCACGGAACTCATACCAGTCCGGGAAGCCTTGTAAACGTGCCCACTCGCGCACGGTCAGAGTCCGCGGCTGCTTGAAATGCACGTAATCGTCGGGCAAAGACGTTGCAGTGATCATGGGTCCGTTTCGCCCCCAAGTCGCCGGCAAAAGGCGCTGCGCGAACTTCTTGGTCCCGACGTAGTCCTCTTGGTTGATCATCGCCTGGAACTTTGCCCGAACTTGTTCGCTGTGTTTGCTGTACTCGTGATCGGTGACTGGCTGGCCCACACCCGACAGCTTACCCGCGAGATTTGTCCGCAGCTGAATTTGGACTTCAGTCAGTGCGGGCTTTGGGTATACATCGGTTCGCCCACCATTGAAATGGGACGGATCCACTAGATCACCCAACAGATCGATCAGATCAGGGGCGCCACCACTTGGCCGGGGAAGAAACCCGAGGCCGACCGCAGTGTCGTCGATGAAGTCGACCTCACTGGTACGCGTAGCGGTTCCGCCGATATCCTCTCGAATGCCGACCAGCATGATTCGGGGCCTATTTTGCGCGACACCATAGTCCTTTGCGTGCACCAGCTGAGATGCCAGCCTGTAGTTTCCGATCCTGGCAAATGCCTTTTTAACCGCGTGCCAAATCTCGCCGTTCTCACCGTCGGGCGTCCAACGGCTTGTAAGCAGGCCGCGCACGTTCTCGAAGACGAAAGCCTTTGGCTGCAAATGGCGAACAATGCTCGCCATGTCTTTGAATAGGTGGTTTGAGGGCACATCGTGCTTGTCCACGGCGTAGGAACGCCGATGGCCGATCCCCGAGAAACCCTGACATGGCGGCCCGCCTACGATCAGGTCAATCTCGCCGTGAGCTATCCCAAATGTCGACCTGAAGCGGCCCTCGAGCTCATCCAGATAGGACTTTTTCGTCATCTTCCTTGCATCAGAAGAGCTAAATGGATTCAACCACCGCGTCTCATCCATTCCTTCTCGAAAGTGCTCGTAGCGCTCACGCCGGTTCACCAAGTAGGTGCTTCGCGCGTCATCGTTGAGCTCGTTTACGAAGATTGGCGTAAAGCCAGCCTCTTCCAGTCCCAGCCCGAACCCTCCGCAACCAGCGAAAAGGTCCACTACGCTCAAAAATTTTTCTTGCAAGGCCATCCCCAGTCAGTTCGCCCAAAGCGGACCCCGACAACATTCATCACTTGCCTAAGGGCAATGGCCTAAAGTCTGCGCAACAGCTCCAAACTTCCACTTACAGGAGCTTGCCGCCACGCAGCCGGACCACCCTCTAGGTACCAGCGTGTACCGGCCAGCTAGATCATCGCGAGCTTGACAGCACACAGTCTTTACCATTTTGACAGGACGGCGGGCTTTGAGCCAGCGGTATAACAGCCCAACTGCCCTTACTTTCGGCCAGCTCAGTTCCGCTCCGGAGTCTGCCTCGCTGATGCGCCTCATCCACCTCAGACAGGAAGCGCTCTCTCTTATCCCCATCGAATCACACAACCTAGGGTCGATGCTAAGTCGGCATTAGCGATGAAACAAATCCAACCCTTTCATTTGCCTCAAGTGGGACGCGCCAGAAGCGCGCCTCATCCCGCGCCTGCGTCAAATGACCTTTGGACGTCCAAGCCGCGCTTTGGACCGCATGGTCGAAAGGCTGGAGATGCCTTGACTTGTCGATCCCGCCAGAATCGGGCAATCGGACCGAACGCGGGTGGACCCGTAGCGAGATTTGCCGGCTACTGCTTATGAGGTTGAGGACCCCAAACTGATGGAGCTTGACAACATTCCGCCTCTGTGAAAACACATCAAGCTATAAGCGCCAGAATTCCAATCGCAACCACCAATTGAGAGAGTCGGATGCCGATTCCAAGATAAACGCCGCCCGCTCGGATCAGGACTGATTAACTATGCCTGTAGCCGCAGTGCGAAAGGATAGGAGGCCACCACAGGGATCCGGTCTCTTTCATTGGCGATAGCCCCCTCACCCAAACTCGATCTACATCTAGTGCGGCTTGAAGATCGTCGAGTCTTCCCCGAAAAGTCGCGCATAAAGCTCGAACGCATAACGATCCGTCATACAGGCGACAAAGTCGCAAACCACCCTTCGGACTCCGCCAGCGCCTGCGTGCTTCGCATCGTGATAGCGGCGCCTCCAGTCGCCTGGCAGCAGCTTTCCCTCGCTTGCGAAGAGAGCCTCGAAGATGTCCGTGACGATATCCTTACCTCTATGCTCCACCACCGAGAGTAACGGCGATCGGATGACTAGCTCGAAGTTCAGGTGCTTTATCAGTTCAACCTCTAGAAGCTGAGGTCGTTGCAACCTGACACCTGAAAGCGCCGGATAGTCCTTGTTCTTAACCAACTCGATCCCGTTGATGAGCCGGCCTACGCGCTCAGCGGTATAGCCACTTCTAAACAGAGGATCACTGATAAACTGCGCGTCTGCGTTATATGCGTAGACTGAATCAACAAGCCCCCTGTATTTCGACTTGGCCAACTCTGCATCTTTTGGCGGACCAAAGCTCGAAAAAATATCATTGAGAGAACCAATAACTTCTTCCATATTAGCGATAGGCGCGTAGTCAGCGGCCTTCAGTGCAGCATTCGTCTTCTTAATAACCTCTGCCCGCACTACTTCATTATTGACTATCTCATTCAACAGCTTCAGCGGGGAGTAGAAACCTGCATGCAAACTGTCCTCGAGGTCATAGGTGGAGTATGCGATGTCGTCTGCAATGTCCATGATTGCACACTCGATCGTCTTGAACTTCGCATCAGGATCGAGCCCAGGAGCGACCGCTTGTTTAATGTCGCAAACGAGTGCAAGTTCAGAGGCGTAGTAACCCTTTTCCAGCTTCGAGCCAGGGTATCGTTCGATCGGTATGCAAGAGTCATACTTCAACACCGACGCAAGAGTTCTGTACGTTAGATCCAACCCAAACTGGTCAGTTACCCCCTTCCTGGATTTGACCAGCTTTCGCTCTACATTTGAAAGAATCCGTAGGGTTTGAGCGTTCCCCTCAAATCCTCCGCTGGTCAACATCAGATCATCCAGGGCATGCTCACCATTGTGCCCAAATGGCGGATGGCCCAGGTCGTGCGCAATACCAGCAAACTCCAGCAGACTTTCATCAATTGATGCACCCTTACCGAACGCGGACGCGATTTGACCAGCATTAAGAGTGAGCGCAAGTCCGCGCGCAATCTGCGCGACTTCGAGCGAATGAGTCAGTCGATTTCTAAAGAAATCTGATTGCCCGCCCGGATAGAGTTGGGTCTTACCTTGAAGACGCCGAAATGATGGCGCGTGTAACAGCCGCGCGTAGTCTTTCTTAAAGGGGCCCCACGCGATCTCATCGGCACGCGTGCCTCGCCGGCCTGACGGCCTCTTAAACTGTGCATCGCCAACATAGATTGCATTCATCAGCCCCCCTCCCTGGTTCGAATGACTTACTTTGATTTATTAGTGCCTAAGGATTGCTTAGGCTCTGTTCCCTTCGTGGAACTTCTTTCCTTGGCTTTAGCTGCAGTTCCTAATGCCAGATAGAACCCCGACATCTGCTTTTCGAGAACCTTATTTATGTAGTCGCCTGAAGTTGACCGAGCGTTCGAGTTGCTCTTCGCCACGATTATCGCCTCCTCAATGGTCACTGGTGATGTTACATCATGAGACCCAGGTCTAACGAGAGGGGCCTTCTCTACGGAGCAATAAAAAAGGGGCGGCCCTTGGCCGCCCCTTCTTGATAACCCGACTGTCAAACCCCGACAGGATTAGCCTTCTCAGGATCAATCTTGTACTGCTTGATCGCCCGGGCCACATCCTTCCCGGTCATCTTCCCTTCCTTGGCCAGCGCCGCAATCGCGGCATGCGCGATGTAGTACCGGTCAACCTCGAAGAAGCGACGCAGGTTCGCACGGGTATCCGAACGACCAAACCCATCCGTGCCCAGCACCGTGTACGACATCGGCACGAACGCACGGATCTGGTCCGCATACGCACGCACATAGTCGGTCGCGGCGATCGCCGGGCCCTGGCGGCCTTCCAGCAGCTCGGTCACGTAGGCCTTGCGCGGCTCGGCTTCCGGGTGGAAGCGGTTGTAGCGCTCGGCATCGAAACCATCGCGACGCAGTTCGTTGATGCTCGGGCAGCTCCAGATATCGGCGGTGACGCCGAAGTCCTTGTCCAGCAGCTCGGCAGCAGCAATGGCTTCACGCAGGATGGTGCCCGAACCCAGCAGCTGCACGC
>Ga0308157_10004146_pt1 | contig 19647 bp, 18 predicted proteins | sample PhyBR1_FD_201035 | JGI IMG/M metagenome (GOLD analysis project Ga0308157, IMG submission 201035) | Phyllosphere microbial communities from UC Gill Tract Community Farm, Albany, California, United States - DLSLB.R1 | ecosystem: Host-associated > Plants > Phyllosphere > Unclassified | place: USA...
AGGAATGCGCCATCCGGCTGCCCGGAACCCGGCGCGATTGAAAAGGTTTCAACTGTCAATTATGCCTGATCAGCCGCGCCAGCCCCAACTGGACCATGGTCTGGGGTTCAGCTGTGCTCGTGGCCGGCCGGGGCCTCGGCCGCGCCGTTCTCCAGCTGGTCGAGGAAATCCACCGCCCGCCGCAGGTGCGGGATGACAATCGAGCCGCCCACCACCAGGCCGACCGAGAAGGTCTCGAAGAACTCCTCGCGGCTGACCCCGGCCTCCTTGCACTGGGCCACGTGATAGCTGATGCAGTCATCGCAGCGCAGCACCATCGACGCGACCAGGCCCAGCAGCTCCTTGGTCTTCACGTCGAGCGCGCCAGCCTGGTAGGTCTGGGTATCGAGCGCGAAGAAACGCCGCACCACCTGGTTCGGCTCGGCCAGGATGCGCTGGTTCATGCGCTGGCGGAATTCGGTGAATTCGTCCAGGCGGTCCTTCTCGGTGCCGGCGCTCATGCGCCCTGCCCGGCCAGCAGCGGCTCCAGCTTGCCGGCGCGGTGCAGCGCCATCATGTCGTCATAGCCGCCCACATGGACGTCGCCGACGAAGATCTGCGGCACGCTGGTGCGCTTGGTCAGCGCCATCATCTTCTCGCGCTCGACCGGGTCCAGGTCGATCCGGACCTCGGTCCAGGACTGATTCTTGCTCTTCAGGAAATTCTTGGCGGCCACGCAATACGGGCACACCGCCGTGGAATAGATGGTGATCTCCGGTGTGCCGGCGTTGTTGGATACAGTTGTCACAACGAAACTCCTGAGTGGAAACATTGTCTGTACATGGTACCGGCCAACCGGGTTTTCGATGCCAACGGCAGAACACAGCAGGTTAACCTGTGCTTCACACCTGCATCGTGCTTCCCGGTCATCCTCCGCCACGCACTTCACGGAGTACTCGTTTGCGCATTCTGCTGCTCGCTGCCGCCGTCACCCTGGCCCTCGCCGCGCCCCTGTCGCATGCCGACGACACCAAGCTGCCCGACATCGGCTCGTCGGCGGGCGAACTGCTGACACCGGCACGCCAGGCCGAGTACGGCGGGATGATGCTGCGCGAACTGCGCAATTACGGCTACCTGCTGGACGATCCGCTGACCAACGACTGGCTTGACGCGATGGGCACCCGGCTCGGCTCCAACAGCGCCCAGCCGCAGCAGAAGTACACCTTCTTCATGATGAAGGACCGGCAGATCAATGCATTTGCCACATTGGGCGGCTACATCGGCATGAATGCCGGGCTGGTGCTCACCGCCGAGCGCGAAGACGAGGTCGCCGCGGTGCTGTCGCACGAAATCGCCCACGTCACCCAGCAGCACGTGCTGCGCGGCGTGGAGCGCGCGCAACGCGACCAGATCCCGATCCTGCTTGGCATGCTGGCGGCGGTGGTCGCTGCCCAGCAGGCCGGCGGCAATTCCTCCGGCGACGCCACCATGGCGGCGATCACCTCCGGCATGGGCCTGATGCAGCAGCGCCAGATCAACTTCACCCGCTCCAACGAATCCGAGGCCGACCGCCTCGGCATCCGCACCCTGGCCCGCAGTGGCTATGACGTGGACGCGATGGCCGGCTTCTTCGAGCGCATGTCCGCGGCGATGCGTGGCAACGAGGGCGGCTACTCCACCCCTGACTTCCTGCGTACCCACCCGGTCAACATCACCCGCATCAGCGAGGCCAAGGCCCGCGCCGAGCAGATGAAGAAGGACACGGTGGTACTGACCACCCAGACCCCCACCGGCATTCGCCAGGAACGTGTCGACCGGTCCGCGCCCGACGTCAGCCGCGATCCGCTGGGCAGTGGCAACCCGCTGCTCCCGTCCGGATTGCAGCTGTCCTTGCCAGCCGACGGCATCGCGACCCCGCGCGGCGCCAGCGGATTGTTCGACTGGGCGCGCGAGCGCCTGCGCGTGCTCAGCGCACCAACCCCATCGGAGCTGATCCGTGAATACGAGGGCTTGAAGCGCAGCCAGAAGGACGGCCTGACCGATCCGCAACGCTACGGCGTGGCGATTGCCCGGCTGCGTGACGGCGGCAACGCCGCGCGCCAGGCACTGGAGGACCTGCAGGCACTGGAAGGCGACCATCCCGACAACCTGTGGGTGGAACTGGCGCTGGGCGAGGCCGAATCGCGCAACGGCCGCCATGACGATGCCAACCGCCGCTTCGACGCGCTGGTCAAGCGCCTGCCGCAGAACCGGCCGGTGGCCCTGACCTATGCAGCGGTACTGAACGAACAGGGCACTTCGCAGGCCGGCCAGCGCGCGCAGGCCATGCTGCGACCGCTGTTGGCCCGGGCCGGCGACGACCCGGTGTTCCAGGCCACCTACGCCCGTGCCAGCGAACTCGCCGGTGACGGCAACCGCGCCAGCGAAGCCTACGCGGAAGCCGCCTACCTGAACGGGCGCCCGGAACAGGCCTTGATCCAGTTCGAGAACCTGCTCAAGCGCCCGGGGCTGGATTACGTCACCCGCTCCCGCGTCGACGCCCGCATCGAGTCCATCATGCCGACCGTGCTGGAGATGCGCCGGCTGGGCGTGCGTGATCCAGAAATGTCACGGAACTGACCCATCCTGCACGCTTGCCAACCGTATGGCAGGCGAATGTCACAAACCGGTCATCAAACCGTAGTCTACTGGGCGCACCCCCCGCTTGTTGGGCCTTACGGTAGTCACCACGTGCAGAAACGCATTCTGATTGTCGACGACGAACCCGCGATCCGTGACATGGTCGCCTTCGCCCTGCGCAAGGGTGAGTACGAACCGGTACATGCCGGTGATGCACTTGAAGCGCAGACTGCCATTGCCGACCGTGTCCCGGACATGATCCTGCTGGATTGGATGCTGCCCGGCACCAGTGGCCTGGAACTGGCGCGGCGCTGGCGCAAGGAGGCACTGACCCGTGAAGTGCCGATCATCATGCTCACCGCCCGCGGCGAGGAAAACGACCGGGTCGGCGGGCTTGAGGCCGGCGTGGACGACTACGTGGTCAAGCCGTTCTCGGCGCGCGAACTGCTGGCACGTATCCGCGCGGTGATGCGCCGCACCCGCGACGACGACGAGGACGGCAGCGTCGGCGTTGGCAACATCCGCATCGACGGCGCCGCCCACCGCGTGTTTGCCGGCGATGTACCGGTGCCGATCGGCCCCACCGAATACCGCCTGCTGCACTTCTTCATGACCCATCCCGAGCGCGTGTATACCCGTTCGCAGCTGCTCGATCATGTCTGGGGCGGTAGCGTCTACGTGGAAGAGCGCACCATCGACGTGCATATCCGCCGCCTGCGCAAGACCCTGGAACCCTTCGGTGCCGAGAACATGGTGCAGACCGTGCGCGGCGCCGGCTATCGCTTCTCCGCCGCAACCTGAGCCGTTGCGACCACCCGGTCGCAACGGATGCCATGACCTGGCGTAACGTCAACGGATCCACCCTGTAACACTGAGAGTGCAATGCCCGGCCAATTCCGATCTGCCTGGTTGAAGACGCTGGCCACTGTGGCCGCGTTGCTGTTGCTGGCATGGGCGCTGGGGGCATTGCTCGGCCATCCCGCCCTGATCGTGGCGATCACCGCGTTGGCGATGCTTACCTGGCATTACTGGCGCCTGCGCCAGCTGCTGCTGCGGCTGACCGCACGCCAGCGCTGGGACAGCCCCGAGGGTGTGGGCGTGTGGAATGAACTGGACCGCCTGCTGGCGCGCAACCAGCAGGAAATGCGCGCACGCAAGCGACGTCTGGTCGAGATGCTGCGCAGCTACCGTGCCGCTGCCGCCGCACTTCCCGATGCGGTGGTGGTGGTGGATCGCAATACCCAGCGCGTCCAATGGTTCAACGAAGCGGCCACCACCCTGCTCGGCCTGCAGCATCCCGCGGATATGGAGGCGGCTCTGGTGCCGCGCCTGCAGCCGCTGCCGCTGGCGCATTGGCTGGCCGGCGGCCGCAACGCCGAACCCATCCTGGACGCCAGTTCACCGGTGGACCCCGCCATCCGCCTGCACATGCGGTTGATTCCCTACTCGGACCACCATTGGCTGCTGGTCGCGCGCGATGTCACCAAGCTGCTGCACCTGGAACAGGTCCGCCGCGACTTCGTCGCCAATGTCTCGCATGAGCTGCGCACCCCGTTGACCGTGGTGCACGGCTACCTGGACATGATGGAGCCGGAGGACTTCCCCGATACCGGCCCGATGCTGTCGGAAATGCGCAAGCAATCGCAGCGCATGGCACAGCTGGTTGAAGACCTGTTGACGCTGTCGCGGCTGGAGTCGCAGCAGCACACCGAACTGGAAACCGTGGGCATGACCTCGATGCTGGCCTCGTTGCGCCGCGAGGCCGAGGCGCACAGCCAGGGCCGCCACACCATTACCGTCGAGGATCAGGCGGGGGTGGATCTGGCAGGTTCCAACAAGGAACTGCACAGCGCCTTCTCCAACCTGTTGACCAACGCGGTGCGCTACACCCCGGCTGGTGGTCGCATCAGCCTGGTGTTCAGCCGCGAAGGCAATGGCGCTGCACTGGCCGTCACCGATACCGGCTACGGCATCCCGGCCAACCACCTGCCACGCCTGACCGAGCGTTTCTACCGTGTCTCCAGCAGCCGCTCGCGCGAAAGCGGCGGCACCGGGCTGGGCCTGTCGATCGTCAAACACATTCTCGGCCTGCATCAGGCCCGTCTGGAAATCCGCAGCGAAGTCGGCCAGGGCAGCACCTTTGCCTGCCACTTCGACGCAGAGCACGTCCGTCCGCGCAGCACCTCTCCCTCGCCTCCGTCCATGGAAGACTTCCCGGCATGACTCCTCCGCCCCCGCCCCCGTCTCCCACCGTAGCCGGCGCCGATCCCCTGCGGGATCCGTCGCTGTACATCAACCGGGAACTGTCACAGCTGGACTTCAACTTCCGCGTGCTGGCCCAGGCGATGGACGAACAGGTGCCGCTGCTGGAGCGGCTGCGCTTCCTGTGCATTTCCTGCACCAACCTGGACGAGTTCTTCGAGATCCGTGCCGCCGCGGTGCGCCACGCCCAGGAATTCGGCCTGCCGCCGGCACCGGACGGAATGAGCCCGCAGGCCATCCTCACCGCCATCCACGACCGCGCCGCCGAGCTGGTGGACCAGCAGTACCGTTGCTGGAACGACGTGCTGCGCCCGGCGCTGGCCGAATCCGGGGTCGGCATCCTCTCGCACAAGACCTGGACCGCGCGCCAGCGCCGCTGGCTGCGCGCCTACTTCCGCAACGAGATCATGCCGGTGCTGTCGCCGCTGGGCCTGGACCCATCGCACCCGTTCCCGAAGATCCTCAACAAGTCGCTGAACATCGTGGTCGTGCTCAAGGGCACCGACGCCTTTGGCCGTACCGGTCATCTGGCGCTGGTGCGTGCACCACGTTCGCTGCCGCGCATCATCCAGCTGCCCGAGTCGCTGGGTGGTCCACAGAACTTCGTGCTGCTGTCGGCGGTGCTGTCGGCCTTCGTCGACGAGCTGTTCCCGGGCATGGACGTGCAGGGTGCCTACCAGTTCCGCGTCACCCGCAATTCCGAACTGGTGGTGGACGAGGAAGAAGTCGAGAACCTGGCGTTGGCGCTGCGCGATGAGCTGGTCGACCGTGGCTACCGGCCGGCGGTGCGGTTGGAGATCGCCCACGACTGCCCAAAGCCGATCATGCAGACCCTGCTGCAGAACTTCGGCCTGCCCGAGAACGCGGCCTACCGCATCAATGGCCCGGTCAACCTCAACCGCGTCATCCAGGTCTATGACCTGCTGTCGCGCCCGGACCTGAAGTACCCGCCGATGACGCCGCGCGTGTTCAAGTCGGCAGAGGGCATCTTCGAATCGGCATCCAACAGCGACATCCTGCTGCACCATCCGTTTGATTCCTTCAGTACCGTGCTGGAGCTGATCCGCGAGGCGGCGGTCGATCCCAACGTCCTGGCCATCAAGCAGACGCTGTACCGCACCGGCAAGGACTCGGGGATCGTCGAAGCGTTGATCCTGGCCGCGCGCAACGGCAAGGACGTGACCGTCGTCGTCGAACTGCGGGCGCGCTTCGACGAGGAAGCCAACCTCGGCCTGGCCGACCGCCTGCAGGATGCCGGCGTGCAGGTCGTGTACGGCGTGGTCGGTTTCAAGACCCACGCCAAGATGCTGCTGATCGTGCGCCGCGAAGGACGCAAGCTGCGCCGCTACGTACATCTGGGCACCGGCAATTACCACAGCGGCACCGCCCGCGCGTACACCGACCTGAGCCTGATCACGGCCGATGCCGACATCGGCAACGATGTGCACCTGCTGTTCCAGCAGCTGTCCGGGCTGGCCCCGAAAATGAAGCTCAAGTGCCTTCTGCAATCACCGTTCACCCTGCACCCTGGCCTGATCAAGCGCATCGAGCGCGAGACCCGGCTGGCTGAAGAAGGCAAGCCGGCACGCATCATCGCCAAGATGAACGCACTCAACGAGCCGCAGATGATCCGCGCCCTGTACGCGGCCGCGCAGGCCGGTGTGCAGATCGACCTGATCGTACGTGGCGCCTGCACCCTGCGCCCGGGCGTGGAAGGTGTTTCGGAAAACATCCGGGTCCGCTCCATCGTCGGCCGCTTCCTGGAACACAGCCGGGTCTACTGGTTCGGCAACAACGGCGCACCGGAGCTGTTCTGCGCAAGCGCCGATTGGCTGGAACGCAACCTGCTGCGGCGGGTCGAGACCTGCTTCCCGGTGCTGGACAGCGACCTGGCCCGACGCATCTACCGCGAGGTCCTGCAGAACTACCTGGACGACAACCTCAATGCCTGGGAGCTGCTGGAAGACGGTCGCTACCGCAAATGCGAGCCGGCCCCGGGCCAGCCACCGCATTCAGCCCAGCAGGCGCTGCTCGAATCGTTGTAAGACCAATGGCTGGCCCGGGGAGGTGACGTCCTGCCCCGGGCTTCGGCTAACATTCCAGACATGCCCCAGTCCTCAATGACCCCACCGCCCCTGCAGGACGGCGACCTGCTGGCCGCCATCGACCTGGGTTCCAACAGTTTCCACATGGTCATCGCCCGCTACCTGCTCGGGCAGCTGCGCGTGGTCGACCGCCTGCGCGAAACCGTGCGCATGGCCGACGGCCTGGATGGCAAGGGCGGCCTGTCGCCTGAAGCCCGCCAGCGCGCGCTGGAATGCCTGGCCCGCTTCGGCCAGCGTATCCGCAACATTCCGCCCTACCGGGTACGCGCACTGGCCACCAATACCGTGCGCCAGCTGCGCTCGCCACTGTCGTTCCTGATGCCGGCCGAAACCGCGCTCGGCCACGCCATCGAAGTGGTCAGCGGCCGCGAGGAAGCGCGCCTGATCTACCTGGGCGTCGCCCACGCACAACCGCCCAAGCCCGACCAGCACCGGCTGGTGATCGACATCGGCGGCGGTTCCACCGAGTTCATCATCGGCAAGGGCATGCAGACGCTGGAACGCGAGAGCCTGCAGGCCGGCTGCATCGCCAGCACCCGACGCTTCTTCCCCGGCGGCAAGCTGAGCAAGAAGCGCTGGAAAGACGCCCTCACCGAGATCGGCGCCGAGTTCCAGCCCTTCGCCAGCAAGTACAAGGCGCTGGGCTGGCAGGAAGCACTGGGCTCGTCCGGCACGCACAAGGCGATCAGCGAGATCTGCGCGGCGATGAAGCTGAGCAAGGGCGCGATCACCGCCGAAGCGCTGCCACAGCTGCGCGAAGAGCTACTGCGCGCCAAGAACATCAGCGAGATCGAGCTGCCCACGCTGTCCAACGAGCGGCGCCCGATCATCGCCGGCGGCGTGCTGGTGCTGGAAGCCGCCTTCCAGGCGCTGGGCCTGCAGAAGCTGCTGGTCAGCAAGGCCGCGATGCGCGAAGGCATCCTCTACGACATCATGGGCCGCGCAAGCGACAACGACCCACGCGACGAATCGGTGTCGGCACTGACCAACCGCTACGCCATCGACGAAGCGCAGGCACAGCGTGTGGAGAGCACTGCACAGCGCCTGTTCGAGCAGGTCGCCGATGACTGGAAGCTGGACTCCGACGACGCCCGCATGCTCGGTTGGGCGGCACGCCTGCATGAGCTGGGCTTGATGATCGCGCACAGCGGTTATCACACCCACGGCAGCTACGTGATCGAGCATTCGGATATCGCAGGTTTCTCGCGCCAGGAACAACAGATGCTGGCAGCGTTGATCCGCAGCCATCGCCGTGGCATTTCCAAAAGCGCCTTCGACGCCCTGCCCGAGCGCCTGTTGCTGCCGGCCAAGCGCACCGCGGCCCTACTGCGTCTGGCGGTGCTGCTGCACCGTGCGCACGAACACGACCCGATCCCGACGCTGGACCTGTCGATCGACGGCAACACGCTGTCGTTGGTACTGGCCAAGGAATTCATCGACGCCCGGCCGTTGTTGCGCGCCGACCTGATCGGCGAAACCGAAAGCATGACCGGCCTTGGCATCAACTTCCGGCCGTTCGTGGCCTGAGGCAGTCATGCCAGCGTAGGCCACCAGGCCTGCGCTGGCTGGAAGGACGCAGAACCATCTGTTTGTCACTGCGGGAGAAGGCAACGCGAGCCTTCACCCGCGGCTGCGACGGAAGAAAACAGTCCGCTGTGTTCAACACCCGGTAGCGCCGGCCCAGGTGCCGCCTTGGCGGCTGTCACATCTCCGGAACATCCCCGACATAAAGCCGCCACGGCCGACGCGCATCCTCGCCCAAAACCGGGAGGCTGCCATGCGCTTTGCGATCGTCACCGAGACCTATCCGCCGGAGGTCAACGGCGTCGCCTTGACCGTGCAAAGCCTGGAACACGGCCTTCGCCAGCGCGGGCACCAGGTGGACCTGGTTCGCCCCCGCCAACACGATGATGCCGATGAAGGCGCAGCACACGAAATGCTGGTGCGCGGTGCCGCCCTGCCCCGTTACCCCGGACTACGTTTCGGCCTGCCGGCCCCGCTGCTGCTGGCAAGGCAATGGCAGTTGCAACGCCCGGATGCGATCTACGTGGCCACGGAAGGCCCCTTGGGCTGGTCGGCATTGCGTGCCGCGCGCCGACTCGGCATTCCGGTGGCCTCCGGCCTGCACACCCGCTTTGACCAGTACCTGCCCGACTATGGCGTGGCCTGGTTGCAGTCCACCGCACTTGCCTGGATGCGCCGCTTCCACAACCAGGCCGACGCCACCCTGGTGCCCACCGGTGAGTTGCAGCAGTTCCTGTGCGACAACGGATTCTCGCGTGCACGCCTGCTGGCCCGCGCGGTGGATGGCGACCAGTTCGACCCGGCAAGACGTGACCGCGCACTGCGCGCGCAATGGGGCCTGGACGATGACGGCCTGGCAGTGATCCATGTTGGGCGGATCGCTGCGGAAAAGAACCTTGGCCTGGCCATCAAGGCATTCCGCTGCATCCAGCAGCAACGACCACGCGCGCGGCTGGTATGGGTTGGCGACGGCCCACTGCGCGAGAAACTGGCACATGACAATCCCGACTTCATCTTCTGCGGTATCCAACGTGGCGAAGCACTCGCCCGCCATTTCGCCAGCGGAGACCTGTTCCCGTTCGCCAGCCGCAGCGAGACCTTCGGCAATGTCACCCTGGAAGCAATGGCCAGTGGCGTGGCGACGGTCGCCTTCAACTACGGTGCCGCCCGCGAACACCTGCAGACTGGCCACAGCGGGGTAGCCGTGAATACCGACGAACACTTCATCGCTGCAGCCGTGCAATTGGCCAGCGACGACGAGATGCGCACCACCTTGGGCGCCAATGCCAGCCGTGCGATGCAGCGCCTGCATCCACAGCAGGTGGTTGCCGAATTCGAGGCCCTGCTGGAAGAACTGGCCACCCGGAGACGCCGCGATGCGCTTGCTGCCGCCTGATGGGATCGCTGCGCGCGAAGCGCGCTGGTGCCGCCGCGCCAACCGCTATGGCCGCCGGCGCGGCATCCGCATCGTGTTTTCGACGCTGAGCCGATTGGGCGACGGCGTGTTCTGGTACATGTTGATGGGTGCCCTGGTGCTGGCCGATGGCCTGGACGGATTGCAGGCGTCGGTGCACATGGCAGCCACCGGCGTGCTGGCACTGACCCTGTACAAGGCACTGAAACGCTGGACAAGGCGTCCGCGGCCGTTTGCCGCCGACCTGCACATCCGTGCCTGGGTCGCGCCACTGGACGAGTACAGCTTCCCGTCCGGCCACACCCTGCACGCGGTGTCCTTCACCGTGGTGGCCCTTGCGTACTACCCCTGGCTGGCGCCGCTGTTGCTGCCATTCACCGTGGGCGTGGCCATGTCGCGGGTGGTGCTGGGCCTGCACTATCCCAGCGACGTGCTGGCGGCGACCGCGATCGGGCTGGGCCTGGGCACGGCATCACTGAAGATCGGCACGCTGCTGCTGGCCTGATCAGGCCCTACAATGCTGGCATGACAACGCTGTTCATTTCCGACCTGCACCTGGACCCGAGTCGTCCAGCCATCACCGACTTGTTCCTGGGCTTCCTGCGCGACGAGGCGCGGCAGGCAGAGGCGCTGTACATCCTGGGCGACCTGTTTGAAGCCTGGATCGGCGATGACACGCCCTCCAGTGCTGCCGATGCGGTTGCGCTCGCGTTGCGCGAAGTCAGTGACGCCGGCGTGCCGGTGTACTTCATCCGCGGCAACCGCGATTTCCTGCTCGGCAACGACTACGCCGCCCGGGCAGGCATGCGCATCCTGCCCGATCCGTCAGTGATCACGCTGTATGGCAAGCCGGTGCTGCTGCAGCACGGCGACCTGCTGTGCACCGATGACGTCGCCTACCAGGCATTCCGCGCGCAGACGCGCGACCCGGCATTCATCGCCCAGTTCCTGTCGCAGCCATTGCCGGCGCGCGTCGCATTCGCCCAGAAAGCACGCGCGGCCAGCCAGGCGCATCAATCGGAAATGAAGCAGGACGACAAGTCGACATTCGAGACCGTCACCGATGTCGCCCCCGCCGAAGTGGTTGCCACCTTCCAGCGTTACGGCGTGGCCACGATGATCCACGGCCACACCCATCGCCCGGCGATCCATACCGTTGATGCCGGCGAGCACAGCTTCACCCGCATCGTGCTGGGCGACTGGTATGAACAAGGTTCGGTGTTGCGCGTGGATGCCGATGGATTCCGGCTGGAAGCCTTGAGCAGCTGAAACAGCACACGGATTTGTGGAAGCAGCATCAGCGGCGCAGCCATGAATGAAAAAACCGCCAGATGGGCCTGCAATCGCAGTCACCCCTGGCGGTTTTTCATTGTCCGCTTCGCGGCTCACGCCGCTCCCACGGATATGGATCAGACGTTTGGGTCAGGGTGCCTCGGCAGGCACGGATGGATCACGGGCACAGCCCTTGAACGTGTCCTTGCCCAGTACGAACTCGGCAGTGAACGGATGGCTCAGGTCGGACATGCCATCCGAACATGCCGCGCGCTCGACCGTCAGCCGGAATGCGCCGTCGCCGTCACCGCCCTGCACCACCAGCAGCCCTTCGTGCAGCGTCCGCTCACCTTCGAAGTTGCGCGGGGTGTCCTGGGTTTCCGGCGTCGTATAGGCAAGCTTGGCGCCTTCGACACGCACGCCCCAGAACGGCTCGGTGCCTGATGCCTGCAGCACTGCGGGGAAATCATCCCCGGCGGGGACCGCCGTCCCGGCCGGCGTGGCCGCTGGCGCGGTGACTGCGCTGCCAGCGTCCGCCGGCGGCTTCCCGGTGCAAGCACCCAAGGCCAACACCAGCACCGCTGCACTACAGAATTGCTTCATCACGTTCTCCTGATGGCCACGTTGTCGATTGATCACGCTGGCGCTTGAAAGCTTGCCTTGCCCAGACGCTTGCCAAACGATGGTGGGACAGCCGCGCGCATGACGTCAACCGTAGATGCGTCGATCAGCCGGCCTGTTCGACCAGATAATCCAGTTCGTCTTCATCAAACCCGGCCAGCAGCCGTGCTTCCAGATTGAACGGGCCGCGCAGGTAACCGCCGGCATATTCGCCAAGCAGTTCCTTGAAGCGCGACCGCGGCTCGACGCCAGCACGCGCGCAATACCAGTGGTACCAGCGCGTACCTGCAGCGACATGGGCAACCTCTTCGCGCAGGATCACTTCCAGCACGTCAGCGGTAATGCCATCACCCAGCGAACGCAGCTTGCTGATCATCGCCGGGGTGACATCCAGACCACGCGCTTCCAGTACGCGCGGCACCAGCGCCATCCGCGCCAGGCCATCGTGTGCGGTCTTCTCGCACATCTCCCAGAGGCCGTTGTGGGCGGGGAAATCTGCGTAGTCATGACCATGCGCCAGCAGCCGATCACGCAGCAATACGAAGTGGCGTGATTCGTCGTCGGCGCAGCTGACCCAATCCGCATGGAAGCTGCCCGGCAGGCCGCGGAAGCGATAGACCGCGTCCCAGGCCAGGTCGATGGCATTGAGCTCGATATGGGCGATGGCATGGATGAAGGCAGCGCGGCCATCCACGGAACCCAGGCCACGGCGTGGCAGATCGCGCGGGTGTACCAGTACCAGTTGCGAAGGCCGGCCTGGCGCGCGGATGGGATCGGGTTCCGGCGCTTCCGCCGGCAGCTTCAAGGTGCCAGCACGGTAACGCGCGGCGTAGTGCTGGGTGAGCGCGACTTTCTCAAGCGGGTCGGCGGCGGCCATGCAGACGCAGGCGGCGTCGAGCAGGGAGAAGTCTGCTGCTTCGGGCGGTGCTGCGAATGCTTGGTTGGTTATGGTCGGCAGTGCGTGTTGCGGGTTCATGGGTGCTCACATGTTGCCGCTTCGTTCTGCCCTCACCCCAACCCCTCTCCCGCAGGAGAGGGGCTAAAGAGTCAGGCGCGGCGCTGGGTCTTGGCTTCGTCCGAACGCAGCTGTTGGATGCGCTCGAAGTAACCTGGCTCGATGCCGGTGACGTATTCGCCATTGAAGCACGACGAGTCGAATTCCTTCAGCTCCGGATTGCCTTCGCGCACGGCGACTTCGAGGTCTTCCAGATCCTGGTAGACCAGCCAATCGCAGCCCAGGTGCTTCTCGATTTCCTCGACGCTGCGGTTGTGCGCGACCAGTTCTTCGGCCGCGGGCATGTCGATGCCGTAGATGTTCGGGTAACGCACCGGCGGCGCGGCGCTGGCCAGGTAGACCTTGCGTGCACCTGCATCGCGCGCCATCTGCACGATCTGCTGACTGGTGGTGCCGCGCACGATGGAATCATCCACCAACAGCACCACGCGGTTGCGGAACTCCAGATGGATCGGATTGAGCTTGCGACGCACGGACTTCACCCGCTCACCCTGGCCCGGCATGATGAAAGTGCGGCCGACGTAACGATTCTTGACGAAGCCTTCGCGGTACTTGACGCCAAGCACGTTGGAGATTTCCAGCGCGGCATCACGCGAGGTGTCCGGGATCGGGATGATGGTGTCGATGTCATGGTCCGGGCGCAGGCGCAGGATCTTTTCACCCAGCTTCTGGCCCATGCGCATGCGCGCCTTGTGCACCGAGACGTTATCCATCATCGAATCAGGACGCGCGAAATACACATACTCGAAGATGCACGGCGTCTGCTGGGTGCTGGTGGCACAGACTTCGGTGAACAGCTCGCCACGCTCGGTGATCACCACTGCTTCGCCAGGTGCCACATCGCGCATGCGCTCGAAGCCGAGCACGTCCAGCGCCACCGACTCGGAGGCAACCGCATACTCGGTGCCTTCGGCGTGGACACGCTTGCCCAGCACCAGCGGGCGGATGCCGTGCGGATCGCGGAAGGCAACCAGGCCCAGGCCCAGCACCACGCTGACCACCGCATAGCCACCCTTGCAGCGACGGTGCACACCGGCAACGGCACGGATCGCCGCTTCCGGGGTCAGCATGCGCTGCGCATCCAGCTCGTAGGCGAACACGTTCAACAGCACTTCGCTGTCCGAATCGGTATTGATGTTGCGGCGATCGGCCTCGAACACCTGGCGACGCAGCGCCTCGGTATTGATCAGGTTGCCGTTGTGCGCGAGCGCGATGCCATAAGGCGAATTGACGTAGAACGGCTGCGCCTCGTCGGTGCCTTCCGAGCCTGCCGTGGGGTAACGCACATGGGCAATGCCGATGCGCCCCTGCAGCAGCGCCATGCGCCGCTCGTCGAAGACATCACGGACCAGGCCATTGGCCTTTTCCACCCGCAGGCGGGTGCCGTCGGCGGTGGCGATGCCGGCCGCATCCTGGCCACGGTGTTGGAGGACGGTCAGGCCGTCATAAAGCTGCCCGGCGACGTTCTGGTTGCCGACGATTCCGACGATGCCACACATGTTGCGCGATCTCCGCTGGGCAATGCCCGTTAACGTGAAGGTGGCCGTGCCTGGCCTTGGACCTCGACCCGCTTGGGATCGGGCTGACCCGGGCGCACCTGCGCCGGATCGATGTTGGCGGGTAATGCCCCCGCCGGGTCGGCTGGACTGCTGTCATCTGCACGCGGCGCCGGCCCCATGAGGCCCAACAGCGCTGCGGGCAGCCCACTGCCCTGGTCTTGTTCGTTCGGTCCCGCATTATCGCCTGTCAGCACCGACTTACCCAAGTCCATCATCGGCATGGACTGTACCGAAGGCATCGATGGCATCGATGGCAGCTCGGGTGGTTCAGGCAACTGCGCGCGCAGCCAGCCCGCCATCGGCTGCAGCACCGGAATCACGCTGGACTGCTGCCAGGCCGGTTTGCGCGGCAGCGAGCTGAAACTCAACAGCAGCACTGCCAACACCGCGAACAGGACCCCGCGCACGGTTCCCAGCCCCAACCCGAGTAGACGATCGGGCACCCGCAGCAACTGGGTGGAATCGACCAACCCGCGGACCAGCAGGCGCAACAGCAGCATGCCCAGCCATACGCCGACGAACACCAGCAGGTAGCCGCCAACGTAGTCACCCGCGCCGGGGCGCGTGGCACCGGCGATCATCAGCGCGGCATCGCCGCCGAACTGGAATGCGGCCCAGCCGGCAATGAACCAGCTCGTGACGCCGAGTACCGTGGCCAGCATGCCGCGCATCAACCCCAGCAGCGCGGAGCCGATGATGATGACCAGCAGGATCAGGTCGATCACGGCACGGCCTGCACGGCGGCGTGCAAGGGATGCCCGTGGCCCGCCGCGGTTGCCGGCATCAGGGGTGCGGCCGAACCATGCCGGCCACACCGATCTTGGCTGCGACCTGGGCCTTGAGCTGTTCTGCCGCAGCGCGATTGGCCACCGGGCCGACCCGCACACGGTTCAACACGTCGTTGTCGGTACGTACCTGTTCGACGAAGGCGCTGAAACCAGCGGCGCGGGCGCGGTCGCGCAGCGCATTGGCATCGGCAGCCTGGCCGAATGCCCCCAACTGGACGGCAAAACCCACGCTGCTGGCCGCAGGGGCGGCAGGCGTCGCAACCGGCGGTGCTGCCGCAGCAGGCTTGGGTTCGGGCTTGGGCGCAGGCTTGGCCGGCTCCGGCTTCGGTTCCGGGCGCGGCGCCGCCGCCACCGGCTTGGGCTCCGGCGGCAAGGCCTCGGTGCGCACGGGTGCCGCCGCAGGCGCTGGTGCTGCCGCGCTGGGAGCAGCGGCGACCGGAGCGCTGCCCTCGGCTGTGGCATCCAGCACCACCACCTGTGCATTCACATCGTTGCGGACCTTGCCCGCCTCCAGCCTGACCAGTTCCGCCTGGGCACGGTCAGCGTAGGGACCGATGCGCACACGCCAAGCCTGGCGGCCATTGATGGTGTCAGCCTGGCGGAAGCCCGGCAGATTGGATTTTTTCAGGTGCGCGATCACCGCATCAGCATCCGCCTCGCTGCCATAAGCACCGAAGTTGACCGCGTAGTTACCAGCGGCGACGGCCGGCGGCAGGCTTGACGCTGTGGCAGGCGCAGCGCTGTCCCCGGCGGGTACGGTTGCCGGCATCCCCACTGCGCCACCGGCAGGCGCGGTGGGCGCAACCAGCGGCAACTCGCGCGTCTCGAACTGCCCGGCGGCGGGCGCCTGCGGCGCCTGCAACGGCACATCCTGGACGCCACTGCCAGGAGCCGGACCTTTGACCAGCATCGGCAGGAAGATCACAGCCAAGGCCACCAGGACGATGGCACCAATCAGTCGATGTTTCAGGGAAGTTTCCACAATTGGTGTAAGCGCGGCGCGGCGGAGTGCCTAGGCGATTATATGCGGCGCACGCGCGGCGGCGTCTGGATCAGCTGAACGAAGCAACGGCAATGCCTCGGCCACGGTGTGAAATGAACCGAAAACCAGCACCCGGTCACCCTCCACGGCCCGCGCAAGTGCCGCCTCAAGCGCCTGCGCAACGCCACTGTACACCTGCGCATCGGCGGCGCCGGTATTCACCAGCCGCGCCTGCAGTTCGGCGGCGGTCTGACCACGCGGCCCCTGCAGACCGGCCAGCAACCACTCATCCACCTGCTCCTGCAATGCCGCGACCACGCCACCGGCATCCTTGTCGGCCAGCGCCGCGTACACCGCAAAACTGCGCCCGGTTACCGGCTCGGCCTTGAGTGCGGCAGCCAGTGCTGCGGCGGCCTGCGGGTTATGGCCCACGTCGAGCAGGACCTGAACGCCGTCACGGGTAAAACGCTGCAGCCTGCCGACAATGCCGGCAGCGGCGACACCCGGTGCCCATGCTGCGCGTGGCACAGGCAGGTCCAGCGCACGCAAAGCGGCAACGGCGGTGGCTGCGTTGTTGCGCTGGACGGGCGCCCACAATGCCGGTTGCGGCAACTCAAGCGAGAATGAAACGTCACGCCAGCGCCAGCATTCAGCATCGATCGGCTCGGCGAAGAAATCACTGCCGAAGCGGATCGCATTGGCGCCAAGCACATACGCCCGCCGCAGCACGCTGGATGGCGGATCGATCTCGCCCAGGATCACCGGCTTCCAACCGCGGATGATGCCAGCCTTCTCCACGCCGATCGCCTCGCGGTCCTCGCCCAGCCAATCGGCGTGGTCGATGTCGACGGTGGTGATAACCGCCACATCGGCGTCGATCAGGTTGACCGCATCCAGGCGACCGCCGAGCCCCACCTCAAGCACAGCCAGATCCAGGCCGGCCTGCTGGAACACCCACAGCGCGCACAGGGTGCCGTATTCAAAGTACGTCAGCGGCGTCTCGCCACGCGCGGCCTCGACGGCGTTGAAGCCAGCCACAAGGGTGGCGTCATCGGCGTCCTGGCCGTCGATGCGCACGCGTTCGTTGTAGCGAAGCAGGTGCGGCGAGGTGTAGGCGCCCACCTTCCAATCCGCAGCACGGGCGATGGACTCGATGAATGCCACCGTCGAGCCCTTGCCGTTGGTCCCACCGACCACGATGCTGCGTGCGGCCGGTTGCCCCAGCTGCATGCGCTGGGCAACCTCGCGCACGCGCTCCAGCCCCATCGCGATGGACTGCGGGTGTTGTTGTTCGATATGGGCAAGCCACTGTTCAAGCGTGGCGGGAGGGGCGGAAGACATGCGGAGGACTCTCGGGATCATGGGCCGGCACTGAAAGCCGGCTGCGCGTTGCGCGCGGGAATGGTGCCCATGATACAGCGGCAGCCGAATGCGACCGCCAGGCAACCCGGGCATGTACGCCAAGGTTGCCGGTGCCAGCCGAGCATGGCTCGGCTCTACAGACGCGAGGTCAGGGCGATACCGGGAGCAAGCGACAGTCGCAAAGCTCCTTGGCCGGCTTACAGCGCGCGGTGCTTGGCTTCGCCGAAGAACGGGGTGTGGTGGGCGCAGTCGTTCAGGCGCACCACTTCCAGGTGTTCGACATCCGGCCCTTCAAGCAGGTTGAGGGTGGTCGGTGCCTGGCGGAAGGTCCACAGCTTGGCGATCGGCAGGCCCAGGATCCTGCACAGGATCACCCGGTTGACCGCATCGTGGGCAACCACCAGCAAGGTGTCCTCTTCGCCCAGGCCTTCGGCGGCAGCGGTCAGGCCGCGCCAGCTGCGGTCCAGCACCTGCCGCAGCGACTCGCCACCCGGCATCAGCACGGTATCGGGTTCTTCACGCCAGGCACGCAGGCGTGCCGGGTCCTTGTCATTGATCTCGCTGGCAAGCAGGCCTTCCCATTCACCGTGGGCGATTTCCTGAAGGTCCGGCTCGGTCAGCAGCATGTCCGCGCGGCCCTCGCCCAAGGCGGCCTTGGCCGTGGCTTGTGCACGGCTCAGTGGCGAAGCCACGGCGCGGGTGATCTGCATGCCTGCCAAACGCGCGCCCAAGGCCTGCGCCTGGGCCTCGCCAACCGGCGAGAGAGGAATGTCGATCTGGCCCTGGTAGCGGCCTTCGGCGTTCCACGGCGTTTCGCCGTGACGGGCAAGCAGGATGCGCATGCAGCTGGTTCCATGTTTGTGTGGGGCCGCCGGAGGAACGCGACGGGACGCGCATCATAGCCCGGTCACGTACCGGAGCTGTCCTGACGGTTTCCTTCGATACAGATCCCCCGGGGTCCTACCGGCGATGCCAGCGGTGCGGCGCTGGTCCTGATCCCGCTGCAATGGCGATGTGCAAGCCACCTGCGGCACGGCCGCAGGGTCGGCACAGGCGTTACCATGCGGGTTCCCTATCGGTGGCACGGCGTGACTTCCGCACGAGGGCAGCAACCTCCAGCCCTCCAGACGCGGCATGACCAGCACCCCCACTTCCCCAAAGCAGTTCACTCTCAAACTCTGGCATGAACGCCGCGACCGCTGGGCCGCGATGGCGATCAGCGCCCTGCTGCACCTGCTGATGCTGCTGCTCCTGCTGCATTCCAACCCACCGGTGGTGTCCTCCCCGCAGGGTTCCTCCGGCGGTGGCCGGGTCAAGGTCGATTTCGTTGGCGAAGCACCGCCATCGACGCAGCCCAGCAAGGTTCCACCACAGGACAAACCCAACCCAGCCAAACGCTCGCAGCCCAAGGCAACCACGCACCGTCGCAGCGAGGACCGCAAGCCGATCCCGGAAGCACGCTATATCGAACCACCCAGCGAACCGGAGCAGGAGCAGCAGTCACAGGACCAGGCGCAGGCGCCGGCCGTGCCGGCCGCGACCCCCACCCCATCGGAAACCGTGCCGCGTCGCCCACAGACCTGGACCGGGCGTCCGCCCGGTTCGCTGGACAGGACCACCGCCACGGACGATTACGGCCGCTCCGCCGGGCAAGGCAACGACACTGGCAGGAGCATGGACAGGAGTGCCGGCGCACCGGCCATGGAAGTGGGTGGTTACCAGATCATCTATGACCTGCTCAGCGAGGAAAAACTGCGCGCATGGATGCACACGGCCAAGGAGGTTGATGGCAAGAAGGAGATCTCGATCCCGCTGCCTGGCACCACTTACCTGATGGTATGTCCGGCTGAAGTCGCATTGCGCCGCGGCTCCAGCAAATGCCGCATGCTGCAGGCTGGCTCACCGGAACTGCAGGATATCGGTGATGCCCGTGAATTCGTCATCGTGATGTACGTCTACCGCTACGGCGAACTGCTGTGGCGCGGGCCTGGCCCGTATCGCTGAGCCGGTCGGAGATTGGTAGCGCCGAGCCATGCTCGGCACAGGCTTCACCGGCAGTGCCCTTGCCGAGCATGGCTCGGCACTACTGTCGCCAGGCCTCGGGCTCCGTCAGCCAGTCAAAAGCTCACCCCTCCCCAGCCCTCC
>Ga0308157_10004147_pt1 | contig 19634 bp, 14 predicted proteins | sample PhyBR1_FD_201035 | JGI IMG/M metagenome (GOLD analysis project Ga0308157, IMG submission 201035) | Phyllosphere microbial communities from UC Gill Tract Community Farm, Albany, California, United States - DLSLB.R1 | ecosystem: Host-associated > Plants > Phyllosphere > Unclassified | place: USA...
AAATCGAATTCCTGAGTAAGCTTATTGACGGTATGTTTGTTGACATTTTTTTGTGCCAATGAAAATAGTTCGTTTTCTGATTTATTCCAAAAATTAAACATTTCGCTACGCTGAACATTAGTAAATGCTGTAGGTAAATCAAGCATTAAAATTGTGTAAGTTCCTTCTAAATCTATTTTATAAACTGAATTTTCTGGCTTAATATATTGTTCAAAATATTCTTTGGGATAAATACGCAGACTTAAATATTCTTTTATTTTATCGAAATTTTTCAAATTAAGTGATTTTGAAAAATCCATAGAACTGAACAGTCCGTCAAAATGTTCCTTGATAATTAAATTTAAATTTTTATTATCATCTTCATTTTTACATTTATAAAGCAAATTATCAAGACCTGCCTGAAAGCCGGATTCTGTTTTTATAAATCCATTTTCAAAAGAAAATACCTTTTCATATTTTGAGACCTCTAAAATTGACTGGTCAACAATTGCCTTATATTTTTGGCTACTAATCTCATTTTTATAAACTTCAGGTACATCATACGAGATTTTCTGTGCTGGTAATTTAGCAGAGAGAATTATTACAAAAATAATCAGGAAATTTTTAAATTTCAGCAGCATCGTTCAAATTTAAATTCCTAAAGCTTTCTGATAAGCATTTTCAATTCCGGCCAAATTTTTTCCGCCAGCCGTTGCAAAACCAGGATTTCCACCGCCGCCGCCTTGGATTTCTTTTGCCAATTCTTTCACGATATTTCCAGCGTGGTAAGTAGCTTCCAGATCTGTAGAAACACCAACAGTGACCATTGGTTTTTCATTAGCATCAGAAATAATGATGATGACAGAATTTGGCATTTCTTTTTTCAGTTGAAAAACAATATCTTTCACAGAACCCGCATCCAGAGAAGTTTTCTTTACCAATAATTTCTTACCGTTTTTATCTTCGAAATCATTTTTCCAGTTTTGGATTTCGCCTTTTGCTTTTTCTTTTTTGAATGAATCAATTTCAGATCTTAAAGCTGAATTTTCTTCCAACAATTTTTCAATTGATTTGATAAGATCTTTTGATTTTAATAATTGTGAAATCTCAGAAACTTGAGTTTCCAAATTCTTGAAATATTCCTCAGATTTTTCTCCGGAAATTGCTTCAATCCTTCTGATTCCAGCCGCTGTTGAACTTTCTGAAGTCAATCTGAAATGACCGATTTCGCTTGTGTTTTTGACGTGCGTTCCTCCACATAATTCTTTAGAACTACCGAATTGGATCATTCTTACATTATCGCCATATTTCTCTCCAAAAAGTGCCATTGCGCCTTTGTCCAAAGCTTCCTGAATCGGAATATTTCTGAATTCCTGCAACGCCAAATTCTCTTTGATTTTCGCATTCACTTTTTCCTCAACCAAAGCCAATTCTTCCTCAGTCATTTTAGAAAAATGAGAAAAATCGAATCTCAAATAATCTGGTCCAACGTAAGAACCTTTCTGCTCCACGTGAGTTCCGAGAACTTCTCGCAAAGCTTCGTGCAACAAATGAGTCGCAGAGTGATTCGCTTGAGAATTTTTTCTGTCAGCAACATTTACTTTTGCATAAAAAAGTGCGCCTGCATCTTTTGGAAGACCGTTAATTAATGATATAATCAATCCGTTTTCTTTTTTGGTCTCAAGCACTTCGAATCTTTCAGTTGCATTTTCAAGAATTCCTTTGTCGCCAACTTGTCCGCCACCTTCCGGGTAAAAAGGAGAATTACTCAACACAATTTGATAAAATTCGCCGTCTTTATTTTCTATTTTTCTATATCTTGTAATATAAGTTTCGGATTCCAAAACATCGTAACCAACGAAGGTTTCCGGCTTTTCTTCCAAAACAACCCAGTCGTAAACTTTCGCTGCCGAATCTTTTTTGGAACGTTGTTTTTGTTTCGCCATTTCGGCTTCAAAACCAGCTTCATCGATTGTCAATCCTTTTTCTTCTGCAATAATTCTCGTCAAATCATCAGGGAAGCCGTAAGTATCGTATAATTCGAAAACCTCTTCGCTTGGCAACACTTTTTGGCCGTTAGAAATCGTTTGTTGAATTAATTTCTCAACTCTGATCAAACCGTTTTCAATTGTTTTAAGGAAAGATTCCTCTTCACTTTTGATCACTTCTGTAACAAGATTTCCTTGCTTCTCAAGTTCAGGGAAAAATGCGCCCATTTGATTTTGAAGAACAGCTACCAATTCAAAAAGAAAAGGTTCTTTTCTGTCTAAAAATCTGTAAGCATAAGAAATTCCTCTTCTCAAAATTCTTCTGATCACGTAACCTGCGCCACCATTTGAAGGCAATTGTCCGTCAGCAATCGCAAAAGAAACCGCACGGATGTGATCTACAACTACACGAATTGCGATATCTTTTTCGTCGGTTAAAATTCCTGTATATTTTTTACCCGAAAGTTCTTCAACCTTAGCGATCAAAGGTGTAAAAACATCGGTGTCATAATTGGATTCCTTGTGTTGAAGCGCCATACAAAGACGTTCAAATCCCATTCCTGTATCGATATGTTTCGCAGGAAGATTTTCCAAACTTCCGTCTGCTTTTCTGTTGAATTGCATGAAAACAAGATTCCAGATTTCCACAACTTGAGGATGATCGTTATTTACCAATTCCAATCCTAAAACTTTCGCTTTTTCTTCTGGAGTTCTCAAATCAACGTGGATTTCTGAACAAGGTCCACAAGGTCCGCTCGCTCCCATTTCCCAGAAATTATCTTTTTTATTTCCGTTGATGATTCTGTCCTCGGAAATGAATTGTTTCCATAAATCGTAAGCCTCAGTATCACGTTCAAGATTCTCTTTTTCATCACCTTCAAAGATAGTGACGTAAAGATTTTCTTTTGGAATTCCGTAAACTTCAGTTAACAATTCCCAAGCCCAGGTTATTGCTTCTTTTTTGAAATAATCGCCAAAACTCCAGTTCCCCAACATCTCAAACATCGTGTGATGATAGGTATCACGTCCAACATCGTCCAAATCGTTGTGCTTTCCGGAAACTCTGAGACATTTTTGCGTGTCGGCAATTCTGGAAGATTTCGGTTCTTTGTAACCTAAAAAATAATCCTTGAACTGTGTCATTCCTGAGTTGGAAAACATCAGCGTTGGGTCATCTTTCAGAACAATTGGCGCAGAAGGAACAATCAGATGTTCTTTGCTTTTGAAAAAATCTAAAAATTGCTGTCTTATTTCTTGTGAAGTCATTTTAGTTGTCGGTTGTTGGTTGAAAGTTAATGGTTTTGATTATCAACTTTTGGTTGGCAAATTTAATGAAATTATGTGATTTAGATAATGTTTTTCCATTCCAAAAATTGAAATTGATGTTGCTTCTAAAAATTAATTATAAATCCACATCAAAACCGGCTTCTTAGAATTTTTCAATAAAGGATCAATTTCCTTGAAAGCATTGTTGGAAACTGTGGGACAACCCCAACCTTCCGGTGAACCATTTGGATAAACTTCGTCATCGCTCATTTTTTCCCAAGAATGAAAAACGATGATTCTTTTGAGCGCATTGCTGTTGGTTTCTTCCAAGCCGTGCATCAAATATTTGACGTGGACGCCCCAATTACTGTAACCTCTGGCTCCGATTTTATATTTTCCCAAGGAAGACAGGTGACTGTTATCTTCATTGCTAAAAGTGGGATTTTCTTTTGTAGAATCCTCGCTCCAAGATGAAGTTCCGCAACCGTGACCAACTAAATATTGCTGAGAAATTTCTTTCTTTTTTAAATCATAAATAAAAAAACGTTTCAAGCCAGAATGCAAACTCATATCAATCAGGATACAGAAATCTGTGTTGAAGTTTTTGGCTTTGCAGAATTCTAAAGCTTCTTTGGCTTTTTGATTTGTTTTTGGAATATCAATTTCAGGTTTTGTAACTACAACTGAATCTTGGACCGCCAGAATTGGCTTGTTCAAATTTTCTTTTTGACAGCCAAAAATAATTGTAGAGAAAAAGAAACAAAAAATGATCTTCATAGACAAAGTGAAACTGTTTTGAAATGTTGAACTACTGCAGCCCGACTTGAACGGAAATCCTTTTTTGCGTTTACTCAAATTCAACTAAATGGGAAGCGTCTGCAAAAAAGATTGGGAGTGGAAGGCGGATAAAGCTGCCCCAAATACTGTATATTTAAATCAATCTATTTATAATGCCTGAAAATCCCAAAATCTGTCGGTGTCCAAAACGCGGCTTTTTGTCCGGCAACTTTCAGTCCGTCGTTTGCCCAGGTATTGCAGGTGTAAGCGAAACTGTACGTGCCTTTTGCATCATAAAATGCGTCATTGTTATCATAAACAGCTTCTGTTTTTATGACCTGATAATTTCCGTCTGCATCTTTATCGAATTTATCGTCTATGAATTTGATTAGATTCTGATATTGCTTTTCCGTCAGCATTATTTTTTTGCAGTCTTCGCCGACAGTCATTTTTTTGTAATAGGTGCAATGCATTGCAGAATCGCTGAGCCAAAAAGCGGCTTTGAACGCGGTGGAAAATTTAAGGTCAGCCCAAGTTGGCGTGTCCAGATAAAAGCCTTTGTCGCCCCAACCGAACGCAATAAAATTCTGGTTAGAATCTTTGCCTTTGGTATTTTCGAAAGGTAATTTTTGGCTCCAATCAATGTATTTTGTTTTTACGGGAAGAACTAAATCTGTATGAACGCCATTCGTCAAAATATACGCTTCAATGACTTTTGGATCATCGGTTTCCTCTGCACTAATGGGAATCAGCGGAAGGACAAGTCCTAAAATAATATATAAAAAAACGGCTCCGAGTATGAAGCCGATGACCTTTAAGGTTAAAAATAATGTTTTTTTCATCTTATGATTTTGCCAACAGTGCGAATCATAAAATTAATGAAAAATATGATACAAAATCAAAATGTTAATTATTTTTAATAAATGTAGGTTTTATGGGAATTTATCATGAAATTTAATATCGAAATAACACATTAATATGCCGAAAAAACGACAATCCAACAAAAGACTAAAAACCAGAGTAAAAGTAGCACCAAAAAGATCACAGAAAAGAAGATAATCTTATTCCGAAAGGAAATCGAGGTTACGTTTTAGACCTGCAAATTTGGTTCTTTTGACCGCAGATTTTTTGAAAACCGTGGAGAAAACTTCTTGGGTAATGTCCTTCCACTCTTGTTTTGTGAAATTTTTAATTTCAGAATTTGGTCGGAATTTCTCTTCCAGAGTTGGTGCAGAAAACCTGTTCCACGGACAAACATCCTGACAAATGTCGCAGCCAAACATCCAGTCTTCCATTTTATCTTTGAAAAAATCAGGAATCTGATCTTTCAGCTCAATGGTTGCGTAGGAAATACATTTGCTTCCATCCACTATTTTATCTGAAATAATCGCTTTGGTTGGGCAGGCATCAATACATTTTGTGCAACTTCCACAATGATCTGTGACTTCAAAATCCTCAGTTAAATCCAAATCACAAATAATCTCAGCCAAAAAATAAAATGATCCGTTTTTCTTAGTTATCAGATTAGAATTCTTTCCAACCCAACCAATTCCTGATTTCCTGGCCCAAGCTTTTTCCAAAACTGGTGCAGAATCTACAAAAACACGAAATGCAAACTCCCCTATTTCCTCTTGAAGTTCTGAAATCAGATTCCGAAGTTTTTCTTTGATGACCTCGTGATAATCTTCGCCGTAAGCATATTTTGATAATTTGAAATCCTGATTGTTTTGAAGTTCTTCCGGGAAATAATTATAACTGAGAGAAATCACAGATTTTGAGCCTTCTACCAATAATCTTGGATCAAGACGTTTATCAAAATGATTTTCCATATAGCGCATCTCACCATTGAAATTATTTTTCAGCCATTTTTCCAAATGTGGCGCTTCTTCATCCAGAAAATCAGCTTTTGAAATACCACAAGACTGAAATCCAAAAGCCAGAGCCTTGGATTTTATCAGATTGCTGTATTTCTCTTTGCTGTTCATTAGTAAGCTGCAAAATTAATGTTTTAAAATCATCAATCATAAAATTGATTACAACATAAAAAAGACTAATTTGTATTAAAATAAATATTTAAAATTTGTAGTTTTGTTACTATTAAAACGTAAAAAATAAAATATTATGGCAATAGAAGATGTATTGAGAGCAGGAAATTATCACTTAATCGATGTTCGTGAACCTATAGAACTGGAAATGGACGGACATATCGAAGAAGCTCAAAATATCCCGTTGGGAGAGTTGGAAGAGAGAAAACAAGAAATTACAAACCTGAATGGAACCAAAATTTTCTTCTGCAGATCTGGAAACAGATCCGGAAAAGCAACTGAATATTTCAAATCTGAAGGAATGACCGATGTATATAACGGAGGCGGATATGTAGATTTGAAGGAAGTTTTAGATAACCTTTAAGATAAAGTTATTAAAAGCAAAACGTCCCGAAGAAAATTTCTTCGGGACGTTTTATTTTAGTTTTTACCCCTTGATAACAACCACATTACCAAGCCGATGATTCCGACTACAACGATGATTCCCCACCACATTCCGGCTTTGAAAATAGTTTCTACTGCTTCGCAGCTTGTCAACATTCCTGCTAATAAAAACAGTGGAATGAAATTAATATATTTTTTCATAGTACAAATATTTTGCTGATAAATTCAAAACTTAAGCCAAAAAATAAAATTCTATTCAATTTATAACCATTATGAATGGGAAAAATAAAAAATCCATCAATAATTGATGGATTAATTTTTACTTCTGAGGAATTGTGCTTGGTTGCGTTTTCCTCGACATTCTTTCTTCTATTTTTTTGACAACATATCCAATTACAATCGGTGCTGCCCAAGTCAAAGCCATTCTTAATAATCTTGATTTCATTTCTTTTAATTTCAAAGAAGATTACAAGAAATAAGCCAAGTTCTCATTTGATTCTGAAAACCAATCTCAATAACTTATCTTTGCCACAAATTAGTTTTTATGTCATTTGAAGCGTTAGGATTATCAAGCAATATTATTCGGTCAGTCAAAAAATTGGGTTTTCTGAAACCTTTTCCAATCCAGGAGCAAGCCGTTCCAGTGATTCTACAAGGAAAAGATTTGATGGGAATTGCACAGACCGGTTCCGGAAAAACCGCTTGCTTCGTAATGCCAATTTTAGAAAAACTTCAGAATACCGAAGTTAAAAAAGACAGAAATATTCAGGTTTTAATACTGGTTCCAACGCGAGAATTAGCTATTCAAATTGATGAAGTTTTCCGCGCTTTTACAGATAATTTGAAACGTGAAGTCCGAACGATGGCAGTTTACGGTGGTGTCTCTATCAATCCTCAGATGAAAGGAATGTTTGGAGTAGAAGTTCTCATCGCAACGCCTGGCCGTCTTTTGGATTTGATTGAGCATAATGCTCTGAGCATCTCTGGAATCCAACATTTAGTTATTGATGAAGCTGATAAAATGTTTCAGTTAGGCTTTGGCGAAGAAATGAATAAGTTGTTTGCTATGATGCCTGCTGCGAAACAAACGACTCTGTTTTCTGCAACTTTAGATGATAAAGTTTCCGAAATGAAACAAAGATTATCTATCAATCCAACTTTAATTGAAATCAAAAAAGAAGAAATTGAAATTGATAATATCGAACAATTAGCCTATCACGTTGCTCCCGAAAACAAAGGTCCTTTTTTGAGATATCTAATTAAGGAAAAGAAAGTAGAAAAAGCTTTGATCTTCGTTTCGTCTACAAGATCTGCTGATAACCTGGTTGAAAAACTGAAAAAAAATAAAATAAAAGCTGTAGCCATCCACAGCCAGAAATCTCAAGGTGCGCGAAAGAACAATCTGGAAGAATTCAAAGTAAACGGTGCCCAGATTTTGGTCGCGACCGATTTAATTGGCCGTGGAATCCATATCGATGATTTGCCTTGTGTTATTAATTACGAATTACCTCGCTCGCCCTTGGATTATATTCACCGAATAGGTAGAACGGGTCGTGCAGGGGAAAAAGGCACAGCCATCAATATTTTAACGGATGATGAATTACAGCATTTCCGAGTGATTCAAAAAAAGATGAGCAAAAAAGTGACTTTGCAAAGAACGGAAGGTTTGGATCTGCACGGGTATTAGAAGTTTAAAGAAGACATTTTTCTATAAGTTATTAAATCCAAAAGGAAAATGAGCTCCCCACTCCTATTTCACTTTCAACAGAGATTTTCCCTTTTTGTGACTCAATAAATTGTTTACTGATGCTTAAACCCAATCCTGTTCCTTCTTTTTTCGTCCCCGGAATTCTGAAATATCTGTCAAAAATTTTATCTAAATATTGCTCTTCGATACCGCGTCCGTAATCTTTTACAGAAAATTTGACTCTGTCGTTTTCGTTTCTGACATCAATTTCAATATCAGAATTTTCATACGAATAACGGATCGCATTGGACAATAGATTATTGAGAACCCAAGCCATTTTTTCGGAATCAGCGAAAACTTCTGTCAAGCCTTCTTCCATTTTAATTTTGATATTAATTTCCTTCTGCTCGGCTGACGATTTATTAGCATTTACAGCATAATCAATGATGTCTCGAATGTTTGATAATTTTGAATTAAGCTGAATAATTCCGCTTTCTACTTGGGCAATATTCAGCAATTCGCCTGTGATTTTTAACAGTCGGCTGGAGTCTTCTTTGATGCCATTAACCAGATTTTTCTGTTCATCATTCAGATTCCCGATTCTTTCATTTTCCAAGAGTTGAAGTCCCATTTGGATGGAAGAAATTGGCGTTTTGAACTCGTGTGAAACCGTTCCTAAAAAGTTGGTTTTGGCCAAATCCAATTCTTTGAAAGGCGTAATATTCCTCAGCATAATCACCTGACCAATAAACTGACTTTCCTTCTCGCCAGTTGGGATGACGTTGATGTCGATAATTTCCTTTTCAAAATAACTTTCCTTTCCGTCCGCATAGATTTTCATCGGTTCTTTGTCAGGATTGATACTTCCCGGTTGAATCATTTCCTTAATCAAATCTCTGACTAAATCATTGTTCACCGCAACATCCTGAATCAGTTTTCCAACAAAATTTTCCCTTTTGAGACCCGATATTTTCAGAGCTTCATCATTCACGAAAAGCACTTTCTTATTTTCATCGATACCAATCACTGGGTCGTGCATATTGTCAATCAAAGCCTCGATGCGGTTTTTGCCTCTGATGATTTTGTCCAGTTTACTTTCGGAATATTCCTGAAGTTTTTCTGCCATTGTGTTGAAGGATTTTGCTAATTCTCCAAACTCGCTTCTGCTTTCGAAATGAACCCGTTCTTTATAATTCTGATTCGCAATTTGTGTGATACTTTCCGTTAAAGTTTTTACAGGATTCGCAATGTTGGAAGGCAGATTCACCAGTAAAATAAATGCAATGATAAAACAAAGCATCCCTGTCACAGAAATTGCCATTATCGCACTTTCCGCCGTAGAATCTGCAATACTGCTTTTATGTTCAATGGCGCTCATATTAAGTTGCATCAATTCAGCAATATCTTTCCTGATAGATGACTGAAGAACAACATTATCTGCATCCTTTTTTAAAGCATCAAAATGAATCGCCACATTATCTGTCGCTTCTTTTTCCCCAGGTTCTGTTACGTTTTCCTTTTGTTTGGTCAAGTGTTTTTGAAAAACTTTGAAAGCCAACGGATCAGAATTGATTTCCTCCAAAGCCAAAAGCATATTTCGGGAATATTCCAACGTGTTATAATTGGCTTTCAGGATGTTATTCGTATCTTTTTTCAGTTGATTGATGTACCAGCCACTCAATACCGACAATACAAATATCATCATAAAAAGAAGACCAACACCGATATTAAGTTTTGTTTTAATTCTCATTGATGAAAATTGAAAAATTATATTTTACATTTATTGAATTGACAAAGTTATTCTTTCTTGAAATCAACTTAAAATAACCAAATCAATATTTTCCTTCGACAGTTTATTGAGCAATGTGTTGAAAGTATCCGTCGCCACAATTATTTTCCAAAGATTGAGATGCGGTTTTCCAATGCAGACTGTAGTGATTTTTTGTTCTTCAGATTGTTCCATTATCGTTTGCGCAATATCAGGGCTTTCAACTTTAATGATTTTCGCACCTAATTCTGTAGCTAATTTAAAATTATTAATCAGATGTCTCTGTTTGTCCAGCGCAATTTTATCAGCACTTTCTTTCGGAACCTGTACGTAAAGCAAACACCATTGGCTGTTGTAGTAATTGGCTAATCTAGCAGTTTTCCTAATGACGTTTTTAGCTGTTTTCTCATTGGAACTGATACAAGCCAGAAACTTTTCTTTCCGAATATTTTTGATTGATGAAACTTCGGTTTCCACTTTTCGCTGAACTTGGGAAGCCACTTCTTTCAAAGCGAGTTCCCGCAATTGCAGAATTGATTTTGGTCTGGTCATAGATTTTTCCGGCTTTCAAACGGTCAATCAGTTCTTCTGCAGTCAGGTCAATATTCACAACCTCATCTGCCTGTCCCAAAACACTGTCCGGAATTCTTTCTTTGACCTCGATATTTGTAATCTGCTTCACATCATCATTCAGACTTTCAATATGCTGAATATTCACGGCGCTGATGACATTGATGCCAGATTCCAGGATTTCCATCACATCCTGCCAGCGTTTTTCGTTTTTGCTTCCCTCGATGTTGGTGTGCGCCAACTCATCCACAATCACAACTTCCGGACGCAGATTAATCACCGCCTGAACATCCAGCTCATCCAGTTCTTTTCCTTTATAGAATAATGTCCGTCTTGGGATAACAGGAAGTCCGTCCAGCAAAGCGTGGGTTTCTTTTCTGTTATGCGTTTCAATATATCCGATTTTGACATCTATGCCGTTTGACAAAAGCGTGTGCGCTTCCTGAAGCATTCTGTAAGTTTTTCCTACACCAGCGCTCATTCCGATGTAGATTTTGAATTTCCCCCGTCTTGATTTTTTGATTAAATCGAGGAAGTCCTTTGCAGATTTTTTCTCATCCATAAGAGATTATCTTTATCAAAGTTAATAAATCCCTTACCAATATTTTTGGTAAGGTAAGATAATATGGAAACTATTAAAAACTAACGGCTAATGATGTAACAGCCGAAAAATTATTGTTTTGAAAAGCCTCATTTCTATTGAGGAAAATCTGATCTTTGCTGTTCAGATTTTTGACTTCTGTTCGCCATACCAAATTCGGAAGAATCCGGTAATCAGCATTCAGAGAATATCCGAAGGTCTGAAAACCATTGTCCGTTCCGGTTGCGATGATGACGCCTTTTTCGTCATTATAATACTCACCTCTCACAGCAAAACTCAGCTTTTCGGTCGGACTGAATTTCGCAATAAACACAGGAGAATACCAAACGTTATACTGCTCGCTTCCCTTCGCTTTTTGTTCTGCTCCGATATCAAATCCTGTTGTCAACGCCAACTTATCCGTCAATTGAAAAATCCCGTACAGATTATGGAAATAACGCATTTGTCTGATGCTGTCTGGTTTATCATTCCCAATAAAAGAACTGCTGTTCAAAGTGATTTTCTCAGTTGGTTTATAAGTTAATTGATGACCAAAAGCAACCGTAGAATTCCCATCAACCCTCTGGATTCTCTGCCAGCCATTAAGTACCAAACCGCTCAAAAACCATTTTCCAGAATTGCTGGTGTAAGAAATCTTAGCTCCACTTTCATAATATGGCGAATTTTCCGCCAGAATACTTCTTGTCAAAGTCCAGCAATCTTTGCTTACAGCACTTTCAAAACCGATATGCGAAGGTAAAATGCCTGCATCAATCCAAAGATTTTTTGATTTTGATATTTTTATACCGACGTTGGCTTCGTAGATATTTTTCAAAACACCAGATTCTGCAGAATAATTGGCATTCATATAAGTTCCGGTTGCCAATGCGAGATTTACACGGAGTTTTTCAGTTTCATAATTGGCTTTGATGAAGCCTAGATTCAGGTTGACTTCATTGTTTCTGTTATGGCTGTAAACAAATGGAGGCCGTGAATTGTTTTTAGGATTGTTTGCATCAAACTGATAATATATTTCTGCATAACCAGAAATGTTCAGTGGTTTGTTTTCTTCCTGTGCAAAAAGTATATTGGATAATCCGAGCATCGAAAATGCAAGTTTTATAGTTGTTTTCATTCTTTAATTTTTATAATTATTTCAAACCTTCTAAAGCGATATTCAGTTTCAGAACATTTATTTTTTCTATTCCGAATAATCCCAGAAAACGTTTCTCTGTATTAGATGCAATTAATTTCTTAATTTGATGTTTATTGAGATTTCTGATTTTAGCAATTCTTTTAGCCTGAACATTGGCTGCTTGTACAGAAATATTCGGGTCCAGTCCGCTTCCGCTTGCTGTAACCAAATCTGATGGGATTTCTGATTTTTTGACATCAGGATTATGTTTCATAAAGTTGTTTATTCTTTCCTGTACTGTTTTCAGATAATCAGGATTAGACGGACCTTTGTTGCTTCCTCCTGCTCCTGCTGCATTGTAATCTACAGCCGATGGGCGCGACCAGAAATACTGGTCTTCTGTAAAAGCTTGACCGACATTGGTATAGTATTTTTTATTATTGAAGGTCAAGATTTCGCCTTTCCCGCTATTGGGAGAAAGCTGTGCGATTCCTAACACGATTAGGGTGTAAAAGCCAGCGAAAAATACCAGGCAAACTGCTGTAAGTCTGATGGCTGGTAATATATTTTGTTTCATTATTAATTATTTTAAATGTTCTATTGATTATGCTTTCGTCTTTTTATGTTGAATCTGCAGCCCGGCCTGAGTGGAGCTCATTTTTTTGTGGCTGGAAAAGCTTGGCAAAAAATAGCGGGAACGGAGGACGGAAAAGCTGCCCAAATCATTTTAAAAGAACAACGACACCAAAAGGTCAATGATTTTTATACCGATGAAAGGAATCAAAACGCCTCCCAAACCGTAAATCAAAAGGTTTCTTCTGAGCAATGCACTGGCGCCAATTGGTTTGTAGGCTACACCTTTCAGAGCCAGCGGAATCAGCATCGGAATGATAATCGCATTGAAGATAACTGCCGATAGAATAGCTGTTTCCGGAGAATGAAGATTCATAATATTGAGACCTTGGAGCGCAGGAATCGAAGCAATGAACAAGGCTGGAACAATGGCAAAATATTTTGCGACATCGTTGGCAATACTGAAGGTTGTCAATGTTCCTCTGGTCATCAAAAGTTGTTTTCCAATCTCCACGATTTCAATCAGTTTGGTTGGGTCGTTGTCCAGATCCACCATATTTCCGGCTTCTTTCGCTGCCTGAGTTCCGCTGTTCATTGCTACGCCGACATCAGCTTGTGCAAGTGCGGGCGCATCGTTGGTTCCGTCGCCCATCATAGCGACCAATCTGCCTTCTGACTGTTCTTTTTTGATGTAGTTCATCTTGTCTTCGGGTTTGGCTTCGGCTATGAAATCGTCTACACCCGCTTTTTCTGCGATATATTTAGCGGTCAAAGGATTGTCACCTGTTACCATCACAGTTTTGATTCCCATTTTTCTCAAACGTTCAAAACGTTCCTGAATGCCCGGTTTGATGATATCCTGAAGTTCTACAACGCCTAAAACTTTTTCGTTTTCCGAAACCACCAAAGGCGTTCCTCCATTGCTCGAAATCATTTTTACAGCTTCTTCTGTTTCTTTCGGAAATTGATTTCCTGCTTTTATAACCAAATTTCGAATAGCATCAGAAGCACCTTTTCGGATTCTGATATGGTCATAATTAATACCTGAACTTCTGGTTTCCGCCGTAAACTTGATGAATTCTGAATTGTTGATTTCATAGCTCAAAGGATTGACCCCAGCTAGTTCTATAATCGATTTTCCTTCAGGTGTTTCGTCTGACATTGAACTTAATACAACTGCTTTTGTAAAATCTTTCTCATCAACGCCATTAGCCAAATGAAAATGAGTCGCTTTTCTGTTTCCTATTGTTATGGTTCCCGTTTTATCCAACAACAGAACATCCACATCTCCGGCAGTTTCAACCGCTTTTCCACTTTTTGTGATGACGTTGGCACGTAAGGCTCTGTCCATCCCCGCAATTCCGATGGCTGATAACAATCCGCCAATTGTGGTTGGAATTAAACAAACAAATAATGAGATGAAAGCAGCGATCGTTATTGGCGTGTGCGCATAATCTCCGAAAGGTTTCAAAGTCATTGTCACAATGATGAAAACCAATGTGAAACCTGCCAAAAGAATGGTCAGAGCTATTTCGTTTGGCGTTTTTTGTCTGGAAGCACCTTCTACCAGAGCAATCATTTTATCAAGAAAACTTTCGCCAGGTTCTGTGGTTACTTTTACTTTTATTCTGTCTGACAAAACTTTTGTTCCGCCTGTTACGCTGCTTTTATCGCCGCCAGATTCTCGGATTACCGGCGCGCTTTCTCCTGTGATAGCACTTTCATCAATCGTTGCGAGACCTTCGATAATTTCTCCGTCGGACGGAATAATATCTCCTGGCTCACACAGGAACACATCACCTTTTTTAAGCTGAGAGGAAGGAACGATTGTGATTTCATCATTGAATATTTCGCCAACAGGTTTAATCCATTTTGCAGGTGTTTCTTCTCTGGTTTTTCTGAGTGAATCCGCTTGTGCTTTTCCTCTGGCTTCGGCGATGGCTTCGGCAAAATTGGCAAATAGTAAAGTGATAAACAGAACTGCTGTGACTACAATATTGTAAATCAAACTTCCCTGATTTTGCTCACCTGTTGCAATCCATACACAAACGCCAGCCATCACCAATGTTCCTATCCAAACCATAAACATCACCGGATTACGGAACATTTTGGCTGGATTTAATTTTATAAATGATTGTTTCAAAGCCTCGTTCACGAGTTCTCTTTGAAACAAATTGTTATTATCTCCTTTCATTTTGGAAAATTTATTATTTTTTTAAATGTCAAATGCAATCGCCTAATAACTTGTTTACAAATCTTATTAGTGGCGATTTCTTTATTGATTAAATTGAAAAATATTCTGCAATTGGACCCAACGCCAACGCTGGAAAAAAAGATAAGGCGGCAACCAAAGCAATGACTGCAAAAACCATCAATCCAAATGTGGAAGTATCAGTTTTTAAAGTTCCAGCACTTTCCGGGATATATTTTTTGGCTGCTAAACTTCCTGCAATGGCGACAGGACCGATGATTGGAAGGTATCTTGCCATCAGCATTACAATTCCACAGGCAATATTCCAGAACGGCGTGTTGTCGCCTAAACCTTCAAAGCCACTTCCGTTGTTGGCGCTTGAGGAAGTAAATTCATAAAGCATTTCACTGAAACCGTGAAATCCCGGATTGTTGAGCCAACTGGCATAAGTTTCAGGATTGTTGGCATACGTATAACTTGCAATGGCTGTTCCTGCGAGAATCAAAAAAGGATGAAGCAATGCAATCATCATTGCGATTTTCATTTCTTTTGCCTCTATTTTTTTGCCTAGAAATTCTGGCGTTCTGCCAACCATCAAGCCACTGATGAAAACTGCGAGAATAATAAAGATATAGAAATTCAGGAATCCGACACCTACTCCGCCGTAGAAACAGTTGACCATCATTCCAAGCAGTTGATTCATCCCACTGACGGGCATAAAACTATCGTGCATAGAGTTTATACTTCCTGTAGAAATCACTGTTGTTGCGATGCTCCAGTAAGCCGAAGCTGCGGAACCGAAACGAACTTCTTTCCCTTCCATATTTCCCATTGTCTGAGAAATTCCCATATTAGAAACCCCAGGATTTCCGCCAGTTTCTGAGATGACAGTTGGAATGGTAAGAAGTAAGAATCCGATTGTCATTACGCTGAAAATGGTCCAAGCCAGTTTTCTTCTTTTAATCACATATCCCATTGCAAAAATCATTGCTAACGGAATCAGCATTTGGGTTACGATTTCTATGATATTGGTGAAATAATTTGGGTTTTCCAAGGGATGCGCTGAGTTGGGACCGAAAAATCCACCGCCGTTTGTCCCCAAATGTTTGATGGCAACAAATGCAGCAACAGGACCTCTACTCACTTCTACTTTATCACCTTGAAAATTAGTAATTGAATCTTTACCTTCAAAGGTCATAGGCATTCCGTTGAATGTCAATAAAGAAGCCACTAAGATTGCAATTGGCAACAGAATTCTGGTGCAGCTTCTCACAAAAAAGAAATAGAAATTTCCGAGTTTTTCTGTGGTTCTTTCCTTCATTGCTGTGAAAACAACGGCTGCGACTGCCATTCCGCAACCTGCACTGATGAATTGCCATAACATTAAGGTCAATTGTCCTAAATATGACATTCCGGTTTCGCCAGAATAGTGTTGAAGATTGGTATTTGTTACAAAACTTACAGCGGTGTTGAAGGCCAAATCGCCGCTCATTGACGGATTGTTATCCGGATTCAGTGGAAGCCAGTTCATATTGGTTAGTACGAACATTGCTGTTAAAAACCAAACAAAATTGATGGTTAATAATGCCAAAAGATGTTGTTTCCAAGTCATTTCTTTTTCTGGATTGATTCCTGAGAGTTTGTAGAAAAGCTTGTCTATTGGGTTTAAAATTTTATCCAGCCAGGTTTTTTCATTGCTGAATATCTTCCCAATGTATCTTCCCAGCGGTATCGCAAGAGATACAGAGAGAAAGAACATTAATATAATTCCTAAAATTTCTGAATTCATTTTTATGATTTATTTTTATTAGAATTTCTCCGGTTTTACAAGCACATAACACATATATGTGAAGACGGCGATGGCGATGGTGAATAGGACGGTCATATTTTTTCGAAGTATTTGACGGTTAGATAAAAGATGGTGAACAAAGCTGTTCCTGTGATGAGTAATATTGTTGTCATTTTTTAAATTTTATGAGAATTGAATGATTGCTGCGACGACAAAAACACTGAGAATCACAGCAAGATTGACAATTAGAATCTGAAATTGGTGTCTGGAATTGGATGCTTTCCACTGTTCCCAGCTTCCCTGGTTTCGGTTATTCATTGCTATTTATAATCCAGATTTGTAAACCTGACGGAAATATGCTCTCTGCAATCCTGAAGGGATTTTTTCGAAAATCAGATTTCTATAAACCTTGTCGCAAGAAAAAATGAGCCTGTCTAAGGAATAAATGAAAATTGACTCGACAGCGTTTTTCAAGGTTTGGTCGCCTTTTCTGTAGATTTCGTTCATTTTGTTGAGACAATTGATTAGAATCATTTTGTCTTTCCTTTGGATCAGTTTGTGGATTTGTTTTGTGAAAACATTGATGACCATAAAAGAATTTCTGGTCTTGTAAATTTCTTTGAATTCTTCTTCGGACTCAGGCGCAACTTTTATGATTTCCTGAATGGCTTCTGTATGATTCATTTTATTATTATTTTAAATCATTAATGCCAAGATATATTCCTTAAGAAAACTAAATTACTCAACTAAATGTAAATCAATTGATTAAAATTTAATTCTAAAATTTAAGCAACAAAAAAGCCTATCAAAATGATAGGCTTTTTCTCAATATGATAATTTTATTTAGGATATTCTGTACTCTTCTATTTTACGGTAAAGTGTTGCAATTCCTATTTCAAGTAAACGCGCAGCTTCAGCTTTGTTTCCTTTGGTATAATTCAGGGTTTTCTGAATATGAATTTTTTCTGCGCTTGCCATCGAGAATGCGGACAAAGTTTTGCCTGGAGTTTGAGAATTTGAACTTTGCTGTAAATCGAAAGGTAAACTGTCCAATGATAATTCCTGGCTATCTTCCAGAATCACACTTCTTTCAATGACATTTCTAAGTTCGCGGATGTTTCCTTTCCAGGCGTGTTTTTTCAGTAAATCCAAATATTCTTTGGAAATCGATGTAATTTTTTTTCCAATTTTTTGAGCAAATTTTCTTAAAAAATAGTTAGCAAGTTCCTCTATATCAGAAGTTCTTTCGCGCAAAGAAGGCAATGCAATATTGAAAATATTGATGCGATAATACAAATCTTCGCGGAAGTTTCCGTTATCAATTTCCTCTTGTAAATCTCTGTTGGTCGCAGCAATGATTCTCACATTAACTTTGGTAGGTTTGCTGTCTCCGACTTTCAAAAATTCTCCAGATTCTAAAACCCGAAGTAACTTGGCTTGCAAATCCAATGGCATCTCTCCTATTTCGTCCAGAAAAACGGTTCCATTATTAGCTTCCTCAAAAATACCTTTTGAATCTTTCATTGCGCCTGTAAAAGCGCCGGCCTTATGTCCAAACAATTCATTCTCCAACAATTCCTTGCTGAAAGCAGAACAATTTATAGCAACAAAATTTTGTTTATTCCTATTACTCGCATTGTGGATGGCTTGTGCAAAGATTTCCTTGCCTGTTCCGGTTTCTCCTGTCAAAAGCACAGTTGCGTCTGTAACAGCTACTTTTTTTGCTGAATTGATGGCGGATTGAATCAGTCTTGATTTACCGATGACATTGTCAAAAGATTGCTTATTGTCCAATTGTTTTTCAAGCTGCAAGACTCTTTTATTCAAAGCAACTTTTTCCAACGCTTTATAAACCAGAGGAATGATTTTGTTATTATCATCACCTTTCGTAATATAATCGAAAGCACCGTTTTTGATCGCCTGAACACCATCCGGAATATTTCCATAAGCTGTCAAAAGAATGACTTCTAATGAAGGATATTTTTCTTTAATGATTTTAGAAAAATCCACGCCACTTCCGTCCGGAAGCTTGACATCACTGATGACAACATCAATATCAGAACCTTCTAGCCGCTTTTTTGCATTCTTTAAATCAGATGCCTGAAAAACTTCAAAGCCTTCTAAACTGATAATTCTTGAGAGTAATATCCTGATTTTCTCTTCGTCGTCTATGATAAGGATTTTGTTCAATTGCTGGGATTTAAAGTACAAAAATAAATATTCTACTCAATATTTATCAAAAATAACGACATACTAAATTGTGAAACTATTGCTTATGAAAAACCCTTAACTTTGCATTTATGAATCAGGATACTATTTGTGCGCTGGCAACAGCTAACGGAATTGGCGCTATTGGAATTATACGAGTTTCAGGAAATCAATCTTTTGAAATTGTCAATAAAATATTCGAAGGTAAAAATCTGGAAAAAGTCCATTCTCATACCGTTCATTACGGCTTTATCAAAGATGACAATGAAACGATTGATGAGGTGATGGTTTCTGTTTTCCACGCTCCGAAAACCTTCACCACAGAGAATTCCGTCGAAATTTCTTTTCACGGTTCGCCTTACATCGGAAAAAAAATCCTTGAAGTTTTGATTAAAAATGGTTCAAGAATGGCGAAAGCCGGGGAATTTACAATGCGTGCGTTTATGAATGGCCGAATCGATCTTTCTCAAGCTGAATCCATTGCCGATCTGATTGCATCTGAAAATGAAGCATCCCGAAAAGTAGCTTTAAACCAATTGAAGGGTGGAATTTCTAATGAGATTTCATTTTTAAGAAACGATTTATTGAATTTCACTTCACTTATTGAACTTGAACTTGACTTTGCGGAAGAAGATGTTGAATTCGCGGATAGAACGGCATTAAACCAATTACTTAATAAAATTGAAGAAAAATT
>Ga0308157_10004148_pt1 | contig 19632 bp, 8 predicted proteins | sample PhyBR1_FD_201035 | JGI IMG/M metagenome (GOLD analysis project Ga0308157, IMG submission 201035) | Phyllosphere microbial communities from UC Gill Tract Community Farm, Albany, California, United States - DLSLB.R1 | ecosystem: Host-associated > Plants > Phyllosphere > Unclassified | place: USA...
TTCCATTTTCGCTCCTCCTATTATGCGTTAGTCTCTATCAAAACACAAGCGGAATCTCTGTTATCCCTAATGGATCGATCCTTATATCATCTTTTTCAGCAGTCATTTTTCCTCATTTTCATCCTCTAATTTACTTTCCAGTCTTTTCTGCCCAAATCGATTGACAGAAGAAACCAAAAACACTAAGGCAGACATAAATAAAGCCGAAGATATAAATGTAATCCCTAAAATCGCTAAAAAATGAGGATCGAAATAACCAGTGTATAACTCATGATATAAGCTATAATTTCTCACCCCAGTAACTGCAGAAACGAACACACTCCCAACAATGACTGCTGACACACGCAATTTCTTTGCATGTTTGGATGGATCAATGAGCTCATGACCAATCAGCGAACCTCGAATCAATAGATAGATGAACGCTATTCCTAACAATAATAACTCAGTCAACAATTCAGAAACAGGTTGCTCCAAAAGATAGCTCTTTACAAAGATAGAAGTCGTTAATAATACCAATAATAATAAAAAAGCTTCGCTTTGTATTTGATTATTGATCTGTACAATACGTTCGTCTTTAGGCTTATTCTTTTTCATCTTTATCCTCCCAAAATAGATCATCTAGTGTTTGATTTAATTCATGGCAGATGGCTTGACACAATTTAAGTGTCGGATTATATTTCCCTGCTTCAATCAATCCAATCGTTTGCCTTGTCACCCCAACACGTTGTGCTAATTCTTCTTGGCTTAAATCATTTGCTAAACGTGCGAGTTTCATTCGGATGTTCTTCAACTTGATGACTAACCTCCATTCTTATCTCTTACTCATATTGTAAACTATACATTACTAAATGTAAAATATATATTGCTAAAATAAGCGTAAACGTAAAATAGGAATAGCAAAAAGACTGGTTGGTTAGCCCTCTCGCCCGAACTCTGAATAAACGACAGGAACAGAAGTCACCGCTTCGGAAAACAAGGCGCCATCCATAAAAATTTGAGGAACAATTTTCGTGGATGGAGCCTTGTTTTTTGAGGCTCAACAAAAAGTGTTTAACTTTGACTAGTTTCCATTACTTTTGAAGATTTAAGTCGCTCTTTTTTTTTGCAGGGGTGTTTACTTGCCCACCATTCACAAATCCACTGATTTTTGTGCTAAATCCAACCAGTTTATTTATTCGCGTTTTTTTCTGTAGGGGCTTGTTCTGATTCGTCTTGCTAATTGGTAAGGGACTTGTAGTTGTCTTCACCGACTGTTTTTGTGTAATTGTCAACTCCGAATTTCTTTCTGCTGTATGAAACTGTCCAGAATTCATCAATGCAAGAGTGACAAGCATTTCCCCATTGATTTTTGGTTTGTTTTGATTATTACTGAGGTCTCGTTTCAAAAGTTTTGGTCGTTGATTGACTGGACGCTTATTGAAAGGATTTCCTAATGCAACATCTCTGATCATTATCATTAGAGTTTCTGCATCAAGGATTTGAATATTCATACTCATCATCGCATCAGATTTTTCTGCAAGAATAACCGCCTCCTCTGATAATGTCGGGGACTGCTGATAATCTGCTAACTGATCAACATAGCGAGTGAACTGGTTTGTTTTGAAAAAACCTGTATATTTTTTAAAATATTGGTTGCGAACATCTACTCCAGATTTTGAATACCCCGACACCATATACGGATAACTTGGAATAACATCATATGCCATAGCCACGATATGAGTTGTTTCATGGATAAGGGTTTCTTTTGGATCTACAGATATCTGCATTTTTGGCATATAATCTGGATCAATATGATTGGTATCAGCAATAAATATGATTCGACATTCCGGATCATGACTCAATATGAACGCATATGCTTTCGGAATTGCCTCGACCTTTGAATAGAATGCCTGCGTTGTTTCACTTTTTGCTAATTCAGTAGAAACGATCCAAATATTTTTAAATCCCCAATCTGCTGATTGTCGTAGAAAGCGCTCGCCTTTTTCCGCTACAGTTAACAATCTTTTAAAAATTTCTTTTAAATAAGGTTCACGGTTTTCAATCAGATACATGTCAAACATCTCTGCTGCATACTTACCTTCCGGTGTTTCCGCAATGTTATTTAGCTTCAACAACTCGATACATCTTTCTTTTGTAGTTTTGAAATAATTGATTGCTTCAAAAAATCCATCTGACATTTCTTTAAAGTAGGGTTTAAGATAATCTGGCACCTTGCTAATATCCAAACCTGAAAAAACTTGGTAATCTACAGGTTGTGAATGATACATCATTTCAATTCCTTTAGAAATTGCTATTTGCGTACTTTTTTCATCCAAAATAACCTCGATCTGTGGTTCTGGGATAAAAGCAGTTAATTTTTTACATTCTACATTTTTATCAGTCACCCTTGGCAGCGGATCAGTGCCCACTACCACTGCTTGTCTAATTTCATTCCATTCTTTCCATCTTCCTGGCGTGTTTGGTAACAGCTGGGAGGGAGCAGTTCCCTCTTGTGACGAACCAGCAACATCGCTTGAAGTACCAGGTAGCGACTTATCAGCTGCTCCGGTCCTTCTTATTTGATTTTGAATATCAATCGTTTGTTTTTCTAGCTCAGATTCAAATCTAAAAGAGTGATTGATTGGATCAAACCTTAAAACAGTCATCGTTTCAAGGAAATCTTTTTTTACTAAATGATACCGATCTACTTCCTTATCCAATAAGATCAACGGGAGATACCGGTCATTGATCTTGATGTAGGACCTGCCATCCATGTTCCACATCAAACCTCGTTCATCTGGGGGCGAAAGAATACTTGGATCCCATAATGCTTCAAATTGATTGATTCGGTTCGTTACGTCTATTTCTACAGATTTCATAACAATTGGCGATGTAGGAGGTTCAAAATACCATTCAATCCCATTGAAATTGACGGGTAACAGCTGTTCTCCATCAGAAACATCGTAGCGTACGCCATGCTTTTTGAGCACAGTTATTTCGACAGGAATCATATGCCCATCCATTTGAAGCACAGAAACTCGTTGACCATCTCTTTTTTTGAATGTAAAGACGTTCCCTTCTCCATAAGCTTTAGGATTTAAATTAGGTTCTTCTACGAATACTTGATCAACATCCAATGTTCTTGAAAGTCGTTGGATCACTACCTTTTGTCTTGGTGTAAAGGTAGCAGGTCCTTCGAATTCTCTCAACTGATCACCTCTTAAAGTAAAGTACTTCCCAGAAACATCCCCATTTCTAAGATCACTTACCCTTAAATATAAGTTATTTGGCATGCGCTTCACTCGAACTTCTGGGCCATCCTTGGCCAAGCGTGCAGTCACATAACTTTTTGTCCAATCGGTCTGTTTACTTCCTAAATCATCTAATTTTGTCAACGCTGCTTTCAATTCTTTCCCTATAAATTGTTCATTGCTAAAATCCACTAAACGTTTCAAAATGAAACGTCCACCACCTGAGAGCAACTCTACTCCTGGATCTAAATAGCGTATAGCATTTACTAACAGCCCTCTAAGCTCGGTTAGAGTCGGAAGAAAGCGCGTGCTCGTTTTTAGCGTCACACTCAGCCCACTTTTAACGACGGATTTTGCAACTCCTAGGGCAAACCTCATGTTGAAAGTAGTTACTTGACCTAGAATAGGAATCAATGAGACAGCATCAATCAGACAATTAGGTACCGCTTCTTCGACATTTTGCTCGGAAATGCCGACAACACAATCATAAAAAGGAATCACGTGTTTTAAGACGTTCCAGACTTTTGTAGCGGTCGTTTGTTCATTTCCTGAATCATATAATTGTTGATAAAGCGCATCTCTATGTTTCAAACTGATTTGATTGGCTAATGTTTGTTTCGCATCCCCAAGAGAAAATTCCTTATCAGTATACACTTTCGTGGTAAATGAATAATCTTCCTTTCCAATCCGGATCTTATCTCCATTTTTTCGAAATTGCCCATCCCAGAGATCATTTTGATCCATCAGACCATAGGTAAGGAATAGAAATGGATCTTTGTCAACACGATAAAAATTGTATCCCCCTTTTTCTACTTGTTTCAATGCATACCAGCGCTCTTCATTTCCCTTGATGACGACAATCAAATCCGTTTGATTCAAATGGAGCGTCGAGTTCAATAATTCCTCCTGTTTATAAAATAAAAGCGGAGGAACTGAACGTAGATTTATTGGAAACTGATATTGCCGGACTTCACTTTTAAATTGAGCCGAAGCTGGATAAATTCGGCTATCTGGAGAAAATAAAAAATCCAACTCTTGTTCCCCGATCGATTGAATGGACAGTTGGATAAGGAACTCATTGAGCAAGTGAAAAGAGTCTGAGACATCTTTGGTCAGTCGAGTATACCATCTTTCAAGATCTGGTGGTATCCATGGACCGGGACACGGGTTTCCGCCAGCTAGATACACTTGACTCGCTGCCAAATCAAGCTTTATTCCAAGTCGATTGCACTCTGCTAATACTTCATCTACTAACACTACTTTTCGTCGCCAGTTGACCACAGCTTGTCGGTACGTCAAGACAAGATCATCAGCAATCGCTTGCGTTTTCATCATTTGGAGATACCCTTTGTGCGAATAACCAATAAATGTAGTAAGTGCTACTTCGATATAGTCTCCCTTCACTAGCGCTTCTTGCATTTTATCAGGTTCTAGTTGCGCCACAGTAAGCAAGGCTGGTGTCAAAAGGAAGGACAACTCTTCGAAGTGATGGATTCCCTCAAAACTAAGTGTTTCTAAGAAAAATTCACCTAGCAATCGTGTTTCAGTCTGATTGAACTGTTTCGAAAAACCTAAATCGGCCATTAAGCTCGCACCTGTTAGTTGAGTCAACGAATGATAATCAGAAATCAATAACTTGTCTGGAAGATTGCTTGATTTCAGTAAGTAATGGGGCAATGCTCGATTGGATAAAGAAATCCAAAGTTTCTTTAGATACATCTCTGCATCCTCAGCTCGAATGCCATGTTGTAAAGCTACTTGTGTCTGAGAGAGGTTGATCAATCCTGCTTTTTTTAATTCTTCAAACATAAACAAGCTTCTTAGTTGACCAATCGTAAAGGCTGATGGATCAGTGGCTTCAACGATTTGCTTTGCGATGTAGGCTTCAATCGAACTACCTAAGACATTCTCAAACGTCCACTTCATCACCGTTCTTTCGGCACTGGAATCAGAGATCATTTCATCTGGACTACCACCATACAATTTCAGTTCTTTTAAGATAACTGAAGCAACTGCCTGAACTTTCTCAGGCATGATAATCGTTTCCTTCTCAGCTTCGATGAACCATCTTCCCATCGCACTCAATACATCCTCTTTTTTTGCCATGCCAATGAGTAGTCCTTTGTTACGGAAAAAATCTTCGACTTGTTTCATTACTTTTGGACTACGCCACTGTTCTTTATTTACTGTTTCTTTCGATTCCTTGTCTTCTTTATTCGTTGATTCCGTCAGAGTAATCCCGTTCAAGTCTGTAGAAGATGAGACTGTACTATTTTCAACTACCGATTCATTGCTCACTGATCGTGGCACTACAGTCAATAATGAGTCATTCGCTTTAATCAGATCCCACAACCATTTCGTAAAAGTGATTTCAGCATGTTCATTTGAAATAACCCCATCTACCTTTTCATTGAGGATCACTTGGGCGATTTGCTTGACTTTTACCATATCGATAATGTCTTGAGTAGCTCCCTCAAGTAAAATCCAATGTGATACTGTCTCAGCAAGTACATTTTGATTTGATGCATGACACACAACACCCTGTTCAGATAAAAATATCGCAACTCTTTGACGTACCATATCGTCCTCATTTGTTGAATGCATATCCGGTGATTTTTCTGGTTGTTGCAGATTATTTATGGATGTATCTATATTATTTTCACGAAGAAACAATTCGGTTTTTTGTTTCACTTGTTCTTTACGTTCTTTTTCCTGATCCTTTTTGATGTTATTGATATCAATGCCCAGAATTTTTTTCTTAATTTTCTTATATGTATAACCGGTCTGCGCATTGTTGTCTTCCCATTGCAGCAAAATCGCTCTTGCCTGATTGACCATTAAATTTTTCTCTGTCATGCCATAGGCTTGCAAAAGTAAGGTGGCTGCTGTTCGTTCTCTTTGCAGGATTTCATCGTACAGTTTCCCATTTAAAATCCATTTTTGCATCCCAGAAACTAATCCTGCAGGCGTTGGCTTGTTCAAATAAATTCGTTGCTTATAAAGAAATTTTTGAACGATATCGTTTACTTCGACTGTTTTTGTTCGCAGGTTGAAAGTATTTTTATGATAATAGATCGCTGGAATTTTTGTATCCTTAGAAACACTTCGTGGCCGCTGATGTATAAAATCCGCATAGATTTGATTGTTTATTTTTTTTTGATTTTGGAATTGATTCACTGTAGCTGTCTCTACAGGTGATAAGTGATACTGCTTCGTTTGTTGATTGATTTCTAAAAAAAGATAATCAATCAACAAAGTATTCGTTTTCCATTGCTTATAGATCGACTGTAATCTTATGTCCGATAAGAAGTCACCTAATCGTACATCTTCTATCCCATATCCTTCAAGTATTCGATAAGCAAGATACTGTGCTCTAGCGGAGTACAGCGAATCTTCATTTTTCCAATTCATTCCGGCCCATCTTTGAACAACTTCAATCAACTCTAGATCAGTTGCCTGTGATCCAAGTAAACTCTGATCAACAAAAAATTCTTTTAAATGAGTATTTACTTGGGCTGTTTGATTCCTTCTTTGAGAAAGCAACACGTCATAATGAAAATTCGGTAATGGGGACAAAGCGCCTGGAGGTTTTTTATTTTTAGAAATAGCTTCAGTGATTTGAATGACTTGTTCATATTCAGAGTCCTTAGAAGGAAACAATGGTTGATCCTCTAGACTTATTCCCACAGAATGAAGAGTTGTAGATTGGTCGGACGTTGCTCGACCAATGGTAGGCGCTGCTTCAGCGCCTCTTGTGACTAAAAAATCATATTTTTTTACAAAGTAATCAAGTTTTTCTGTCAATTTGTTGGTGAGTTCCCTTAAAGGAGCCATGATTCCCGCCTCAACTTCCTTTACGGCCGGTTCTTTCATTGAAGCTTGAGTTTGCGTTTGATCAGATAAAACTGACGCTAGAGGAATATGCGCATTCTGATTTATTTGGCTATCAACTGTATCATAGGTCGAATAATTGACCGAGAATGTTTGGCTCATCCATTCAACAAAATAAGCCATCGCCGAGTAGCCATTAGCATCATCTAGTGGTTTCTCTGTATAAGTAGCATTCTCTGCTTTGCCGAAAAAGGTCGTAAAGAGCTCGGTTAGTTCTCCCCAAAAAGCATCAATGACTAGCGTCTCTTGAATAGGAATACTCTGCTTTTTCATCTTTTCTGTCGTTCTTCCATTATTTGTTTGATAGAATTCTTCCACAGTTGATTCGAATACCGTTTTCATTTTTTCAGCTGCTTCTTCGGCAGTGAACGTGCGTGTCTCCTTCTCTATTGCTTGCTTCTTAAAAGAAAACTTTTGAATGTTCGCAGGCATATCTTTCCGTTCTTCATTTGTTGTTTGTGATTTTGTAATGGCTGTCTGACAAATCGTTTTAAAATGAGCTTGTGTATGATTGGCACTATTCCACAAGCCAAGAGGGTTTTGATGAAAAATCTCACTCGTAGTCGTACAATTTTCTACTTGCGCCATTCGATGCGCCATTTTGTGCATCCCAATGCTCCATTGATGGGCCTTTTCGACTAAATAGATGAGCGGATTCGAAGGCAGGGCCGCGTCAATGAACGAGCTCGTAGGGATAGGTGCATTATTCACCATAATTGGAATAAATCGCTGGGGATTCGCGGTAGAACTTGACAATAAAGAATCTAAAGTGATCTCCGCGCCTTGTTGTCGTGCTCCTACAAAAGTATCCACTTCAAACGCTGCAGTAGTTTCTTGCACTGCACGCTGTCGATTAGGTAAATTTGTGTCCGATATTCGAAGATTTTGACCAATACTTAATAAGTAAAGTATCCCTGTCGACGACCAAACGCCTCTACCGACAGGATAATGCCCAAAACTTTGAGCAAGTAAATTCAAGTTTCTTCGTTGCTCATTGTCAGTTATATATCTCTGAGACTTGTTGGTGAATTGACCGATTCTTTCTCGATGTTGTTCGATAGGCATCCTCTAACTCCTTTATTTATTAGAACTTTGCACACATTTCAATAAGAGATAGATTGTATGCACAACTAAACCAAAAATTTGCATCATTAAATCAATACTTGACTGAGTAAAACTAAATTTATTTGAACGGATTTTAGGAATAAAAATATACTACTTCTACCTAAATATATGCCAATAATCATTAAATAACCATCGTCCACATCGAAATTATCAACGCACGTTTTACTCTTCAATAGCATTCATACATCGTGATTGTAGTATCTTAATTTTGTAAATTTATTCCAAACTGTTTCCTTTTATTCTGTCTAATTGTTGAAGTTCTATTTAGCGTCTGGCTTCTTCTGATTCCTCTATTTATTCTTGCGAAGAAATTATCATAAACCGCAGGATTGGTACTCACCGGGTGAGCTGAGTTTGTTTGTTGGGCAGGTATCGGTTGAAATGTTCCCTGATTGATCTCCCCTTCCGATAAATTCAAATCACTTCGTTTCACTCTTGATCGTTGTGAAGGACTCTCTCTATTTTGCGATTGACTATTGGGCATTTTTGCGTCTATCGCTGAAGCAGAACTTGCCTGTTTCGAACCTACTATGGCAGAAAATTCTGTTGTGGTAGCTACTCCACTAAGAGTACTTCCTAAAGAAGGTTCTTTCGTCACTTCCAATCCAATATTTTTTTCTGCAGTTCCAAATTCACCGATTGACATCAAGGACAGACTTATAAGTATATTCCCACTTCCAAGCTCCTGAATGGGTTCTTGACTTGGTTCATCCACAGAGCGTTTCGGTCGCAATAGCGGTTGATCATACTTATACCCATAGGCAACATCTCTTAGTAGAGTCCCCACCATTTCCGCATCAGTCAGCATATAATTAGCAAACAACATAGAATCTTTGCCAAAATTTTGAAAAACAGCCATCCTTGATAAACCATCTAATCCTAAATAATCAGCGATCAGTTGAACAAACTGGATAAAACTAGCCGTTCCGAAATTAGTATGATACTTTGAAATGAAGTCTATTTGTGCATCTTTCCCACGTTTTAATAATCCACGGTAAGACGGTCCGTACGTGACGATATCATTAGTCATTGAAACAAGATGAGTCGTTTCATGGAGCAACGTTTCTGAAACAGGTGGTGCTATTTCAGCTTCTGGCCAAATCTTAGGGTCCTTATTGAAAGAATCAGCGATAAGCACGATTCGATTTTCAGCATCATTTCTAATCACAAATCCATACGGCGAAATACGTTGTTTGCTTAATGAATAGAATGCCTTGGTAGTCGCATCTTTTTGTAAATCGGTCGAAGCAATCCAAATATTCTTAAATCCCCAATCTGCTGACTGTTTAAGAAACGCTTTGCTTTTTTCTGCGATTGACTTAAGCCTTTTGACTCCTTCTTTTAATACCGCCTGTTCTTCGGGTTTGCCATATACATTAAACATATTAGATAAATAGATTCCTCTCTTTGTGGAACTTATTTTTTCTAGTTTAAGCATATATGTACATTCTTCGATAACTTGATCTAAGATAGTCAGTGCTTCATTATATTCTTTTGCAACTACGTCCCGAAATGCTTTTAGATGTTCAGGCATCTTAGCGGCATCTAAACCAGCATACACGCGAAAATTTTTTTTCAACTCATCGGGTAAACAACTTTGGATTCCCATCGCGATTTTTTTTAGGGTCAGCGCTTCATTTGTCCTTATCTGTTTTTGTGGTTCTGGTATGAACTTAGTTAGTGGTGGAAGTACCACTCGGCTATCTTCCACTATAGATACAGTACTGGGACCAGCTATCTCAATTGCGTTCATATGCGTCTTCCATTCCGGCCACTTTTCAGGTATTTTAGGCAGCCCCATATATGGTGGATATTTAGGATTGTTAAGCGTTAAAGTGGATAGCTGGCCTCTGACAGGGACATTTCCACCTTTGGAAGTGCTTGCGCCTTGATCAAAGCCACCAGCCAGTAATAGATCGTCCAGATGTTCAACTACCCTTTTCTCCAATTGAGTTTCAAAACGGAACTGATCGATTCCAGGATCCAAACGCAAGACAGTCATTGGCTCAAGTATATCTTTTTTCACTAAATGATATCGGTTGTTTTCCTTATCTAATAACGCTAAAGGAATATAGCGTTCCTGGATTTTAATATAGGATCGACCTTCTGCACTCCACATCAGCCCATTTTCATCTGGTGCCGAAAGGGTGCTTGGATCCCATATGGCCTCAAACTGATTGATACGATTCGTCACTTCGATTTTTACTGGTCTCGAAATTATTGGGGATGTATCTGGTTCGAAATACCATTCAATACCATTAAAGTTCACTGGCAATACCTTATCGCCATCTAAAACGTCATAACGCACACCGTATTTTTTGATTGTTTGGATTCTAACAGGAACAAGTTGATCGTCCATTTCAATCACAGTCATTTTTCTTTCGCCGTTTTTCAATATGTCCATGACCGTTCCTTCACCATAACCCTTAGGATAAAAATTTTGCTTTTCGATAAACATCTCATCAGGCTGGATATTTATTTTTAAAGAGTTGATGATTTCCTTTTGTTTTTGAGAAAAAATTGCTGGACCTTCAAATTCTCTCAATTGTTCTCCTCTTAAAGTAAAATATTTCCCATAAACTTCACCCTTTTTAAAATCTGAAACTTTGACATATAAACTGTTCTTCATTTTTTTCACAAGAACTTGCGGACCATTTCTAGGTAAACGGGCGTTGATACCCATTTTTGATATAACTGGTTCTGGTATCTCTTTTTCAAATTTTTCTAGTTTTATCAATACAGGTCCAAAATGAATATTTCTCGCAAGAATTGGTTGGTCTTTAAGTTTCAATAAGTTCTTGATCACAAATCGTCCGCCATTAATTGCTGCTTCTATACCTGGGTCGATATACCGCACGACACTTGCCAAAAGACTTCTCAGATCGGAAAGTTTTGGAAGCACTTTTGCGCTATATTTTATTAATCCCGTTACCCCATTGTTTGCAATAACTCTTGCTGCTCCCAATGCAAAACGGATATTGATAGTAGTGACTTGTCCTAATACAGGAATGACAAGAAGCGCATCAATGATACAATTTGGCACTGCACTTGCAGCATCCTTATTGACAATGCCAATTACGCAATCGTAAAAAGGAATGAAATGACTAACAGTATCCCACACTTTACTAGCTAACGTTTGGTCATTTCCTGAGTCATATAGTTGTTGATACAGTAAATCTTTATGTTTCGTGCTGATATTATTGAATAACGATTCTCTATCATCCCCATGAGATAATTGTTTATCCATGTGGATCTGTGTCATAAAAGAATAAGAATAATCGCCGATCCGAATCTTATCCCCTTCTTTTTTATATTTCTTCCACCAAAGTGATTTTAGGTCCATTAAATCATGCTCTAAAAACAAAAGAGGATCTTGGTCAACACGATAAACACGATACCCCCCCTCTTTTTCTAACCGCTTCAATGCATATGTGCGTACTTCATTGTCCCGAATAGCCACTAACAGATCAGTCTGTTTAAGGGGGAGGATCAAATCATCCCTATTTTCTTTTCTGCTAGCAATCATCAAAGACGGAATCGATCCAATCGGGTTCGAAGCAAGAGCAGCCTCATCTCTAAACTCAGCCGTCCCTTCATAGACACGAGTTTCAGGAGAAAACATAAAATCTAACTCTGTCTGATTGAATGAATCGACAGATAGCCCAATCAATTTTCGGTTCAATAGATGATACGACTCTGCCACATCACTTGTTAACTCTCTATACCAAGGTTCGATACTACGCGGAATCCATGGTCCTGGACAAGGATTACCTCCAGCTAAATATACTTCTCCTGCAGAGGGAGGCACTCTTATCCCAAGTCTTTCACACTCTTTGAGGACTTCATCCACTAATGCTTGTTTTCGCCTAAAGTTGATGACAGCTGTTTTATAGTTTCGGTAAAAGCGGTTAAATTCTTCTTCGTGAACCATAACCGTAAAGTAGCCTCTTTGATAGTAGCTTATGAATGTACTAATAGCGACTTCCCGATAGTCACCCGCCTCCATTGCTATTCTTAATCGCGGCGCATCTAACTGAGCCGTCGTGAATAATGCCGGTATCAACAGATGATCTAATTCTTCGATATCCTGTACTCCTTTTTCACTTACTGACTCAAAGAAAAGTGCACCCAACGTACGAATTTCCTCTTTTTCAAATTTATTAAGAATACCTGAAGCTACTAGTATTCTTGAGCCTGCAATCTGTAACAATGAACCATAGTCGGAAATCAGCAGATTATCTGACAACGCACTTGATGTGAGAAAGTAATTAGGGAGTAGATAGTTCAGACAACCAATCCACAAAGATCTTATATTAGCTTCTAATTCTTTATACTTTTTAGGATCGCTTTTTTTATTAAGCATGATCCGTTTGTCCTTAATCAATTCATTCAGTTTAAATGAATCTCTAAGCTCACCAATCGTAAAGGTAGCAGGATTAGGATGATCAAGGATTTTTTTTGTCGCATATTCTTCAACTGAGCTACCTAGCACATTTTCCATGACCCATTTCATGACTGTTTTTTGTGCATCATTGTCAGAAATCAACTCATCCTCTGCTCCACCATATAAGTTCAACTCTTTCAATATGACTGTTGCTATAGCTTGTACCTTTTCAGGGTTTATCTCCCCATTATTATTATTTTGTGCAAACAATTTCCCAATTCCACTCAGAACTTCCTCTTTTGTTGCCATCCCTGTGATCAAATTATTTTGACGTAAATATTGTCCCACTTTATCAATCACTTGCTGACTTCTCCATTTGTTATCTTCATTTATTGACACCGGTTTAACAGTTTTGGGTTGATTTTCAGGCAAACTAGGAGATTCTTTCTTTGCCATTTTTTTCTCTAACCAATTTGAAAATGTCAATTCTGCTTCCTTATTTGAAATAAGACCATTATCTTCTTGATTAAGTATCGTTTGAGCGAGTTCCTTTAGTTTAACAGGATCGATCACTTTTTGAACAGCACCCTCAAGCATTAGCCAATTTGATACCTTGTCAGCTAACAACTGAGGATTTGATATATCACAGACAATACCCTTTGTTTTTAAAAAATGACAGATTCGTTTGTCGATGACTTCTGATGGTTCATCAGGGAATTTTTGTTGTTTATTTTCTTCGTTGACATGAGTGGTTGCATTCATAGGTATGATATGATTTTCTTTAAGGAAAGATTGAACTTGTTGTTCCTCGGTCTGATCTGACTTATCCTTGCGAGCATCCGGCGCAATCGCATTTATACGATTTTTTTTATACCGATAACCCGCTTGCGCATTATTATTTTCCCATTGGAGTATGACCGCTCGTGACTCGTTTGTTCCCGCAAGTGTCATATTTGATCCATATGCTCTCAATAACTCTTTCGCTACTAGTTCTTCTCGACTCACGATCTCTTCATATTTTCCTAATCTCAATAGCCACATCCGCGTCCATCGGACCAATTCACTTGCAGTAGGATTCTTTAAAATGAAGCCTTGCTTTTGTGCAAAATCAATCAATTCTTTATTCACTGATTCTGTTTTCTCTCGATTGTTAAAGAGATCGCGATTGTAGATAACTGCAGTAATCGTCTGTTTTTTTGGTACAGTAGCAGGAGCATCATTGATGAAGTCCGAAAAAATTTGATTGCACACATTTATTTCTGTTCGATAATAAGCCTCAATCGTTTTTTCCACTGGTGACAGTTGGATTGGTTTCGATTTTTCTTGGTAGGTATAGTTTGCCAAGTACACATTGACTTTCAATTGCATAAAGATTGCTTGTAGTTGTGTTGTCGTCAAAGCATCACCTATTCTGACATTCTTCAAACCATAGTTTTTTCGAATGAGAGAGGCGGCAAATTGGACTTTGGAAGCGTCTTGTGAAATATCATTAATACGACGGATTCTAACCCAATTTTCAAGCGCTTTGATCACTTCCACATCATTAGCATTTTTAGTCACAGCTTTTTGTTTGATCAAAAAGACTTTCAACTTTCTTACTACATTCTTTGTCTCGCTCTTACTCCGAAATAAATATTTATCGTAAAAAAAGTTGGGTAAAGGCTCTTTGTATCGACTAGTTGGGACTCGATCATGCTCAATATCCTCTATGATTCCTTTCACGATTTCAATCTTAGTAGATCCAGGATTCTTCATTGTTCCCTGTCCCCGCTGATTATCTTTAACTGTCTCGACTTCACTTTCCTCTCTAGTATTGAAGCGCGGATCATTGATCGGCCTTCCCTCAGCTCCTCGAACAACGAATAGATCCCACTTTTTTATAAAATTGGTTAGTGTTTCATCCATTTTGCTAAACAACATCCAAAATTGTGTCGCAAATCCTTCCTCTTCCTTATTCAAAGTTGGAACTTCACTTGAAAAGGCATACGCTCGAAAAGAATGAGGAACATTCATACCATTTGAAGGTTTAGCTGTATCAGGAATTTTTTCTTGATAGGAAATACTTTGAGCCATCATGGATAAAAAGCGAGTGATCAGCGAATCTCCTTTTAAACTTTCAAGTTTTTCTGTATAGATTGGTTGATCAAAATCATGAAAAAATGTAATGAATGCCTCTGTTAAACCCTCAAAGAAACTAGCTGACTCAGGAACATCATTTTTCACATTTTCTGTTGTCTGTTGCTTTGTCTGATTGGTTGTTTTGTTAAATGATTGTTGAAAAATTTTTTTCAATTTTTCCGCCGCATCTTCAAATAAAAATTGTTGTTCTGAACGATCACTTACACCTTTCTTGAAGGAAAAATGATGTAGATTGGTGGGTTTATCTATTTGTTGTTGATTCATCTTATGAGATTCAGCAATCGCACTCTGACAAACGGTTTTAAAGTGGACTTTTGTATGCTTGATTTGTGTGTGATTAGAATTAGTTGCCTCTTCCCATGATTTTGTGAGGTCTGTGATAGTCTTATTTGTTGTGCAACCATATGTTTCTGCAATGCCATGTGCTATTTTATGTACGTTCAAACTCCAGTGATGAGCAAAATCTGTTAAATTATAAGCAGTATTATCATGAAAAGCTCGTGAAGGCAAAGAAGCAATTGCAGTTGTATTCTCTGTCAAAGCTGGGGTGATCAACGTACTGTTCACTGTCGAATGCGAAGTAAGCGCATGTAGCACTTCTGTTTGATTCGCATGTTGCTTCACTTCGACAATAGTATCTGCTTCAAAAACAGCGCCACTATTATGTATTGGTTGTCGTTGATTAGGTCCCTCACCTCGCACGACCACATTTCCTAAAATGCTCGAGACGTATAATGACAATAACAATGGTGAATGAAGAATCTCTGGTGTAGGGGCATGACCGACACCAGAAGAAATTGCTTTTACTGCATCTTCAAAAGCCTGCTTATCTTCTTTATTATTCTTTTCATTGTTGAATTGACCATTTCGTTTTCGATTACTTTGATTATCGATTGGCATAGCTCTCTCTCCTTATTTTGTTGATGAGATACAAACCTAAAGGTAGATTTTATGCCACAATTATACATGGTAGTCTGTTCAGCCTCGTGACTAGTTTTTTTTTAATAATAAAAACTTGAACTTTTTTGTCATTTAAATATACATCAATAAGTATAAAAAAAGCGTAAAAGCTAAAAATAGATCAGCTATTTTTTAGCTTTTACACCTTCGTATTGAAAAGTTTAGTTAGGACTACTTCAAAATTTTTCGATTAGAATAAACCGACTACCTCTCCCTGATTCGTCACATTCATATTCAATGCGGCTGGTTTCTTTGGCAATCCTGGCATTGTCATCACATCACCTGTCAAAGCTACTAAAAATCCTGCACCCAATTTGGGTACAAATTCACGGATCGTGATCGTAAAATCTTCCGGTGCACCTAGTAATGTTGGATCGTCAGAAAAAGAGTACTGGGTTTTCGCCATGCAAATCGGTAGGTCAGACCAACCATTTTTCTCAAACTCAAGGATTTGATTCTCTGCTTTTTTGCTAAAAGAAACTTCTTTACCACCGTAGATTTTTTGAACGACTGCATTTACTTTTGATTTGATTGAATCACTAGATTGATACAATGGAACGTAATTCGCGTCTTTTGTATCGATCAATTCTACAACTGCTTTTGCTAATTCAACTCCCCCTTCGGCACCATTTTCCCAAACACTTGCCCGTTTTGCTATAACTCCTTCTTTTTCGCACAATTCCTTCAGTAACTCTAATTCAGCCTCTGTATCAGTCACAAATTCATTGATTGCAACGATCACTGGGATCTTGTAACTTCTCATATTACGAATATGCCGCTTCAAGTTAGCAAATCCTTTGTGTAAAGCCTCAAGATTTTCAGTTTGTAGTTCTGCCTTATCCAGTCCCCCGTGCATTTTCAACGCACGAACAGTCGCTACGATCACAATCGTATCTGGCGCTTTCTGCAAATTAGGAACTTTGATATCTAGGAATTTTTCTCCGCCTAAATCTGCACCAAAACCAGCTTCAGTAACAACATAATCAGCAATTTTCAATGCAGTTTTAGTTGCCAATACACTATTACAACCATGAGCAATGTTTGCAAACGGTCCACCATGGATAAATGCGGGTGTACCATAGATCGTTTGCACGAGATTCGGTTTAATCGCATCTTTTAACAACAAAGCAAGGGAACCCTCTGCTTTTAAATCACCAGCTGTTACAGGACGACGATCGTAAGTATATCCAATAACGATTCGTGCTAATCGAGCTTTTAAATCATCTAAATCAGCAGCTAAACACAATATCGCCATGATTTCACTCGCTACAGTGATATCAAATCCGTCTTCTCTTGGAACCCCCTGAATCGGTCCACCCAATCCAACGATCACATTTCGCAATGCGCGATCATTCAAATCCACGACACGCTTCCAAATGACACGTCGCGGATCGATCCCTAGCTCATTTCCTTGGTGGATGTGGTTATCTAATAAGGCAGACAGTGCATTATTTGCAGAGGTGATTGCATGCATATCTCCAGTAAAATGCAAATTGATATCTTCCATTGGTAATACTTGCGCGTAGCCTCCTCCAGTAGCACCACCCTTGATTCCCATAACTGGACCTAAGGATGGCTCACGTAATGCAATCACAGCTTTTTTGTCTAATTGATTCAAGGCATCACCTAATCCGACTGTAACTGTTGATTTTCCTTCACCAGCTGGTGTTGGATTGATAGAAGTTACCAGAACGAGGCGACCATCCTCTTTTTTCGAAAAATTCTTCATTGTGGTAAAATTTATTTTTGCTTTGTATTTCCCATATAATTCTAGATCATCTTCATTGATTCCGATGCTATCCGCAACTCTAATTATCGGTTTTAGCTGTGTTTCTTGTGAAATCTCTAAATCACTTTTCATCAAAACGCCCCTTTTCACGAACTATCTATACGAATATTTATTTTTTGTTAAGTTATACTTATTATACCTGTTTTCATTGTAAAAAAAAACAAAAAAAACTGATTTTTGATTTATTTGACGTACCTATTAATTCTCTTTATAATATAGGCTATGATCAGACATAGAAAGGTCGTGAGTGTTTTGACCACAGGAATGGTGAAATGGTTCGATAACAAAAAAGGATATGGCTTTATTAGTTATGATGAAACAGAAGAGATCTTCGTACATTTTACTGCAATCGAAGAAGAAGGATTCAAAACACTTGAAGAAAACCAAGTGGTAGAATTTACCGTTATTGAAGGGAATCGAGGCGTTCAGGCGGCCCATGTCAAAAAGATCAATGAATAAACACAGCCAAAGCAAATAAAAAAAGCTATTCCAATTGATTGGAATAGCTTTTTTATTTTTTATTCCTTTTCATTATTTCTGCCTGACTACTAGATTAGTCAGGTTACTACTCTCTGTTACTATTCTCTGCTACTACCTAGTATTCTTGTTTCGATTCTTACTGGTGCCTCTAAACTCGTACAGAATCTTTATCTTATTCAACTAGATCTTTCGTATTCTTAAGTATTGATGGCATCGTTACCGTTTTTTTCATAGGATATTTCAAGTGGTCCAGTAATTCTACTTGCGCCTTTCTTTTTACAAAAATCACAAATGGCTCTTTATTTTTTTCAATTGTTAAAGATAATTTGCGTTTTTGTACATGGACGTCCTTGATTTGATCAATTGGTATTTCACGATCTCTCCAAAAAGCAGCATATTTTATTTTTATTGCCTCTTTTTTTAAAACTAGTGAGCGTCGTAACCCTAGCAAAAGGAAAATAAAGAATACCCCCATTAAAATATTACTTTTCCAATAAGGTCTTGTATTTTCTAACGATAAGATCAAACTCAAAAATAAAATAATAAATGTTGATGACCAATAAATGATCGACTGTGCCGTTTCGGGCTGCCAGCGAATATTTTTTTTCATTCTTCAACCTCGTGTCTTTATCTGTAATGGTATAATAAGTCGAACCGACAATTTTTGAAGGGCGTGTTTTTCCTTATGTTAAAAGTATACATTGATGCATCAACAAAAGGCAACCCTGGACCTAGCGGTGGAGGAATATTACTAGTCGCTGATCATCAGCAAGAACAGTTGTCTATCCCTTTATCCTTTGGTTCAAACCATCAAGCCGAGTTTGAAGTCTTTTTAAAAACTTTAGAAATTCTAAAGAATAGACAGATGACCGAAGAAATCATTCTCTGCTATTCCGATAGTAAAGTGCTTGTATCAACCATCGATAAAAATCATACGAACAACAAAGATTTTTTACCCTATTTAGAAAAAATACAAAGTCTATTAAAAGATTTTTCAATGTTGATTCTTCAGTGGATACCTGAAAGTAAAAATAAAGGCGCAGATAATCTAGCTAGACAAGCTTTACAAAAATCATTATAAAATATTGTGCGTGGAACATGACTCCTCTCGCGTATTCTAAACCCGAATAAACGACGGGAACAGAAGTAACCTCTTCGGAAATAAGGCGCCATCCACGAAAATTGTTCTTCAAATTTTTGTGGATGACGTCTTATTTCTCTAGGCTAGACACTTCAGTTCTGATCTCTTCTTAGGTTTGACTTTCCTCTTTTTTATCGATCTCTGAATGTATCCTTTTTAGTTAAGACTTTTCACATTCAATTCTTTTTTATTTACATTCGGAAATGAAAAAGTTAACGTCCTATTTACTTCCTTGCTATTTGTTGATGCTTGTTGGACGATAGTAGCAAAGCTTCTTTTTTCACGAACATTCGTAGTAGTTGGAAGCGTTGGGTGATTATGATCCTCGCTTGAATTCCCTGCTTTTGTTTGGTTTTTTTCTATTTCATATTCTTTTTCTAAGATGAAAAAATTCCCCGTATGCATCAGCGCAAAAAACATGAATATTTTAGGATCGATTAAAGGTCCATCCCTCAACCCTCTTTCCACACGCAGACGATTGAAGAAATCATTG
>Ga0308157_10004149_pt1 | contig 19628 bp, 19 predicted proteins | sample PhyBR1_FD_201035 | JGI IMG/M metagenome (GOLD analysis project Ga0308157, IMG submission 201035) | Phyllosphere microbial communities from UC Gill Tract Community Farm, Albany, California, United States - DLSLB.R1 | ecosystem: Host-associated > Plants > Phyllosphere > Unclassified | place: USA...
CCGGCTGTTTTTGCTGATACAAAAAAACGCTAACGCCCGCCAGAAACACGAACGTGGGCGCGCAGAAATGGGTAACCCAGCGCGTCAGAAACAGCGCCGCCGGGGCCTGCGCCACGTCTTCGGGCCGCATCGGCGTGGGGCACCAAAACTCGCGAATGTGGTCAATAGCCATTAGCACCATGGCTAGCCCCCGCACCACATCAAGGGTCAGCACCCGCGGGCTAGCAGCGCGCCCAAGGCCCACCGCAGCCGGCGCTAAAGTAGTGGGAAGCTGATTCATGCAGCCAAAATAGCACCTGCACGCACACAAAAAAAGGCCCCGCTGGCGAACAGCGGGGCCTTTTCAGGAAGCTATTAAAAGCAAGTGGTACTTAAACCAGCGATACTTTAACAGCGTTCGGGCCTTTTTTGCCCTGGGCAATTTCAAACTGCACTTTGTCGTTCTCGCGGATTTCGTTCACGAGGTCGGTTACGTGGACAAATACGTCCTCGCCGGTGCTGTCTACTTTGATGAAGCCGAAGCCTTTGGTTTCGTTGAAGAATTTTACGGTTCCTGTCTGCATGATGCTAGGGAAAAAATGGGGGTGATGAAAGCAAGCAGCAGCGAACCTGTGTGATTAATGTAGCGAACTACCCTAAACGGTACTGAAACGTGGCGATTTGCCTTTTGTGCCCCGAAGGTACGTCGGATTTGCTGCGCGGGCCCTTGTGTGCCAGTCGGTGGGCCTAGGTACAGGCTGGTTATTAGCGATTCTAACCGGTTTGTCGTAAAGCAAAAGCTGGCAAATAATAGCCGCTAGGCCTATTTCCCTTTTACACTAGATTTTTATGACGATGAATTTCATTCGGCGCGGCACGGGCCAGCCGCTGTTGCTTTTGCACGGTATTGGCGGCAGTTGGCGCTCGTGGCAGACCATTTTGGACGGGCTAGCCGAGGAGCGCGAGGTTATTGCCGTAGACCTGCCCGGCTTTGGCGCTACCCCGCCGCTCAGCGGCCCCGTGACCATCGCCACCCTAGCCGACGCCGTAACTGATTTTTTGCGAGCGCACTACTTATTGGGGATTGACGCCGTGGGCAGCTCGATGGGGGCGCGCCTGGTGCTGGAGCTGGCCCGGCGCGGCGGCGTGCTGGGCACGGTGGTATCGCTCGACCCTGGCGGCTTTTGGCAGGGTTGGGAGATTCCGTTTTTCTACCACACCGGCAATGCAGTCATCCACTTGGTGCGGGCTTTGAAGCCCATATTGCCCGCGCTCGCTAACAATGTAGTGACACGCACATTGCTGCTAGCCCAGTATTCGGCCCACCCCTGGCAAGTACCGGGGCCAGTGGTGCTCGACGAGCTGCGCACCTATGCGCAAAGCCCTTCCTTTGATGAGCTGCTCTATGACCTGGCGTATGGCGAAGTGCAGCAGGGTGCACCCAAGGGCGCTATCACGCCGCCGCTGGTTATCGGCTGGGGGCGGCAAGACCGGGTGTGCCTACCTAGCCAGGCCCAAGTGGCCCGCGAAAAATTTCCCGACGCCCAGTTCTATTGGTTCGACAACTGCGGCCACCTGCCGCAGTGGGACCAGCCTGCCGAAGCTACCCGCCTGATTTTAGCCACCCTACGGGGCGAGCCTCTTCAAGATAGCAACCTAGCCCAGGCCGGGCCCGCTACGGCTACTAAGCCAGTACCGCAACTGGTAGTAGCCGGCATAGCCGCGCTAGTGGCTGGTGGCGCGTGGCTGCTATTCCGCCAACGCCAGGTGCAAGACTAGCTGGCGCTACCCACAACTTTTACCCAGCGCGTCGGTGTTTACGCAAGCACCGACGCGCTATTTTTCTCTTTTTATGGCTACTGATTATCAACCCATTGCCTGTGGCTTCTACGACGAACTAGAGGCCATTGCCACTCGCAAGAAGCAAGTATACGTGCAGTATTTCAACGATTTGCGGCAGTTATGCCAGGGCACAACCACCATCAAAACCTTTGTCACCCGCGACCACGCCGAGTATGCGCTGCTCGCCTCGGGCGAGGAAGTGCGCCTCGACCACATTATTCGGGTGGACGATATGGCAGCGCCTGGCTTTGCTGAATACCCGGATTTTCGGTGTGGCTGCTAGGCTAGCCTTATGCCCATCCGTCGTCTTCAAGTAGGTGGCCCGCCTGAAGTAAAAACATCCTTAAGAAATTGTAAGTGGCCATATCGGCCTCCACATGCTCCTTTTGGTTGGTTTGCATGAAACGACATTCAAAACAAATATTTAATACGCTCACTAATTCGTCCGCCTCGTTATAAAAAGCCAAGGCATCGCGGTAGATGGGCGGACACATCGTATAATATTCCTGTTTGCCGGCTCGTTGCAATGCAGCAGCTAGCTGCTGCAACTCGACTGAATCTGCCGCCAACCGCGCGCCTATGGTAGCAGTTGGGTTGATAGCCATTCGCTCATCCGTCAGGGTTATGGAATGAGATTCCAAACTTTCTACTTGCTGCCAGAGGGCTGCCCGCCTCATGTAGCGGGCAGTTTCCAACTTTTGCGTGAGCTGTTTTTTTAAGCCAGCAACTCCGGGCCTCGTTGAAAAGAGTACGTCACCGAGTAGCTGAGCTGCTGTTGCTTCCAAAATTCGGCTATCGTCATGGCGTATTTGTAGAAGTGAGGCGCGGAGCTACTAGCCTACGTCCAGTACTGCACCGGCGCGTTCGGAAAGCGGCGCTGCCACTCGCTGTAGAACCAAGCTTTTAGCTCCTTCATCGTGGGCAGGTCGTACACGTATTTGAGGCCACCAAATTTGTTGCGCTTTACGGCGCGGGTGCTTTCATCGAGGTCAAGGCTCGTGTTGGGGTACCACCCTAGCAGCACCTCCTTTGAGCCGGGCGTGAAGCGGTGCGTAACAAACTCCACAGTGAGGTCGCAGTCGAAATCGAAGGCCGCTTGCAGGCGGTCGAACAGCTCGCCGTAGTGCCGCTGCCAGTCGGGCAGGGGCATGATGGGCGCCAGCAGCACGCCCACCGGGTAGCCACCGCCGCCCTGCGCCACCGGCAGGGCTAGCCGCCGCAGCGCCTGGATGCGGGCCTCAATACTGGCCGTGCCACCTTCGAGCTGGCGGGCCAGCGGCTCGGCATTGAGCGAGGCGCGGGCGCGGGTGTGGCCCTGGTGCGGCAGGCCCAGCAAGCTATCCACGTGGTCATATTTGCTCACGAAGCGCAGCCGGGCACCCTCGCGGCCAGCAAAGTAGCGGACCGTTTCGGCCAGGGCGCCGGTGAGGTGCTCGATGCCCAGCACGTCGGTGTAGCAGCTGGCCTCGAAGCTCACGGGGCGGTCGGCGCGCTCATAGAGCTGGGTGTTTTGCAAGAGCTTAGGCAGGTTGGCAAAGGCGCGCACCACGGGCGGCCCGCTGAGGCTGCCGGCCAGGTAGCAGTACTGGCAGTGCGCGGGGCAGCCTTCGGCCAGGTTGAGCTGGTAGTCGGCCGAGGGCGGCGTGGGCTGGAGGCGCAGCGCCCCGGCGGGCGCGTTTACCACGGCCAGGGTGGTTTTGGCGGTGCGGTAGGTGGCGCGCTCGTCGGCCCCGCGCAAGCCGGTAAGGCGGTTGCTTTTGAGCAGCTCGATGGGCAGGTTGAGCGCCTGGGCACGGGCCAGAATCTGCTGGCCATATTCTTCCTGCAAGGCGTCGGGGGTGAAGAGCACGCGCTGCGGCTGCCACAGCTTGGCACCGTGCGTGCGCGGGGCCCCGGCCTCGGCGGGGGCTAACGGGCGGGCAATTTCGGGGGCGTTGAGGACGGGCAAAAAGAGGTCGGTCTGCATTACGTTCTTAACGCCAACGGGCCCGAAATGGGTCGTTTCGGCGCCTAGTTGTCCCTCATTTTTAATCTTAATTAACAACAACTTACTAAGCCTAAACGGCTTCTTTCGGCTGCCTGACTCCCCTGCCCTCCCCGGCCCCTTGCCCGACAATTTGTGGCCTCGACCTCAAAGCGCTGGAACGAGCGGGCTAGCCCACTTTTGCGTATAGCCGGCCCATGACCGACGCCCCCCTCATCCTCACGCTGACCTTGGACGAAGCCAGCCAGGCTTTTTTTGACGCGCAGCGCAAGCATTATTTTCCGCCCAAAATCAATTACCTCGGGGCGCACCTCACGCTGTTTCACGCCCTGCCAGGCGCGGAGGAAACGGCCATTAGGGAGCACCTGGCCGCTGTGGCGGCCAGCCAGCTCGCCCCGCTGCCCCTAGCCGTAACAGGCCTCAAGTTTATGGGCCGGGGCGTGATGTATACCCTAGCCAACGCCGAGTTACCGGCGCTGCACCGGCGCTTGCAGCAGCAGTGGCAGCCCTGGCTGTCGGCCCAGGACCAGCAGGGCCTGCGCCCCCACATTACGGTGCAGAATAAGGTAGACCCGGCCGTAGCGCGAGCCCTGCTTGCTGAACTGGAGGCGGGCTTTCGGCCCTTCGAGGTGCAGGGCACGGGGCTGGCGCTGTGGGCGTACCGGGGCGGGCCCTGGGAGCAGCGCCAGGTGTTTCCGTTTGGGGCGGGCTAGGCTACTAAACGAGGGTGAGGAAGCTGCTGGCTTCCAGAAACTCGCTGAGCAGCGGCTGGGTACTGGCCCCCAGGCTAGCCAGCACCAACTGGGGCGGGGTGAGGTAGCCGGGCACCGACTGCCAGTTGAGACCGGTGGGCCGGGGCGCAAAGCTCATGTACCACTCCGCAAACTCGCGCTGGGGCAGCAGGCCATCAGCTAGCTTTTCGAGGCGGCCGTGGCGCGGGTCGGCCGCAATGCGAGCGTAGAGGCAGCGCACGGCCGCCGGGCAGCCTTCCAGCACCTGCAAAAACCGGCCGCCCCCGTACATGAGTACGCCCGTGACACCGGCCCGCTCATTAAAACCCCGCGACCGCTTTAGCAGTTGCAGCAAGGCTGCTTCCCCAAAATCAACAATGGCCGTACTAATGTAGACGATGCTATAACAACCTCCTAGCTCACTTTCCATCCTAGCTGAGCACCCCGGTGCTCGTCGTCTTTACTGAGTTGTTCTTAACCATGCTTTGGTTTTGCAGTTGCGGCTCGCCACTACAAATTTATTGCCACAAGCGCTATTTTCTTCACTTTTATGGATTTAAAAACTTCTCCCGCCAAGCCGCTGACTGCTGATATCGTGCTTATTGGCGCGGGCATTATGAGCGCCACGCTGGGCGTGCTGCTCAAGGAACTGGACCCTAGCCTAACCCTGGCCGTGTACGAGCGCCTCGATGAGGTAGCCGCCGAAAGCTCCGACGCCTGGAACAATGCCGGCACCGGCCACTCGGCTTTTTGTGAATTAAACTACACCCCGCAGCGCCCCGATGGCAGCGTGGACATTTCGAAAGCCGATAAAATTGCCGAGCAGTTTGAGCTCAGCAAGCAGCTTTGGGCCAGCCTTGTGGAGGAGGGTAAGCTGCCCGACCCGGACGCTTTTATCCACAGCATTCCGCACATGAGCTTTGTGTGGGGCACCGAAAACGTGGAGTATCTGCGCGCGCGCTACACTGCTTTGCTAGGGTCGCCGCTGTTTCGGGGTATGGAGTTCAGCACCGACCCGGCCGAGATTGCCAGCTGGATACCCTTGGTGATGGACGGCCGCGACCCTAGCCAGCCCGTGGCGGCCACGCGCATGGCCATCGGCACCGACGTCAACTTTGGCACGCTCACCCGCTCTTTGTTTGATAACCTACGCCAGCAGCCGGGCGTGAGCTTCGAGCTAGGGCAGGAAATTGAGGACTTGCGGCGCAAGGAAGGCGGCCTGTGGCGCGTAAAAATCCGCGACCGGGCCACGGGCAAGAGCCGCAAAATCTACACGCGCTTCGTGTTTATCGGGGCGGGCGGCGGCTCGCTCACGCTGCTCGAAAAATCGGAGATTCCGGAGGCCAATGGCTTCGGCGGCTTCCCCGTGAGCGGGCAGTGGCTGAAGTGCACGCGCCCCGAGGTGATTGCCCGCCACGATGCCAAGGTCTACGGCAAGGCTGCCGTGGGCTCGCCGCCCATGTCGGTGCCCCACCTCGACACCCGCCAGATAAACGGCCGCCAGGAGCTGCTGTTTGGCCCCTACGCCGGCTTCAGCACCAAGTTCCTGAAGCGCGGCTCGTACGCCGACTTGTTTCGCTCGATTGAGCTGGGCAACATTCGGCCGCTGCTCTACGCTGGCGCACACAATATTCCGCTCACTAAATACCTCATCGGGCAGGTGCTGCAAACGCCCGAGCAGCGCATTGCCGCCCTGCGCGAGTACTACCCCGAGGCCCGCCCCGAAGACTGGCAGCTCGAAACCGCCGGCCAGCGCGTGCAGGTCATCAAGAAAGATAAAAAGCAGGGCGGCGTGCTGGAGTTTGGCACCGAAGTAGTGACGGCCGCCGACGGCTCCATCGCGGCGCTGCTCGGCGCTTCGCCGGGGGCTAGCACCGCCGTCAGCATCATGCTCGATTTGGTGCAGCGCTGCTTTCCCGAGCACGCCGCCTCGGCGGCGTGGCAGGCCACGTTTCGGCGGCTGGTGCCTTCCTTTGGGCAGCATCTGGCTGATAATGCGACCCTCACGGCCGCGGTGCGGGCGCATTCAGCCCAGGTACTGAAGCTGGGCAATGCCAGGTAAGCTTGCGCTTTCCTGGCGGTTCTTTTCCTCAAAATGGCCAGCCACCGCTTATTCCTTATCCTATGAACTGCCTGCTGCTCATCGATTTCCAGCTTGATTTTCTGCCCGGCGGCTCGCTGGCCGTGGCCGAAGGCGACGCCATTCTGCCGCTGCTCAACGGCTTGCAGCCGCGCTTCGACCTAGTAGTGGCTACCCAGGACTGGCACCCGGCCGGACACCGCAGCTTTGCCAGCGCGCACCTCGGCCAGGCGCTATTCAGCGAAATACAGTGGCAGGGCCTACCCCAACGCCTGTGGCCCGACCACTGCGTGCAGGGCACGCCCGGTGCCCTGCTGCACCCCGGCCTGAACCTCGACCGGGTGGAGGCCATCTTTCGCAAAGGCACTGACCCTGACCTGGATAGCTACAGTGCGTTTTTCGACAACGGCCACCGTCGCGCCACTGGCCTCAGCGCCTACCTGCGGGCGCGGGGCGTCACGCAGGTGTTTGTGGCGGGGCTAGCCAGCGATTACTGCGTGTATTTCTCAGCGAAGGATGCGCGCGGCGAAGGCTTTGAGGTAGCCGTGCTGGAGGATGCCAGCCGGGGTATTGCGCCCGCGAGCATGGCCGCTGCCAAAACTGACTTGTTGGCGCGGGGCGTGCGCTTTGTGCAGGCTAGCGAGGTGCTGGCGGGCTAGCCTACGCAAGGTATGCCTAAGCAAAAACCGTCTCTCGTGCTGCGCAAGCGCAGCACGAGAGACGGTTTTTGTAGTTCCTGACTAGTGCGCTTACGGGTTAATCGTGACGATGCTACCGTCGGCGTTACGCTTGAGCTCAGTCACTTTCACGTTGCGGAGCCAGGTTTTGCCGCTAAGCTGGGTATCGTGGTAGAAAATGTACCATTTGCCCTTGAACTCCACAATGGAATGGTGGGTAGTCCACCCTTCCACGGGGTTCATAATCACGCCTTTGTACGTAAAGGGGCCAGTGGGCGAGTCGCTCACGGCGTACGCCAGCAAGTGCGTGTCGCCGGTCGAGTACGAGAAATAATATTTGCCCTGGTACTTGTGCAGCCAGCCCCCCTCGAAGAAGCGCCGCTTGGTATCGCTGGCCAGCAGGGGCTTGCCGGCTTCGTCCACGATTTTGAGTTCCTGCACCGGGCCGGCAAAGTGCTTCATGTCGGCGCTGAGCTGGGCTACGCGCGGGCCAATGGCGGGCTCGTTACCGTCGGGCTTTTTCTCGGGAGCGTTGGCATCGTAGGTGCCGGTTTTCCAGCGTTGCAGCTGGCCACCCCAGAGGCCACCGAAGTACATATAGGCCTTGCCGTCAGTATTCATAAACACGGCCGGGTCAATGCTATAGCTACCCGCGATGGGCGTGGCCTCGGCCTTGAACGGACCGGTAGGCGACTGGCTGGTGGCCACGCCCACGCGGAATACGTCCTGCTTGTCCTTCACCGGAAAATACAGGTAGTAGGTGCCGTTTTTGAAGGCCGCATCGGGGGCCCACAGCTGGCGGCCGGCCCAGGGAATATCCTTCACATCGAGCGCCACGCCGTGGTCGGTAACCTTGCCGCCGATGCTGTCCATTGACAGAATGCGGTAGTCGCGCATGGCAAAATGGTCCCCTTTGTCGTTCTCCGGCATCCCCGTCTCAATGTCGTGCGAGGGGTAGATGTAAATCTTGCCGTTGAAGACGTGCGCCGAGGGGTCGGCCGTGTAGATATTGCTGATGAGCGGCTGGGTCAGGTACTTAGCCTTGCTGGCCGTGGTATGGGCCGCGGCGCCGGGGGCGCCGGCCGCGGGCTGGTCGGCGATTTGGGTGGGCTGGCTTTGGCAGGCGGCGAGGGCTAGCGGGGCGGCGAGCAGCAGGGCCGCCCGGTGAGAAGCGAGGGTACGCAGCATCTTCGGGAGAGGTGGTTGGTGGTGGGGCCGCAAGCTAGCGCGCAGTTTTTTGGCTTATCTATCGGTTTCGTTTAGATAGGACCTAGCCGGGCGGAGCGGGCGCAACCACGGCCCGCCCCGCCCGTTTTTACGGCATGAACTTACAGCCTCGCACCACGGCTTCTGGCTGGCAGCGCACTACGTATCGCATTATTTTTGAGTCGAATACGCAGGCTGGGCGCGCCTTCGACATTGGCCTGCTGGTGGCCATTGTGCTGAGCGTGGTTACGGTAGTACTCGATAGTGTGGAGCACATCCGGCTGGTATATGGGGCATCTCTGCGGGTGCTGGAGTGGTTTTTTACCGGCCTTTTTCTGCTCGAATACCTGGCCCGGCTGCTGGTGGTGCGCCGCCCGCTAGCCTACGCGCTAAGCTTGCTGGGCATCATTGATTTTTTGTCGGTCATTCCTACGCTGGCGGCACTGCTGGTGGCTAGCAGCCGTTATCTACTGGCTATTCGCACGCTGCGGCTGCTGCGGGTATTCCGCATTTTCAAGCTGGGGCGCTTCGTGGGTGAGGGCGAGTTTATTGTGACGGCGCTGAAGGCCAGCCGGTTTAAAATCCTGGTTTTTCTCTCGGCCGTTCTCATGCTAGCCACGGCAATGGGCTCGCTGATGTACGTGATAGAAGGCGGCCAAAACGGCTTCACAAGCATTCCAAAAAGCATTTACTGGGCCATCGTGACGCTTACTACGGTGGGCTACGGCGATATTTCGCCCCACACGGTGGTGGGGCAGGTGCTGGCCTCGGTGCTCATGATTTTGGGCTACGCCATCATTGCCGTACCTACCGGCATTGTGTCGGCCCACATGGCCGGTGCAGCTGGCCCGGCCGCGCCGGGCGTCAAGCAGGCGGCCTGCCCTAGCTGCCAGGCCACCGGGCACCGGCCCGAGGCGGCTTTTTGCTGGCAGTGCGGCGGAGCGGTGTAGCGCGGGCCCTGGTCGAGCAGCGAACCCCTGCGCAGCCTTGCAGACTCGCAGAGGCCGCGCTACACTGCTTTTACTAGCCGTTCATTTGCCGGAAGCGGGCATCCAGCTCGGCCCGCGAGGCTAGCCGGCCACTTTCGGAAGTGCCGAAGCCGACTTCTTCTTCGCCGGCGGCGAGGCGAGCCATAATACTATCGGCAAACTCCTCGACGGGCACGGCCCAGGTGTGCAGGCCCGGCCCGCCGAGGTCGGTATTGACGGCGGGCGGCACAATTTCGAGCACCCGCACGCCGGTGTCGGCCAGTTGGCGGCGCAGCGAGAGCGTAAACGAGTGCAGCGCTGCCTTGGTGGCGCTGTAGATGGGCGCGGCGGCCATCGGTGCGAAGGCCAGCCCCGACGACACATTAACGATAGCCGGCTCGCGCTGCTGGCGCAAGTGCGGCACCAGCAAAGCCGCCAAGTGAATGGGCGCCTCCAGGTTGATAGCAATTTCCTGGCGCTGCTGCTCCCAGGCGGCAAGGTCGGCGGGCAGGTCGGCCAGCTGGAAGCGGTTTTGAATACCGGCGTTGTTAATCAACACGTTGAGGGCCGGAAAATCGGCTACTACCTGGCTGGCCAGCGCGGCGCGGCTGGCGGCCTGGGCGAGGTCGCACTCATAAAAGTGCAGGCTAGGCACCTGCTGCCGGGCCTCTTGCAGCTTGTCGGCCCGCCGCCCACAGATGATAACTTGGCTGCCCGCCTCAGCAAAGCGCCGGGCCAGCGCCAGGCCGATGCCAGTGGCACCGCCCGTGAGCAAAATAGTGTTGTGGGAGAGATTCATTGGAAAGGAAACTGGACCTCAAGGCTTACGCAGAACTGCCCCACCCGGCTAGGGCCGGCGGCTACCTTTGCGGCGTGGAAACCCCCTCTCCTACCTTGCGCGCCGCCACGCCGGCCAACGTGCCCGCCTTGGCTAGCCTCATCAACCGCGCCTACCGCAGCGAGGCTAGCCAGGCCGGCTGGACCACCGAAGGCCACCTGCTCGATGGCCCCCGCATCGACGAAGCCACGCTGCTGCAAATGCTGGCCGCCCCCAATGCCGTGCTGCTACAAGCTGAGCTGGTGGGCCAGCTAGCCGGCTGCGTCCACCTCGAAAACCAGGGCAACTATCTCTATCTGAGCATGCTGGCTGTGGACCCTGGCGCCCAGGCGCACGGCCTGGGCCGCCAGCTGCTGCACGCCGCCGAGGCACACGCCCGGCAAGCTGGCTGCGCCACCATTAGGATGAGCGTGCTGGCGCTGCGCACCGAATTGCTGGCCTGGTACGAGCGCCAGGGCTACCGCCGCACTGGAGCCAGCGAGCCGTTTCCGGCTACCACACGCTTCGGCCGGCCGCGCCAGCCGCTGACGTTGCTGGCGCTGGAGAAGAGCCTTGGGGTAGTTTGAGTGGCAAAAAGTATGGGCGTAGCTGAAATAGTTATGCGCCGCATACTGCTTCAGCTACGCCCATACTTTTTCTTCACGTCTTAAATTACGCCAGCTTGCGCAGCAGGGCCAGCAGCTCGTGCTGGGTGGCCTGCGTGCGGTCGTGGGCGTACCAGGTGTGTATCTCGCGTATGTAGTCGTCGTGGGCCATGCCTTCGGCTTTCAGCTTGGTTAGCAGGGCCTGCGCCTCGGCGGGGCGCGGGCCCCAGTGCGTGATTTCGGCTAGGGTATCGGCGCGCAATATTACCAGCTTGGGGATGGAGCGGCTGCCGTTGGTGAGGTACTGGTCGGTGATGTCGAGGTTATCATCGCGCAGAATGTAGGCGGTGCGCAGGTGGCCGGCGCTAGCCTGGGCCACGGCTTCAATAACGGGCACAAGCTGGGCGGCGTCGCCGCACCAGCCTTCGGTGATAATCAGCCCGATGTAGTGGCCGGTGAGGCTGGCGGCAGCGCTAGCCAGCTCGGGCAGCAGCTTGGCAGTTTTATCGAGGCGGCTCATACGCTGCACGTTGAGCGCGGTGTACTCGGTGAGTTCCGGCGACTGCTGGGGGCCGGTGGTTTGCCCCTTGGCCAACGCCTCGTCGATAAGCTGCCGGTAAGCGGCGTAGGAATAAGCGGTAGCTAGGCGCTCGGGGCTGATAACGGGCTCGGAAGAAGAGGAAGACATGCGAAAAAATTAAACGCGAATGGGCTTATGGAAAGCAGCGTGGGGAATTAACCTACACAACAACAGGCAAGTGTGTGGCGAACGCAGTTGCTTGCCTTGCAGGTAGCGGCCCCTACCCCACCGCTGGAATTTGATGTACGGATTGCGCGGCCGGCTAGCCATACCTGCGCCGCTACGGACCGTTGCCAGTTGGGGCCCGCTGCCGCTCTGGGCGCGCCAGCGCAGCTCACGGCGCCGCTGCTGCCCAGTGGCCCGGCCGGAACGGCGCAAAACCGGCTTGCCTGGTGCCGCTAGCCCCTTACCAGGGCCGCAGACCTAATGCCCGCCCAGGGCGCCGTGGCTGCCCGGCCGCGCACGGCTTAGCTTTGCGCCATGCCCAGAATCCTGCTCATTGGCGCAGTGCTGCTAGCCCTGGCGGGCTGCCAGTCGGCCACCGCGCCCACTACTGCCAGCCCCCCCGGCGCGCCCGCCGGGGCCGTGCCCAGCGTTATTTCGATGCCCACCGGCACCCCCGCGCCTACCGCCGAGGCGGCCCGCGCTGCCGTGGCTCGCTACCTGCAAGGCCAGCCCCAGGCCACGCGCTACGTGCCCGATTCGGCCAGCATCATCAATGCCGATGCGCACTGGCAGGTGCTGGTGCCCCGCACCGACTGGGCCCAGCGGATGCCTAATAAAGCCGCTTTTGAGGTTGACAAAGCCACCGGCGAGGTGCGCCCGCTACCGGTTAAGTAGCCTGCCTAATAAATATTTATTCAGCAAAGAGGGCCGCCCACGTTGGGCGGCCCTCTTTGCTGGGCGAGGGCTAGCCAGCGCCTATTTCATCACTTCCAGCCAGCCCTTCACGCGGTGGCCGTCGGGGTAAGTGAGCAGGTAGTAGTAGAGGCCGGCGGGGTGGCCGGTGGCGTCCCAGTCGTTGTGGTACACGGCCACATCATGCACTACCTGCCCCCAGCGCGAAAACAGCTGGAGCCGCGGCTCGCAGCTAACCGGCAGGCGGAAATACTGGTTATCCTTGTCGCCATTGGGGGTAATGACGTTGGGAATGGGCTGGTTGAGCACCTCGACTGCCGCGAGCGGGGCCGTGGTTTCGCACTGCGCGCCCAGGTAGCGCAGCACCACCCGGGGCTGGTAGCGGCCGGCCTGCTGGTAGGTGTGGCGCACGTCGGCGCCCTCTTCCGGCGGGGTGCCATCGCCAAAATCCCAGCGGGCGGGGCTGCCCCCGGCGTTGGTAAAGCGCACTACTAGGGGCGCCTGCTGGTCTTGGGGGCAGGCCACCGGCGCCCAGGCGGCGAGCAGGGCTGGCACCGGGGCCACCGCCACGCGCCGGCTGGCACTGGCTGTGCAGCTACCACTCGCCACGGTATAGCTCAGCACCACCGAGCCCGCAAAGCCAACAGGCGGCGTGAAGAAAAAGCCGGTTGTGGCCGTGCCGCTCACGCCGCTGCCGCTCCAGGTGCCGCCCGCGGGGCTGGCCCCGCGCAGCCGGAACGCCGCCGTGGTGCCGGGGCACAGCACGGTATCGGCTGGCAGGCTAGCCACCAGCAGCGGCGTAACCGTGACGGTGAGCGCGCGCTGGGCATTGCACGCCGAGCCATTACCGACTATGTAGGTGAGGGCAAACGTGCCCACTCCGGCCTGGCTAGGGATGAAAAAATAGCTGGTGCCCGACACGCTCACGCCCGGCCCGTACCAGTAGCCCCCGGCCGGGGTGCCCACCAGCGGATAGCGGGTGCCGTTGCTCACGCACAGCGGCGAGGGCAGCGCCGCGAGTACCGGCGGGGTGGTGCCCACTACCACGTAGCGGCGGGTGCTGGTGGCGGTGCACGAGTTGTCTTGTGCGGCCACGGTGTAGGTCAGGTCGACGATGCCCGGCGGCACGGCGGCGGGGTCAAACCGGAAGCCGGTGGCTACCGAGCCGCTCACGCCGGGGCCCGCCCAGGTGCCGCCCGGCGCCGTGCCAAACAGGCTAAGGGGGCTAGCCGTGTTGCACAGCGTGGCGCCGGGGCCGGCCGCGGCGCGCACCACTTCCACCCGGCGCTTCACCTGCACGTTGCAGCCCAGGGCGTAGGAGTAGGTAATTTCAACCACGCCATTTACCAAGTTGGGGTTGAAGACCGCGCCGGCGGCCGTCGTCGTTACCCCCAGCCCGGTGAAGGTGCCGCCCGCCGGCGAGCCCACCAGCAGCGTGGTGGGGGCCTGGGCGCCATCGGCCAGGCAGTACGAGGCGGGCAGCACCGTGGCAATGCTCACCGCCGCCGGGGCCACCACCGTTACCTGGCGCGTGGCCGTGCTGCTGCACAGGCCCGTTGCCACGGTGTAGGTGAGGGCATAAGTACCGAGGGCGGGCGGCGTAAAAGTGTAGCCCGTGGCCACTGAGCCGCTCACGCCGGGGCCCGTCCACACGCCGCCGCTAGGGGTGGCTTCCAGCGCCGAGGCCGCGCTGAGGCACACCGTTTGGGGCGGGCCCACGTCGGCCACGTCGGGCCGGAAATTGAGCACGAAGGCTGCGTTGTTGCAGTTGCCGCCCGTGCCGCTGGTGGCCGAGTAGTAGTTGGCCCCCGGCGGCACCGGAAAACTGGCCTGCGCCCCGCAGGTGCACACGGCCTGGTACACCACCCCGCGCGGGTCGAAGCGCGAGGTGCCGCCGTCTACGTGCTCGCCCCAGTACTGGTCGTTGGCGATGCCGCCGAAAAAGGTACCGTAGGCCAGGTTTTTCAGCCCCGAGCCAAACTGGGCCAGGTAAAAATCGGAGCCGTCGGTAATCGACTGCACGGCGTAGGCGGTGGTGGGCAGGCCCCGGGTGTAGCTGCCCGCGTTGGCACTCAGGTAGCCGCCGCCGTTCATCTGGTTGGCGCCGCCACCCCAGCCGCACACAAATACCCGGTCGCAGTTATCCACCAGAAAGGCGGTGGGCGAAATGTCGATGGTATTGCGGCCGCTGCCAAACACGGTGGCTAGCTGGGTAGTGCTCAGGTTAGCGTCGAGCTTATGAATGAACTGGTGGCCATTGGGCGTGGTGTAGAGGCCGGGCGTGACGGGGTACGCGCCCAGCGACTGCCCTAGCACGTAGACCCCGCCATCGGTGCCGAGCTGCACAAAATAGGCCTGGTCGTAGGCACTGGTACCCAGGTAGGTAGTGCGAATAATGCGGCTGCCATCGGCCGCGATGCGGGCCACGTAGCCGTCGACATTGCCGGCCAGGCTCGAGCGCAGGGCACCGGCCGTGGCGGGCAGGTCGGGGCTGAGCGTGCCGCCCGCCACGTACACATCGCCCGAGGTGGGCTCGATTTGCAGCGAGTAGGCCGCGTCGGCGGCATTGCCACCGAGGTAGCCGCCCCACAGCATGGTCGATAGCTCGGGCGTGAGCTTGCACACCACCCCGTCTACTGTGCCGCCCCGGTAGCTGCGCTGAAAGCTATTTGGCGTGCCGGCGGGTAGGAAGTCGGGCGAGTTCGTGCAGGAAGCAACGTACACGTTATCAAACTTATCAACAATAATATCACCCCGAAAAGAATCGCCGAAGTTGTGCGGCAGCTGCACACTGTTGGAATACTCTTGCAGGGGCACCAGGCCATCGTTGCCGGCGCCGCCCAGGTAGGTGCTGGCCCGCATGGCCGTGCCGTTGGCCGCGAGGCGGCACACCACCATGTCGGCCCCCACGCTCAGGTAGGGGTCGCCAGTTGTGCCGCCCCGGAAAGTGCGCTGCACGGCCGTGGCTGTCACGGGAAAGTCGCTGGAGCCCGTGGAGCCCAGCACCAGCAGCTCGCCCAGGCTGTTCACCACCATGCTGTGCGGGTACTCGCGCTGGTTGCCGCCCACGTACGTAGCCCAGGCCCGCGCCGCCGGCCCCGACTTGGTTACGTCGTATTTAATCAACCCCATGTCGATGTTGCTGCGAAACGAGGTCTGGAACGCGCCGGGGCTCACCGGATAGCCCTGCCCAAACACGATGCCACCCGAGTAGAGGTTGCCCTGCGCGTCGTAGGTGGCCGTGCAGCCCCAGTTGGTATAGGTAGAGCCGGTGTAGGTGGCGAACACCAGCGTGGGGTCGATGATAAGGGGCCGGGTGGGGTCGTAGGCGCCTACTTCGAAACGCACGGTATTGTCGGCGTCGAGGCGGTAGTGGCAGGCCACGGGCTGGTGGGCGCCGCCCGGCCCCAGCTGCCAGGCCTGGGGCGCCAGCTCGCGCACCACGCCCACGCTGGTGGCCAATTGCAGGTTGCCGAGGGCATCGAGTGTGGCCGGGGCGCCGGCGTGGCGCAGGCCAATGGCGGCCGGGCTAGCCCCCGGCGCCACGGTAAAGTCATACTCCAGCCGCTCGTCGGCATTCTCGTAGAAGCGGGCGTCCACGCCGGGCCATAGCTCGGCGTAGTGCAGCTCGCGGTAGCTGCGCACATCGGCGGCCCAGCGGGCGGGGTCGCTGCCCCGGAAGTAGTTGCGGTGCTCGGCGGTGCGGCCGGCTGGCACCAGGTGCGTAGCCGCCGAGGCGTTGGCAAAGCGCAGGTCGAGGGCGTGGCCCCGCAGCAGATAGTCGGCCTTGGGCAGGCGCGCGGCCGAGTCGGTGGCGTGGCCCGAGGCCCTGGCCAGCTCGCCGGGCGCCAGCAGGGCTAGCCGCAGGCCATCGCGCTCGGCAAAAAGCTGCCCGCCGCCCGGCAGCGCGGCTGTGTAGCGCACCGGCCCCGCGCACTGCCCCTTGTTCTCGATAAATTCGAGCGTGGGCTGGGCGGCCGGGCTAGCCGGCGGGCGGTCGGCCTGGGCCACGGCCAGCCGGGCTAGCAGGCAGGCAAACAGGGTAACGAGTGCTTTCATTTATTTTTTGCAGAAAAGACGAAAAAGCGCGTTCAAATATAGTCCGCGCCGCGCCCGCTGCCCCTTAAATACCTCACTTTTCGGGCCTTTATGGGCGCGCGGCGGGCTGGCCCGCGCGGGCAGCCACGCGGCGGCGTTTTGCGTATGACGGCCTAACTTACTTTTTCCTTTTCCTCTACCCCTAGCCTATGGACCAGGTAGCCGCTGGCGTTCACCAGCTGCGCATTAAGCGCTTTGTAAATGTGTATTTTGTAGAAACCGGCACGCCCGGCGAGTGGGTGCTCATCGACACGGGCCTGCCGGGCTCGGAGAAGGAGATTATCGCGGCGGCCGACCAGCTCTTTTATCCCGGCGCGCGGCCCGAGGCTATCCTGCTCACCCACGGCCACCTCGACCACATGGGCTCGGCCAAGGAGCTGGCCGCCCACTGGAAAGTGCCCGTAGTGGTGCACCCGCTGGAGCTGCCCTTCGTGACGGCCAAGGCGCTATACCCGCCCAGCGACCCCACCGTGGGCGGTTCGCTGGCCTTCATGAGCCGCTTCTTCCCCACTCAGCTACCTAGTTTAGAGGGAGTGGCTGAGGCCCTGCCGCTCGACGATGAGCACCCACCGCACCTGGTGCAGTGGCGCTGGCTGCACGTGCCGGGCCACGCGCCGGGCCAGGTGGCTTTCTTCCGGCTAGCCGACCGCACGCTGCTCGGGGCCGACGCCTTTGCCACCACCAACCACGAGTCGGTGCCGGCGGTGCTGCTGGGCTTGCCCGAAATCAGCGTGGCCGGCGCACCCTTCAACTACGATTGGGAGCTGTGCCGCCAATCGGTGCAAACCCTGGCCGACCTAGAGCCGCGCGCCATTGGCTGCGGCCACGGCCCGGTTATTACCGGCCCCGCCGCCACGGCTGGCCTGCGCCACCTGGCCGACCACTACGAACTGCCCAAGCAGGGCCGCTACCTGCCCGAGCCCGCCCGCACCGATGCCAACGGCGTCGAGCACCTGCCGCCCAAGCCCGCCGATAAGCTGCCCCGCCAGGCTGCGGCCATCGGCGTGAGCCTGCTGCTGGCCGGGGGCGCCTGGCTGCTGCTCGGTAGCCGCCGCCAAAAAACCAAGCGCTATAAGCGGCCGCTTAACTAGCGGCCCACCGCGGCCGGCGCTATTTTTGAGGATGGGCGGGCTAGCCAGCGCGCAGCATGGTGCTGCCCTGGCTAGCCCGCCCATTGTTTTTTTGTTCTGCTTCCCCGTTATGATAGCTCGCTGCCTGCTGGCCGCGCTGTTGGTTTCGCCCCCGGTGGCGGGGCCGCCGGCCGCGTTTTACACCACCTACACCTACACGGCCTACACCGTGGTTGACCTTACCACGGGCGAGCCGCCGACCCAGGTAGCGGGCGTGGGCGGCACCCTGGCCCTGCGCGCCGATGGCACGTATGCCAAGCGCCTGAGCTTGCTGCTCGGCGACAGTGGCCCGCGCCTGTTTCCGCAGCAAGGGCGCTTCACTACAAAGGGCGACAGCATTGTGTTTCGCTTCACCGACCTTAAGGGCTCGGATGTGCAGCGCGGCACGTACCGCTACAATGCCAAAACGCGCCGGCTCAGCATCACTATTCTGGGCTACCCCACCGGCAACAAAGGCATCTATGAGCTGGTGGCCACTGCGCCGCCCGCCCGCTAGCGCGGCTGGCCGATTGCCGCCCGCGCCCCGGCTTAGTAACTTGCACCCGCATTCGGGCCGTTCACCCCACCCCGCCGCCCGAATGGCTGATTGCTCACTGATAACTGATACTAGAAAAATGGGACGCGCATTTGAATTCCGGAAAGGCCGCAAAATGAAGCGCTGGGACCGGATGTCGAAAGACTTTACCCGCATCGGCAAGGAAATCGTGATGGCCGTGAAAGAAGGCGGCCCCAACCCCGATAGCAACGCCCGCCTGCGCACGGCCATCCAGAACGGCAAGGGTGTGAACATGCCCAAAGACCGCGTGGATGCCGCCATTAAGCGCGCCAGCGGCAAGGATGAGAAAGATTACCAAGAGGTTGTGTATGAGGGCTACGGCCCGCACGGCGTGGCCATTGTGGTTGAAACCGCCACCGACAACCCCACCCGCACCGTGAGCAACGTGCGCCTGTACTTCAACCGCAACAGCGGCGCGCTGGGCACGGCCGGCAGTTCCGACTACACCTTCACCCGCAAGGGCGTTTTCAAGCTGGCCGCCGAAGGGCTGGACCGCGACGAGCTGGAATTGGAGCTGATTGATGCCGGTGCCGAGGACGTGTACGAAACCGCCGAGGAAGACGAGCACGGCGCCGAGCATAAGTACATGGTGATTGAAACTGCCTTCACCGACTTTGGCCAGATGCAGAAAGCGCTGGACACCAAGGGCGTAAACATTGTGAGCGCTACCCTGCAGCGCGTGCCTAACACCACCGTGTCGCTCAACGACGAGCAGGCCGAAGAAGTGGAAAAGCTCATCGACAAGCTCGAAGAAGACGAGGATGTGCAGGCTGTTTACCACACCATGGGTTAGAGCGGTGCGCAGGCCGCGCGCTACTTTCCGTTAAAATTTCAACTCCCATGTCCCAGCCTACGTCCCTTATTCCGGCCAACGATGCCGAGCGACTGCGGGCGCTGGCGCCCTACCGGGTGCTGGGCACCTCGCCCGATGCCGTATTCGATGAGGTAGTGCGCTTCACGGCCAAGCTCTTCAACGTACCCATTGCGCTGGTGTCGCTGGTTGATGAGGGCAGCGTCTGGTTTAAGGCTAACTTTGGCCTCGGCGGGGCCGAGCGCGTGCAGCGCAACGAAAGCGTGTGCTCGGTGGCCATTCTGCAAGACGATACCACCGTGTATGAAGACCTGCGCCGCACGCCCTGCCAGCTCACCGAGCCCGGCGTGGCCGAGGCGCTGAATATGCAGTTCTATGCCGGGCACCCACTGCGCAACGAGGCCGGCTACCCCATTGGCGCCCTGTGCATTATCGACCGCCGGCCGCGGCAGCTCTCGGCCGACGAGCAGGCGCGCCTGCAAAAGCTGGCCGCCGTGGTAATGAAGATGCTCGACCTGCGGCTAGCCCTGCTGCACCAGCCCCAGAAGTCGGCCGCTGTGTGGCTGCTGCTCTACGACCACCTCGACCAGTCGCTCACCCGCCTCGACACCCTGGCCGAGCTGAGCCGCTGGGAAGAATCGCCCGACACGCCCCAGGCGCTGCTATATGAGCGCTCGCTGCAAGAGGAGGCCGAGCTCGTCACCAA
>Ga0308157_10004150_pt1 | contig 19627 bp, 15 predicted proteins | sample PhyBR1_FD_201035 | JGI IMG/M metagenome (GOLD analysis project Ga0308157, IMG submission 201035) | Phyllosphere microbial communities from UC Gill Tract Community Farm, Albany, California, United States - DLSLB.R1 | ecosystem: Host-associated > Plants > Phyllosphere > Unclassified | place: USA...
GGCTGGAGCGAGGAAGCGGTAAAGCAGGATTTTACAGGCTTTCTGCCCATTCTTCACGACCATCTGCATGAGCTGGCCCGCGCGGCGATGCCGCTTGGCCTGCATAGTTTTGGCCAGCCATCTGACCCCGATCACCGGCTCACCACAATCATGCAGCAATTGGGACAACCCTTTTATGAAGCAGTAGGCTCTGGATCGGACGAACTCTTCGTGGACGATTATACGAAGCTGAAACAAACCGCTCCCTTCAAGCTGTTGCACCAGTATTTGCGCGAAGGGCGTGACCGGACCGGGCTTGCGGAGCCGCTGCGCGCTTTCATTGTGCGGGCCGGTCAGCTCGAGGCCAATCTTTCAGCACCTCTGGAAATGGAAGCATTGCTTTCAGGACTTGCCGGACGATTTGTGCCACCGGGCGCAGGCGGTGATCCGATCCGCAATCCCGATGTTGAAAGCGGCAGAAATCTCTACGCTTTCGAGCCGGACAAGATACCGACCAGAGCATCCTTCGAGGCGGGAAAGGAAGCTTTCGATCAACTTGTCGCTGCGTTCAGGGATGAACATGATGGTGCTTATCCGACGAAACTCGCCTTCAGCCTGTGGTCTTCGGAAGCGATCCGTCATCTTGGTGTGACGGAAGCGCAGGTGCTTCATGCAATCGGTGCGCGTCCCGTATGGGATGAAGGCGGACGGGTCAAATCGCTCGAAATCATTCCGATAGCAGAGCTTGGCCGACCGCGTATCGATGTCGTTGTGCAAGTCACCAGCGTGTATCGCGACCAGTTCGACAGTTTCATGCGCCTTCTTGCGGATGCGATGGAGAGAATTGGTAATCTCGATGAAAAAGACAACATAATTGCTGCCAATACGGCACGAATTGCCGGGCTTTTGCAAGTCAAAGGCATGTCTGCCGGGGAGGCAAGACAGGCTGCACATTATCGCATCTTCAGCAATGCACCGGGAAATTATGGCAGTGGCATGCCGCATATAGCGATGCAATCGACCACGTGGGAAGAGGACAGCGATCTGGCCGAGCGTTTTCTCGACGGCACGCAATATGCGTTCGGCGCGCGGGAATGGGGTATAAAAACCCAAAATGCTAATCTCTTCGCCGAGCAGTTGAAGGGGACTGAGGCCGCGATCATGGCGCGCTCGTCCAATCTACACGGCGTTTTGTCTACCGATCATCCTTTTGAATTTCTCGGTGGTCTGTCATTGACGATCCGCCATCTCGATGGAAAGAGCCCTCCGCTTTACATCTCCGATCTCCGCCAAAGCCAAGCAGACACAACGTCCTTGTCGCGCTTTCTCGCAGATGAAATGCGTGTGCGTTACCTCAACCCGCACTGGATCAAGGGAATGCAGGCGGAAGGCTATGCTGGCACACTGGAAATACTCAACACGGTCAATAATTTCTTCGGCTGGCAGGTGATGGACCCTTCAGTGGTCAGGGCCGATCAATGGCAAGCGCTTTTCGACACTTATGTGGCGGATACGCGTGATCTGGAAATGAGTGCCTATTTCGAGAAACACAACCCGACGGCACAGGCGCAATTAATGGAGAGGATGATCGAGGCAATCCGCAAAGACTATTGGGATGCGCCTGAACAAACACGTCGCCAGCTGGCGGAGCGCTGGCAGGATCTGGCCGCGCATCACGGGGTTTCGATTGGTGAGCCTGCAACCAGAGCTTTCATAGAAGACATGTCGGCAGGCTTTGGTCTTTCGATGGCTAGTGCCAGCCAGCAACAGAATGCGGCCAAGGATCAGCAGCCCGATAACACACGAGAGGCTTCCACAGGAAGTGCGCCGCAACCAATCAGAGGGCAGGAGTTGCAGGAGACGAAGCCAGCTTCCGAAGCTGAACGAGACAATTGGCGGCTTTGGGCCGCTTTGGTGGTGATGGTTCTTTTGCTCGGTATCGGCGCTGTGAAGCAGATACAGGTTAATGCATCCAGAAAGTGATTTGGCAGAATAGTATGAACAGCATTGAAATCAGCCTTTTTGAACTCTCCCGGCTTTTCCTATGGCCGATCCTGCTCCTTATTCTGGGCGCGCTCGCTTATGCGCTCATTGCTTTGGGGGCGTTTCTGGTCGAGTTAATGCAGCGGGTGCGCAAAAACTATCGCCCGGTCTTGCCGTATTACGCGGCGGGTATCGGCACACCGCTTACCAGTGATGATCTGGAACTCTGGATCATGAAACGACTTGAGATGCTGCGCATCGTGTCCCGTACGACCCCGATGCTCGGTCTGGTTGCCACAATGATCCCGATGGGCCCGGCATTGCTCGCCCTGACAAAAAACGACGGAGCGGCAGTCGGTGAAAATCTGGTTGTTGCTTTCTCGGCGGTCATTCTTGCGCTGATCAGCGCCAGCGTCACTTTCTTCATTTTGACCGTGCGGCGACGCTGGCTGTTGCAGGAATTGCGCGAATTTGAAAAGCAGGCAGGGCAGGGCTGATGCGGTTTCTGGAACATGATGAGGCCGATGATCCGATCTTGTCGGTGGTCAACCTGATTGACCTCTTTCTCGTGGTGATCGGCATATTGATGATTGTTATCGCACAAAACCCGCTTAATCCGTTTTCGGCAGAAAATGTGACTGTCATCGAAAATCCCGGCGAGGCCGACATGCGGATAACGGTGAAAGAAGGCAAGGAACTCAAGCGCTACGAAGCCAGCGGCAAGATCGGCGAGGGCGAGGGGGTACGAGCCGGCATAACCTATCGTCTTGATGATGGCCGTATGATCTATATTCCCGAAGACCAGGCGCCCGAGCAGGATTGATATCGGCTTATATCTATTTTGTTCGTTCTGTCCCAAGTTTACTGCAACTGAGAGGGACGCCATAAGCGTGACAAACGGGGACTGAAATTTGATGCTGTTATGGATATCGATAAAGCCCCGTGCTTCCTGTCGCTTCTACCGCTACGGAAACGGACCGCTTCGACCTTAATTGTGTCGTGTTTCTTCGTGATGTTCTTGACTGGCTAGCCCCGATTCAAGCTGCAATTTGGTTGAGAATTAAATCTCGCAGCCAGCTATGTGCGGGCTGTGAGTCTAAGCGCTTATGCCAGCGCATACAGACAGAAATTTTTGGCGACTGAAACGGCAGTTCACTTATCGCCAAATTGGATTGCCGGCATATGGCCTTTGCAATGGGTCGCCGCATCACAGCTAGCAGGTCCTGGTTTTCGATTACAGAACTGCACCCTAGTAGTGGAACCGCATGTTTGACTTCTCGTGACAGTGTTTGTTGTTGAAGCCATGCGTCAACGAAGCCCACGTCATCACCAGTGGATGATAAATTGAGATGTGGTTTGCTGATCAGTTCGGTTGCGGAGATTTTGGTGTCTGGTGTCCGAAGATCTTTATGATGAACCACAACAAAATCATCGTTGCTGAGTTCGATAGAAGCAAATCTCTCGCGATCAACACCCGGTTTGCCAATAAATAAGTCAAGCTCTGAATCATCAATCAGGCGGTCAACGTCAATTGTTCCGCTCGGGCGTAAAATCAGCGAAATGCCGGGCGCGTGTGTTTCAACCATCTGAACAAGTTTCGCAGTCAGCGCAACTGCATTGCAATTGTCGAGCGCTACACGGAACTTGTTGGTCGCTGTTGACGGGTTGAATTCCTGAGCCTGAAGGCCGAGCTCAAGATAATTCAGGGCCTGACGAATTGGAACAGAAAGTTGTTCGGCGCGGGCTGTTGGCAGCATTCCTCGGGCCGAGCGTACAAAAAGGTCATCCTGAAGCGTGTGCCGAAGCCGGGCGAGCGCATGGCTGGCAGCAGGCTGGCTCATGCCAAGGCAATGCGCTGCACGCATGATGTTTCGTTCACGAAAGATCGCATCAAAAACACGCAGGAGATTAAGATCAATCTGATTGATATTTGGAAGCTTCATCGCCGCTATATTCTACTGGGTCATCGTCTACGGAATGCACAATACGCAGTAAGGCGTGAGATCAAAATGCACAATATGCATATTGATATGCATAGGTTTCAGTTCCGCCCGACAGTTGTTTCGTTCAAGACGGCAATTATCTGACATCTATTGTCATGTTTACGCATGTGGTGTTCGGGCCGCTGACGTCGCGTGTGAATACCGGAACTGATGACGGGAGCTTCTAAATGTCGTTTGTAAATGCAGTCCGCGCTTTGGCCTTTGCAGGATTATGTTTCTTTTCGCCGCTTGTAGCGCAGGCAGCCGAAATCACCGATATCCTTGGACAAAAAGTTGAGGTCCCCAACCATGTCGAACGAATTGTATTGGGTGAGGGGCGGCTGAGCTATGCTTTGGCGCTGCTTGATCGCGACAATCCATTCAAACGAATTGTGGGCTGGCAGAATGATTTGCGCAAGCTCGATCCGCATACATTTGAAGCCTATAAGAGCGCGTTTCCGCAGGTCTCTGACATAGCCTTGATAGGCCAGGCATCGGAAGTCAGCGTGAATGTTGAGACAATCCTTGCGCTTAAGCCGGATCTTGTCATTTTTAGCGTGGCAGGTGAGGGACCAAAGGCGCACAGCCCGATTGCTGATACGCTCGAAACAGCAGGCATTGCCGTTCTCTATGTCGATTTTCGCGTGAACCCGATTGAAAATACGCCCAAAAGCATCACATTGCTGGGCGATGCACTTGATCGAAAAGATGAGGCAAAGGCCTACGCAGATTTTTATAACAAGCATCTTTTAAGGCTGACTGAGCGGGTTCGCACGCTTGATGATGCACAAAAGCCGACTGTTTTTGCAGAGCTGCTGCCCGGTGTCTGGCAAGCGCCCGGTCATACGACAGGCAAAGGCGGCCTTGGTCAATTTATCGACGTGGTTGGTGGACGCAACATTGCCGCAAGTGTTGTTCCAGGCGCAATCGGCGATGTGGCTGTCGAATATGTGCTGCAAGCTGATCCCGATATTTATATTGCAACAGGTAACCGCGCCCCGGGCGTGTTGCTGGGAGCCGCAGTTGAGGAAGCAACCGCCCGTGAAAGCCTAACCACCATTCTGGAACGCCCGGAATTTAAAGAACTGAGAGCCATTCGTGAACACAAGGCACATGGGCTTTGGCACGACTACTACAATTCGCCTTATAATATCATCGCGATTGAGCTCATGGCAAAGTGGTTGCATCCGGATCTGTTTAACGATGTTGATCCGGCCAAAACCCAACAGGAACTGAATGAGTTTCTCGCGATCAAGAACGTCGGGACCTACTGGATTGATCCTGTTCAGAAACGCTAAGGCGACCAGATCATGGATGTCTCTTCGCGTATGAGCACACTTATCGAAGCTGGCGATGATGCCAGTTTCGATCGTTTGAAGGCACGCTACCGCAGCCTTCGGCTGCGACGTGTAACTATTCTTCTGGTGCTGTGCCTGTTGCTGCTCGGTTCTTTCTGCTACGATATTATTACAGGCTCGTCTGGCATGACGGTGCCGCAGTTTCTTCGTGGATTGCTGCATCCGTCTGAGCTTTCGCCAACCGACAGAGTTATAATATGGAACGTGCGCTTGCCGTTTTCACTGATGGCGGTTCTGGTGGGCGCAGCGCTATCTCTGGCGGGTGCGGAGATGCAGGTGGTCCTTAACAATCCGCTGGCAAGTCCCTTCACGCTGGGCGTTGCGTCAGCGGCAGCGCTTGGTGCCTCGACGGTGATTGTTTTTGGGCTGTCAGTTGCATGGTTGCCTTATAATTGGCTGGTATCGGCTGCGGCTTTCATCTTTGCATTCAGCTCTGTGCTGATCATCGATGCGCTGGCGCGATTGCGCGGAACAACCATGGAAACGACCGTTCTTCTGGGCATCGCTCTGGTATTCAGCTGTAATGCTTTGGTGCTTTTGTTCCAGCTGGTTGCGACTGAAGATGTGCTTCAACAACTGGTTTTCTGGTCTGTTGGTAGTCTTGCACGCGCGGACTGGGAAAAGGTTCTCGTTCTGGCAATCGCTCTGATCGTCGTCATACCGTTATCCTTTGCATCATCAGGCAAGATGACCGCTTTGCGAATGGGCGAGGAGCGAGCCATCAGCTTTGGGATTGATGTAAAAAGGTTGCGTTATTTTGCTTTGCTTCGGATTAGTATTTTGTCGGCGATGGCAGTCGCATTCGTTGGCACAATCGGCTTTATAGGGCTGATCGGACCTCATATAGCACGCCTTCTGGTTGGAGAAGATCAGCGTTACGCAGTGCCTGCAAGCTGTCTTGTGGGGGCATTGTTGCTGTCCCTGTCATCCATTGCTAGCAAGACGGTGTTACCGGGGCTGATCGTGCCTGTCGGTATTGTGACGGCGCTTGTCGGCGTGCCGGTATTCGTAATTCTGATTTTCAGAGGCAGGCCAGGCAGATGATAAAAAATGCGACGGGTCTGCGAATTTCGAAACTTACGTCTCGCTATGGCCGTAAAGAAATTATTAAGTCATTGTCTATGGGCCCGGTTGAGCATGGTCAGTTCGTTGCGCTGCTTGGTCCGAACGCAGCCGGCAAATCAACCCTATTAAAAGCCATTGCAGGTGTTGGTTCTTTCAGTGGTACAGTCAGTCTGGACGATATCGATATGGCTTCAGTATCGGGAAGAACACGCGCCCAGCTGATTGCCTATATGCCGCAATCGCAGCCACCAGCGATTGGCCTTCCGGTTCTCGAAGCTGTGATCAGTGCGTTTGGTGGCTCGCGAGGGCGAGATGAGGCAATCGGCATGGCCTATGAGGCGCTCAATGACTTGGGTGCAAGGGATTTGGCTATGCACACTCTTTACGAACTGTCCGGCGGCCAGCGTCAGATCGTGGCGCTTGCGCAAGCAATCGTGCGCAAACCTGAAGTGCTGCTGCTGGATGAGCCGACCAGTGCACTTGATCTTAAGCATCAGATATTTGTCATGCAATCTGCCGCACGGCTGGCCCGCATGAAAGGAGGCATTGTGGTGGCTGTGCTGCACGATATTTCGCTCGCTTTACGCTATGCTGATGTAATTGCTGTCCTGAAAGAGGGTGCACTTCATGCTTTCGGAACACCGCAGGATGTTGTTACCCCCCAGATGTTGGCAAATGTCTACGGTATTGAAGCACGCATCGAGACTTGCAGTCGGGGCAAGATGCAGATCATTGTAGATAGTGCGTTGTAGAATACCTCTCACTAAAGACAATATTCTCTAAACCACCGCGTTTGCATAATTCTTTGCAAATGTACTTGTCGAGGTGGAATCGACCTCACTTTTACAAATTAAATCACTTCACTGGCAGGCAAAGCAATGCCGATATCTGGCTGCGAAATTCCATATCCGAACAAGAAATATTTCCCAACATCACCACCCGATCGTCTCGGCCTGGAATTCTGCCAATAGCAACTGGTTTGCGCAATCCGCTTAAATTCTATTCTTGTTTATTTTACTCATGTTTTGTATGAACAAAAAGTACAGGTTGATGGCAGTGTTGCGCATAATTGATTGTGGCTTCAAATGGACGCAAAGTCTGACGAGATAGATACGCTTTACAGGGCTGAGCGTCAGCGTCTTGAACGTATGGTTGTTCGGAAAATAGGTGCGTCAAATGCGTCTGATGTTGTCCAGGATGTGTTTGTTCGTCTTTGGGGAAAGACCAGACAGCATATTATTCTGACGCCTGCATATCTTAGCCGCTGCGTTCGTAACGCGGTCATCGACGTGATACGCGATGAACACCGACATAAAAAACTGCCAGAAATGCTGACGGAAGAGCAATATGCTGCACCTGTCGCAACGCCTGAGCAGATTGTCATTGCGATCAATGATGTTCGTCAGATCGATGCGGCAATCCGCTCCCTTCCCGAGCGGGCCAGACATATATTCCTTCTCAATCGCATTCACGGCTGCTCTTATGAAGAAATTGCTGACGCGCTCAATGTTTCATACAGCACGGTAGAACGAGATATGGCAAAGGCCATTCTTTCCTGTAAAAACGCCACTGAGTAAAAAAGGCTGTGGGGCAGGTTGCAGACTAATCGCTGTATTGATGAGACGGTACGCGCGGTGCTGCTACCTTAATTTTTTGAGATACGCGGTGAAAATGGAAGAGCAGAACGTTGAAATTTTTGACCAAGCTCAAGCCGAAAAAGAGGCTGTAGCCTGGTTCACGCGTATGAATGGGAGGCCTTCGCGTGCTGATAAGCAGAATTTTCTGGCATGGCAGCAACTTCATCCAGGAAATGAAGCCGCTTTTCGCGTAATCAACGCTCTCTGGTCATCCAGTATTGCACCCGGCGCCGAAATAGCGCGCGAAGAAGCGTCTTCGCTCGCCGGTCATCTCAGTCGTATTGAAGAGAGACGCAAACGCAGACAATCCGGTAGCAAAGCGCTGATCGGAACACTGGCATTCATGGCTTTACTCGGAGGCAGCTGGATATGGCTTGAAAAGCCAGGCATTTGGCAAGACCTTAACGCGGACTACGTATCCGCGCGCGGTGAGAGGCGCCAAATTGTGCTCAATGACGGTTCAACAGTCTTGCTTGATGCCGATACGGCCATTGACGTTCACCTTGATGATGCTGTCCGTCAGATAAGGCTGTTGCGTGGTACCGCCTATTTCGAAGTCAAACCGTCGAATATACCTTTCATCGTTGAGGCAGCCCATGGACGTTCGAACGTTCTCGGCACGGCCTTTGATGTCGCTCTGAATGACGCAGGTGTTGAAGTAACGCTTGAACATGGCAGCCTGCGTGTTGAAGTACCCAACGCTTCGGAACAGGTCGTGCTCAAACCGGGTGAAGCGGTCGGATATAATGACAAGGGGCTTTCCACACCCCACAATGTTGAAATAGGCGATGCGCTCTCCTGGCATGAAGGACGGTTTGTATTTAACAATACGACGCTGAAGGATGTGCTGCAAAAGATTGAGCGCTATCGCGAAGGCCGTATTATCGTTGTGGGGTCCGACTTGGGTGCCCGCCGCATCAGCGGTAGCTTTTCGCTCGACGATACCAATGCCGCTTTGTCTTCATTGCAGACCTCCGTCGGTTTCACCATGCGTAAACTGAGCGAACATCTGGTGGTGATTGGGCCGTAAAGGCCGCTTTCAGCAATTGGATAAATAATTCATCTTTTTATGAGGGTGGCTTCGCTTCCCGACCGTTAAGTCTATTGAGAGGGGCGTGAAATCAATGCGCCCGCACCACAATGGATACGGGAAAGGCATTATGATGAATACCAGCGCCGGGACACGCAGATTCGCGTTGCTGCTTGCGACAACAATCCTGTCAGTCGCAACAGATGCTTCAGTTCTTCTCACAACAGCATATGCCCAGGCCGCCGCTGAGAAAGTGCATGATTTCAATATTAAGTCGAAATCCGTTCGTCACGCACTGAATGATATCGGCCGTATTTCCGGGGTAGCCGTCGTTTTCAGCGAGACGGCGTCTGCCTCTAAGGCAGCGAAACCAGTGTGGGGATCAATGTCCACGTCTCAGGCAATCGCGACGGCCTTGACCGGAACCGGGCTGAACTGGCGCTTTACGGATGCAAACACAGTCACGATAGTGGAACCGTCGGCCGCATCATCGGACACAGTGACTGCAGCTGACGGGACAACTGTTCTCAATACGATTACGGTTGTCGGACAGGGTTCAGTTACCGAAGGTTCCGGCTCTTACACAACAGGCGAAATGTCGACGGCGACGGGGCTGAACCTCTCAATCCGCGAAACACCGCAGTCGGTCAGTGTGGTGACGAATGCGCGGATACGGGACGCGGGTATGGTTACGGTTGAAGATGCCTTGGCAAATACGACCGGCATTACCGTTGGTGCAACGGGTGGCGAGCGAAGTAACTACTTTGCGCGGGGATTTCAGGTCGATAATATCATGGTCGATGGTCTCACCATCAGTCAGGATTCAGACGTTGTCGGCTCATCGACACTTGCAATGTATGATCGGGTTGAGGTTGTAAGAGGAGCAACTGGTTTGCTGGAAGGCGCCGGAAATCCATCAGCCTCCATTAATTTGGTTCGTAAACGCCCAACAGCAGAGCGTCAGATCATCGTGACAGGCACTGCAGGTCACTGGAATAACTACATGGGAGTGCTCGATGCCGGGGGTTCCTTGAATGCTGCAGGTACCTTGCGCGGGCGTATGGTTACATCGCTCCAAGACTCGGATACTTTCACGCAGGATTATGAACGACAGCGTCAGTTATACTACGGGATTCTCGAAGCAGATCTCACGGAAGATACCATGCTGACATTGGGCGGATATTACAACCGCGAGAAAAGCCCCGGAGCGGACTGGAACGGACTGCCAACGCGTCCCGATGGCAGTTTTTACGATTTTGATCGTTCCGTGCGCTCGAGTCCGTCCTGGACATATTGGAATAAGGTAAACACGAACGTCTTTGGTGAGATTAAGCATCAACTTGATAATGATTGGGTGATTAAGGTCAAAGGCAGCTATCTTGACGCTAAGATGGATATGCTTGGGGCTTCATTGTATCGCTTAGATCCCGTCAGCGATGAATTACAATACAATATCGGCAAGTACGACTATCATCACAAACAGACCGCTTTTGATGTGAATGCTCAGGGTACATTTGATCTGCTCGGACGTAGCCATGAACTTTCAGTCGGTGGAAACTACAGGCGCAATATCAACGATGACGGCCCCGGTGGCTGGCCGTCCGAGTTTCCATTTCAATTTGATCCCTTCAACTGGCAGCAGTCGGTTGATGTTGCAATGCCTGAGTTCAACTACATGTGGGAGCGGCAGTCTAAAGAAATCAATTACGGACTTTATGGGACCGCCAAGCTCAACGTGACTGATCCTCTCAACGTGTTCGTTGGCGGTCGTCTGAGCTGGTATGAAACCAATACATTCTTCCGCAGTGGTACGTATACTGAAGCTACCGCGTTCGATGCCGAGCACGAGTTCACACCCTACGTTGCGGCAACCTATGATCTGAACGACGTTTTTACCGTCTATGGTAGCGTAACCTCTATCTTTAAACCGCAGAATTATACCGGAACGAATGGCGCATTGCTTAAACCGGTGAGTGGCACGAATTATGAAGCCGGTATCAAAGGTGAGTTTCTGGGTGGCAGGCTTAATGCAAGTCTTGCGGCATTTCAGATCGACCAGAAAAATCTACCGGATCAACTGCCTCCCTGTGATGGAGGTATCGAGTGTTACGCAGCAGCGGGTAAGGTTCGCAGCCGTGGATTTGAGGCGGAAGTATCGGGTCTGATCACTGAAGACTGGCGCGTTTTCGCTGGATACACCTACATCAATGCAAAATATCTTGAAGATTCAACAGGCGGTAAAGCGGGTGATCGATATGGGCGAGATAAGCCTCAGCATCTGCTGACACTGTCCACCGTATACACACTTCCTGGAGATTTAAACCGCTGGCGCGTGGGGGCCTCTGGTCGCTTCCAGAGCGCAATCGAAGGCAATGTGAATGGTTACATTAACGCAAAGCAGGATGCTTACGGCCTTCTGGATTTGATGGTTGCTTACAGCCCGACGGAAAACACTGACTTCAGGCTCAATGTCTATAATGTGTTTGATAAATATTACTACAAAAGTGTTGGCTACACGGACAACGCTAATCTGATCGGAGCGCCGCGAAGCTTCACTGTAACGGGCACTTATAAGTTCTAGCGTTTTCCGCGAGCGCGAGCGTTCCCAAAAGCCATTTATTTTGGATTAGAGGCATAATGATGCTGAAGAATTATATTCGGATCATCCGCTGTATTTTCATTACCCTGCTGCTTGTTTCCCCTGTCACTTTTGCCCGAAGCGAGAATGCAACTGCTGTTGTGAGGGTTTCGCATGCACTTGGGGAAACCGAAATCCTATCTGGGCCAAAACGCATCATCACGCTCGGATGGAGCGGTGAGGATGTTGCGTTGGCTCTGGGAACGATGCCTATAGCAATGACCCGCTATGGTTCATTTCCGAGTGGCGTTTTCCCATGGAATGAAGACAAGTTGAATGGAGAAAAGCCACTTTTGCTAAGTGGTGATCTGAACTATGAGGCTATAGCAGCCTTAAAGCCTGATCTTATTCTTGGTATCTATTCCGGTATCGATTCTGTTTCTTACAAGCGGCTTTCAGCAATTGCGCCGACAGTTGTCTATCGTTCGGGTCCATGGCAGGCAGATTGGCGGGAACAGACAGAAATCATCGGTGAGGCTCTGGGCAAGCCGCAGGAAGCCAAAACACTGATCGCCGGAACAGAAGCTCTGTTGGAAGGGTTTGGCAAAGATCATCCCGAACTTCATGGGAGGACATTTACGTTCGGCTCTTACATCCCCGGCAGTTCCGGAATTATCGTTTATCTCCCTTCCGACCCCCGTGTTCAGGCATTGACAAAAATGGGCTTGAAAGTGTCTTCAGGCGTCGAGGCACTCGCCACGTCAGACCCTGATGAGACATCCACTTCGGTGAGCCTTGAGAATATTGGGAGCATTGACGCTGATATTCTGATCATGTGGTACGGAGAGGGCGCACGGGCTGCCGCTGAAGCGCAGCCTTTATTTACAGCGCTTGATGCCGTGAAGCGTGGGTCCTATGTGGCGCTTGACGATCCTGTGTCGGTCTGGTCGACATCAGCTTTGAGCATTCTTTCTATTCCTTACGGTTTTCCGAAGTTTGTCCCGCGTCTGGCTGAAGCCGCACGCAAAGCGGAGCAGCATTAATGCATGACGATACACATAATCGCGAAACCCACGCAGATGAACATGATCACCACCATGATGAGGATGATGGCCATCATCACGATCCTTATGTGGAGGACTATTTCTTAGGAGAGACGATTGATATTGTACAACTCTCTCCATCACTCATCCGGGTTGTTCTGAAAATTGTTGGCGGAGAGCGGCTGATCCCATCCGGTCATGCGGATGAATGGGTGCGGCTTGCCTTGCAGCCTGATCCCGACACACCAGTGACGCTTCCGGTTTTAATGGAGGATGGTAACTGGGGCAGGCCGGATGGTACCCACCATTGTCCGAACCGACCCTATACGATCCGCCGTTGGGATGCTTCAAGTTGCGAGATGACTATTGATATTGTCGTTCATGAAGGGGGAGTGGCTGCCGGCTGGGCGATGTCTGCCAAAGTTGGCGATGTCGTTGGCATTTGTAATCCGGAAGGCCGGTTGTGGATCCCGAAGGGCAGCGGTTGGATTTTGATGCTGACCGACATCACAGGTTTGCCTGCTGTTGGCCGTGTTTTGGAAGAACTGCCAGAGCGGTTTCAAGCAATTGTGCATGTCGAAATACCGCTTGATGCAGATAGACAAGTGATTGCGACAAAAGCAGATGCCAGCATTCACTGGCATGTCTGTCATGGTCTGAAGGCGGATCGCCCCGGCTATACCGAACTGCCGAGGATTGCTCAAACTGTTGCTCATCTGCCGGATGGCCCGGGCTACATCTACATTGCCGGTGAGGCCAGAGCTGTATCCGCCTGCCGCAAACATTTTCGCGATACGCTTGGCTTTGACAAAAAGCGCATTGATGCAATTGGCTATTGGATTGAAGGCCAGGCACGGGTCTGATGTGCATGCAAAAAAGAATGCAGGCATGACAGAGCGGAATTGGACCCATTCTGTTTCTCACCGGTTTGTTGGGCTGACAAAGGGGCAGGAGAGGCAGCAGGTCAGTGACGCTCGCGTCTCGGAGCTGCCGGGGAATGCTCCTCGTCGGACCAGAGGGGCGAGCCTTCTGCTTTTGCTGTGCGGCTTTGGCCTGCTGATTGTGCTCTGCTTTGCAAGCCTTGTTCTGGGACCGCGGATGCTTTCGCCTGATGTGCTGCTTCAAGCCTTATCCGGTCAGAACAGAACATCAGCCGAGCAAATTATCCTGCTTGATTACCGCCTGCCGCGCACCTTGCTTGGACTGTTATGTGGTGCAGCCTTTGGGGTGTCGGGTGCCCTGATCCAGGCAGCCACCCGGAACCCTCTGGCTGATCCCGGTATCCTGGGCGTCAATGCCGGTTCTGCCTTCTTTGTTACACTGGCGGTGGGCCTCTTGGGCTGGCAGTCGATTGATACCTATATCTGGGCGGCTTTCGCCGGTGCCATTGTCATGACGTTGATTGTCTATGCACTGGGTGCCAGCGGAAAAGATGGTGCGACACCGATCAGGCTGGTTTTGGCAGGCGTGGCCTTGTCAGCTGTCCTTGGTGGCATTGGCTCTGCCATGACATTGCTGAACCCGCAGGCCTTTGATGCGCTGCGTCTGTGGTCGATTGGTTCACTTGCTGGCCGCGACATGCATGTGGTGGCACGCGTTGCTCCATTTATCCTTGGAGGGCTTGTTATTGGGTTGCTGGCAGCGCGTCCGCTCAATGCAGTGGCGCTGGGTGATGATCTTGCGCGCTCATTGGGGGCAGATATCCTGCGTGCGCGTGTTCTTGTGGTGATTGCTGTTACCCTGCTTGCAGGGGCTGGAACTGCTGCCTGTGGTCCGATTGGTTTCGTCGGTCTGATGGTGCCGCATATGGTGCGTTGGTTTACCGGTCCCGATCAGCGGCGGATCGTTGCTTTCACGCTGATTTTCTCGCCCGCCCTTCTACTCAGTGCCGATATTGTCGGACGCCTGGTGCTTTATCCCGGAGAGCTTGAAGCGGGCATTGTGACAGCCTTTATTGGCGCGCCGGTGCTCATTGCACTGGCACGCCGTAGAAAGGCGAGCGCATTATGACTGAAAGACCTTCAAATGCTGTCGGGACTGGCCATATCGCGGCCATTCGCTTGTTTGGTGGCCGCTTCTCCCTTCGTGTGCATCGACGCGGATTGCTGGTAGGAAGTGCGCTCATTGCGTTGATTATGCTTGTTGCAATCGCATCGCTCACCAGCGGCAGTTATCAAATTCCAATCCCGGAAGCGCTGCGTGCCTTACGCGGCGAGGGTGAGGAAATGGTGCGGATGATTGTTGTTGAGTGGCGGCTGCCGCGTGTTCTGCTCGCTGTTTTATTGGGCGCAGCACTTGGCATGAGCGGCGCGATCTTCCAGTCGCTGACCCGCAATCCACTGGGTAGTCCGGACATCATTGGCTTTGCGGCCGGTTCTTATACCGGTGCATTGATTGTCATTCTGCTGTTGTCTGGCGGCTATTATGAGGTTGCGGCAGGTGCGCTGACAGGTGGCGTCATTACCGCCATTGCTGTTTATCTGCTGGCATGGCGCAATGGCATGCAAGGCTTCCGGCTTATCATTGTGGGTATTGGCATCTCAGCGATGTTATCGGCATTCAATGGCTGGATGATGAAGGTGGCTGATCTCAAGGTTGCGATGTCGGCTGCCATCTGGGGCGCGGGTTCGCTCAATGGTCTGGGCTTTGATCAACTGGTGCCCGTTGCAATTGTTCTGTTGATTATCCTACCCCTGACGATGCTTTTGGCACGACCCATGCGACAACTCGAAATGGGGGACGATGCAGCGCGTGCATCGGGGGTGAATATCAACCGTACCAGGGCTTCGTTGATGATCCTTGGCGTTGCGCTCACCGCCATTGTCACGGCTGCCGCCGGTCCGATCTCGTTTATTGCGCTCTCTGCCCCCCAAATTGCACGCCGGGTCACGCGTTCGGCAGGCGTGGCGCTTATTCCGTCAGCGCTGACTGGCAGCGGGCTTCTTGCTCTCGCTGACTATGCTGCTCAGCACGCCTTCGAAACCCAGCTTCCCGTTGGCATCATGACGGTTAGCATCGGAGGCCTATACTTCCTCTGGCTGCTGGTAAAAGAGGGCCGAAAATGAAGACGAAACATCGGTGTCGGTGCAAGCCAAAGACGCTAAGACTACCAAGCACACCCGTGATGTGATTGTCTCAAGTCATCGTTATCATCTTCGATCCTTGCCTCGGGCTCGTGCGCCTTTCGCGTTGAACAGCTTGCTCTTTAACGTGATCCTGTACGATCCATTACTTTTTCAGTAGGCTTTCCACGTCTTTGGAGCCCAGTGTTGCTTTTAGCGCTTCAACTTCGCTGTGGGCAATCTCGACAGACCAGTTACGATGCCTTCTTTCCGTGCGTCACCGCGATCCCATGCTTCTTCGCAGGCATCTGCTCGCTCTTCATCGTGACGCGTTTGCGCCAGAGCTGGAAGATCGGCCTCGGTGAAGTCTTTGTCTGCCTTCAAGCGCCGTGACGTGTCCACCAGTCTTCGTGAAGACACAACCAGCGTTTGGGTCGCATATGCTTCGAATATAAACTTGACAATTAAAGTCATGTAATATGTGATGCCATCGCGACAACGCGGGACGACATCGTGGAAATTATCGAAGCAGTTGGGTTGAAAATCCTCATAGACAGCATGCCAGTCAAAAATGGTCATGCGTGGCGTTCCCTGATGGCGCCGGGTGTCTGGATGGGTGCAATTGCAGAGGGCCATGTTGAAGTCGAACAGGATCAGTTGGGGCGACGAATTTGGCAAAAGGGACAAACCGCTGTTTTCAATAGCGACAAGCTCGTTGAGACAAATCATTGCTCTCTGGCAAGTGGTATGCTCAGTGCTGTGTTCATACAAGTCGACCATAACGAGGCTGAAAATGACCTCGGATCAGAAGCCTTTTCCGCAATAGTGGCCGCGGCCAAGAATACGCAGGATTGCGGAACCGCAGTGCTAAACGGAATTTCCTGGCAAATGTTAAGCTGTCCTTTGCGTGGTACGGCACGCAAACTCTACATGACTGGCAAAGCGCTCGAATTTATCTCGCATCTGGTATCAAATGACGGAGTTACGGACGAGCGTGAGCCTACGCGATGGACTGTCCGGGACATTGAATGTTTCCATGCAGCGCGTTCTATTCTCATTTCGGATTTGGCAAATCCCCCTACCGTTACAGAACTGGCAAGACTGGTTGGGACGAATGCGCGCAAATTAGGCGCGGGATTTGTCGATCTTTTCGGCGCGCCCGTTTACGCCTTCGTGAAATCCAAGCGTCTTGACGAAGCACGGAGATTGCTGGAATCTGGAGAGACTTCAATCTCCCGCGTTGCTCATAATATGGGATATCATCCGGCTCATTTTGCCACCGAATTTCGCAAGCGATTTGGTATCTCGCCGACACAGGTGACTGGTCGAAAAGGCATTGCGTAACCCATTATACACGATCCCCAAAGACTTTGACGCGATCCCCAAACAGCTGGGCCTTGCCCTCTGCGTTTAGCTATCGCAAAGAGAGCTTCCAAAACTTGGGGACAATACTCATGATTAAAAAGCGCGTAAACTTTTTGCTTTCCAATTGCCTGATGGCAACATTGGGGCTCATCATTCTGGCCGATCATGCGACGGCTCAGGAAAATGCCGCGCCACAAGCAAAAGACGATAGGATTGTCCTCGAACAGATAACCGTAACGGCGAGACGTCGCGAAGAAAAAATACAGGATGCGCCAGTCTCTGTCTCGGTCATCCAGCAGGACGAGTTGCTTCCGGGTAATGTCACAACATTAGAAGATGCAGCATTCAGAGCGCCAAACGTGAATTATAACGGTCAGGGTGGGCCGCTCTCAATTCGGGGGGTCAGTTCGCAGGGAATTTCAGGGGGTGTTGACCGTTCACCGGCAGTTGGACTGTTCTTGGACGATGTTTTTGTCGCGCGCCCGCTCGGCTTCCCGGTTCTCCTCGATGATCTGGACCGCGTGGAAATCGTTCGCGGTTCACAATCGGTGCTTTATGGAAAAAATACGATTGGCGGTGCTGTTAATCTGCTGTCGCGCTTGCCCGGTGATAAACCGGGCGCAGAAATGTCAGTGACTTACGGCAGCGAAAATGAAAAGCGCATTAGAGCTGCCTTTGAAACGCCGATAGAGGGTACTGGCTTGGCCGTGCGTGGAGCGGCCGCGTGGTCGGGCAGAGACGGTTACATCACCAATATCTATAACAACCAGGTCGCTTTACCGTTGCCGGTGACTTGAATGAGACCACACGATTAAAAGTTGTTGCTGACTTTTCCCGGGATAAAAGCGATGGCGGGCTGTGGTATGCGCCGCTTGATCTCGCATTTGATGGCAAGGCGGAACACGACTTCGACCCCGAAACCAGCACAAAGTCCGGTGGAATATCCACGCGCATAGATCATGATCTAGGCGACTATGAGCTCACATCGATTACTGCTGTACGCGGACATGACTTTTCGCAATTCCTCGACGGGGATTTCACAACAACGCCATATCTCATGCAAGGACAGGTCGAAAGGCAGCGCCAATTCAGTCAAGAGGTGCGGTTATCCTCAAATAATGATGGACCGTTCAGCTGGACTGGCGGACTTTTCTATATGCATGAAAAGTTCGATGGCACTCAATATTTCGATCTCGCCTCTTTGCCGCGTGATCTGTTGAGCCGCGATGTTTTTGAGCAGAAAACGGATACCTACTCGGCATTTGGTGAAGTGTCATACTATGTCACGCCGCAGCTGGAGCTTTCATTGGGTGGTCGTTTGACGCATGATCGCAAGAGCACAAGCTCGGAAATCAGTACTCCCAGTGGCACCTACATGTTCGGCTATCCCGGATATGCTAGCGACGATGTTTCTTTCACCAACTTTTCGCCGGAAGCCAGTGCAACCTGGCACTTCTCTGAAGGCAATATTGTTTACGCGAAAATCAGTCGCGGCTATAAAGCGGGTGGCATTAGCCCTTACATCGAAGCTGACGGTTCCGCCAACCGCTACGACCCTGAAACCACGACAAGTTATGAGATCGGTGCAAAGACAACCATTCTCGATGGGCAAGTTACGCTTGCTGCCAGCGCCTTCTATATCGACTGGAAAGATCAGCAGGCAGTCATTTATACCACGCCGGTTACGCGTGTTTATCGCAATGCCGCGGCTGCGACTTCCAAAGGCTTCGAGCTTGAAGGCACATGGGCAATTACCAATGCTGTATCCTTGTCAGGGAGTTATGGCTACACTGATGCTGAGTATGATGATTTCGTCGACGAGGTCATGGGAGAGACTTACTCGGGTAATCCGCTGCCTTTTGCACCCGAACACAGCTTTAATGCAGGTCTGCGCTGGAACCATGAATTCCAGAATAACTGGCGTATGAATGCTGGCATCGACTATAGCTATCGCAGCTCCTATTCGTTTACCTCATCCAATAACTATCGACAGAAGCCAACGAACCTCCTGGATGCCCATATCGGCGTTTCGAAAGATTGGTGGACTGCAACATTGTGGGGCAAAAACCTCACCGATGAAACCTATCTGAAAAATTACTTCAGCTATTCCGGAACAGATATGGGTGTTGCAGCACAGGGGCGTTCTTATGGATTGACCCTTGCAGCGAAGTGGTAAACTCTATGACTGACGTTTCGATGAATGCAGCAACTGACGCCATCGCAAAACAACGCAGCGATGTCTTTGTGTTGATACTCATTGGTGCCTTGTATTTTTCGCAAGGCATACCAATGGGAATGGCGATGGAAGCTTTTCCGGTCATCATGCGCCAAAATGGTGTTCCACTCGAGTTATTGGCGTTTGTGCCTCTGGCGGGGTTGCCGTGGATACTCAAAATATTCTGGGCACCGATGGTTGATAATTGCTGGAGTGAACGGCTGGGGCGTCGACGCAGCTGGCTATTGACGATGCAATCGCTTTTGCTCGTTGCAATGATTTTGTTGGCCTTTGTTCCGGCTACACCGGCGAATGCCGTCCTGATGATTA